>Ga0073902_10000699_pt1 | contig 19246 bp, 10 predicted proteins | sample KloWWTmeKNB19Kit_FD_66667 | JGI IMG/M metagenome (GOLD analysis project Ga0073902, IMG submission 66667) | Active sludge microbial communities from Klosterneuburg, Austria, studying microevolution and ecology of nitrifiers - Klosterneuburg... | ecosystem: Engineered > WWTP > Aerobic digester >...
CAGGATTGGAAAGAATATCTCTTGACGGAACCTGCCCTATAACACTGGTACCAGTGCCAGAACCTAATGGATAATTGGCAGCATATAAAAGATCAACAAACGCAAAATCGACAATTCGGTTATTACCGGTAGCTCCATAACTGGCTCTTAGTTTCAAATTGCTTAGCCAGTCAAGACTCTCTGTGAATTTTTCTTCAGTAGCCACCCATCCCAGCGATATAGAAGGGAAAGAGCCCCATTTATTTCCAGGAGCGAAATAAGAACTTCCATCTGCCCGGTAACTGGCGGATAAGAGATACTTGTTTTTATAAGTGTAACTCACACGGCCGAGGTAAGAAAGTAATCCGATCTGGTTTTTCAAATTAAAAGTAGCAGTCTTTGCCTGATCTATCTGCAATGCAGTGTTTAGTGTTGTTACATTATCACTTGGATAATCAAGGCCGGTTACCTGTTCATCGTTGATCTTGGTCTTCTGTGCAGTGAAACCTGCCAGGACGTTGATTGAATGATCTTTAATTTGCCTGACATAGTTCAACGTATTCTCAGACAACAAATCCACAAAAAGACGATTGGTATAAACTCCCCTGTTAATATCTCCTTCCCTGTTTGAATTTCTCTTGGCAAAATCGAGGCCTTGTGTATAATTCATATAAATACTTCCCATAGTCTTGAAATCAAGACCCGGCAATATATTATACGAAAGATCGCCTGAGCTTAACACCCGGTAGTCATTGGAAGTGATCGTTCTTGTTTCCATTGCAGATTTGGGTGTATTGTTCGCTGTGTTAAAAGGATCTGTAGGTGACGATGTTGTCCATATACTTCCATCAGGCATAAGCCCGCCATAAACCCTCCCATTAAAATGTCGTGCCTGGGCAAAATCACCGGGTTTTATGTTAGCCCACAATGGCACCTGGCTTACAAAAGCAGCGCTTGCTTCAGTATGATAAACAGGAAGAAAAGACTGGAAACGTACAAAGTCAATAAAGTTCACTGATGGCCTTTCCCTTTTGATGTAAGATGGGTTCAGGTTAAAGGTCAGTTTTACCTTCTTGCTGAGCTGCGCATCAAGCCTGGTCCGCAGGTTGAAACGATCGTACTCACTATGATACATCATACCCTGGTCTCTCTGGTAACCACCGGAAATAAAGTATTTCAACTGCCTGGTACCACCTGAAACATTCATTTGCAGGTTTCTTACTGTAGCATCACGAAGAGCTTCCTGTTGCCAGTCTGCCCCGAAGCCACCCATGATTGTACTTTCAACAATGTAGGCAGCTCGTTCATTATTGGCAATAATACCAGAACCAGTTGGAGGAGTGATACTCGGATCTTTTGCTTTTAAAGAAGCTTCATAAAAAAGCAGGTTGGTATATTCAGTTGTACTCATCATTGGATACAACTCATACTGTGTTTTTGAACCTGTAGAAAATTTTACAGAATACTTTGGCTTCTCCGCTTTACCGCTTTTAGTTGTGATGATAATAACACCACTGGCTCCTCTTGATCCATAAATAGCAGAAGAGGCAGCATCTTTCAATACTTCAACTGATTCCACATCTGCCATATTCACAAATGCCAAACCATCGGGAACGGGATGGCCATCTACAACTACCAGCGGATTTGCACCGGCATTAATAGAGCTTGTACCTCTTACTCTCACTTTAGGATCTGAACCTGCTTCAGACGATATATTCTGTATCTGAACACCAGCTATTTTTCCCTGCAGTGCCTGGTCAAGTCTTGAAGATGGCGTTTCATCCAATTTTTCATTCTTATACTTGGATACAGCTCCGGTAAGATGAGATTTCTTCTGGGTACCATACCCGATAACCACTACCTCGCTATTGTCAATCACAACCGGAACCAGCGATACATCCACTGTTGTTTTATCTGCTATTGCTATTGTTTGTGATGCAAACCCAACATAAGAAAAGACAATTGTGGTAGTAGTCTTGTCAACAGACACGGAATAGGTACCGTCTGCTTTAGTAGTGGCCCCACCCTTTTGTTTATCAACAAGAATACTGACCCCTTGCAAAGGTTCACCTGTTTCCTGGTTAAGTACTTTTCCGGTGATCGTTTTCTTTTGCGCCATAGCAACACTGCCCAGCATGAGCAATGTAAGAGACAAGCACAGAATTTTTTTCATAATAGCAGTTTAAATATTTACAAATCGTTTAGTATAATAAAGTGAGACGAAGCTTTCCTGATTTATCTCCTGCAAGGCGCATGACATCATCTTTGCAATGTTTACATCCAAAGCGAAGAGCTCCTTCCAGTAAAATTGGATAACCATCCTCATACTCAAAAGCTTTGATCTGTGGACCTTCCCAGTTTTTCTCCTGGGAGAGATAAGGACGGAGTGTTTCAAAAGCTTTCTTTAAAGATTTTCCTGATGCCGTGGTCATTGACCAAAGGTCAATACCGGTTTTTTCCGCCATCTGTGCAATGGTAAAAAATGCATGCAGTACAAATGTTGAATAATGCAACGAAATGGTTCTTGCCATTTCCTTAGGGAATTTACCATCATTGTCCATTTGTTTATCCAGGCGGTCAGCAGCATTCAATACAATTCTTTTGGCCAGCTCACTATTACCAATGTATAAGGCCATCGCTAACCGTTGTGCATCATACCAAACCCCATGATTATTTTCAGCATCCATTTCATCCAGTCCGATCGGGCTGGTTTGCATCCATTGCAGGAAATCAGTAAACCATTGTTTCATACCTTGCTGATCTGCTATGGTCCAGTATTTTGATCCTTGTAATAAACCGATAGCATCTATTACTTTCACAAAATGACGGGAATCGATCAATCCTGCTCCTCTTCCTGTATTCACCCCTTTAACGGCCTGTGCAAAATTCAGGTTAGGGTTCATCTTTGTGGCTGTATCTAAAAACCAAACTCTCAGCAATTTTACTGCATGTTCAGCATAGACTTTTTCCCCGGAGAAATAATGAGCCAATGCTAACGTAAGTACATCACTACAAAGTTTCGGCATATACTCTTTGTCTTTGTACTCTTTTACTTCCGGATTAGTTTGCCCATCCTTCCTGATATAAGGAAGGCCATCAAGCTTTGCAGGATCAGGCCAATGATAAGGTGCCAGGCTCATATAATCATGCTTGTTTCCACTGGGGGGTGTATGCTTCTTTTCCATCACACTCACCGGCCCAAATTCCAAAGCTTTATCCGCATCTTTCAGTAATAATTTATACGCCTCCATCACCACAGGATCGTTGGCATTCACCCTGCCTTTATTTTTATCCAAAGTCTGCAAATCCAACGTATACACAACTGGTTTTCCGGGCTGCTTATACGCATTAGTTGCCTGGCAACTGATGATCGATAATCCAACGATAAATAACAACACTTTTTTCATAGTTATTTTATTTAATGATTGGAATTGTCTTTGTCAGTTCAACACCTGTACCCCTTACTGCAACTATATAAATACCAGATGGCAATGCAGATACCGGGATATCAGCGTTGGCAAATCCAGCAGGCATGAAGAGGTTCTTTTTGGCCAATTGTCTTCCGGACATATCAAATAATATAATATCACCCAATGCTGGTTCTACAGAAAATACCCGAACCGTTAATGTACTGCTGTTGCTCATAAATGCATTAATATACTGCTGGCCGTTTCCACCGGGAGGATAAATGGTCAGCCGGCCATTGGTATAAGTAAAATTGTAATTCTGGGAAACACCTCCGTTAACTGTTAAAGTATAATACCCCGGAGAAGTATTCGTAGTGGCAATTGTTGATACCACCGGCACTGTTGTGAGATTTGCGGTTGTTTCTCCAAGGACAAATCCGGTATAAGTAACCCTAAATTCCGGATTTACTTCGCCCTGTACTTTTGTAGTATCCATTACTCTTACAGCCAGCGTAACTTTATTTACGGTCAATGTTCTTGCTACATCAGCAGCCGGGAAATAACCTACATTACCTGCCTGTGATGCAGTAATGGTAGAAGTACCAGCTCCAACGATATGAATAGTACTTCCTATAATAGTTGCCACAGCGGTATTACTGCTGGTATAAGTTACAGGAATAGTATTATTTGTACTGGTGGCACCCGCAGCAAAATCCGCATTACCATAAGTCTTGGTTGGCAGCGCATTAAAAGTGATGATTTGATTTTGCTTAGGCTGTACTGTTAACACTCCGTTTACAAAACTGATATCATAATTGTCCGATGTAGCACCGCTTACAGTAATTGGGTATGTTCCGGGAGGCGATGCCAGTACAGCAGTAGTACTAAGTACTGCAGGTGTAAGTAAAACTGTTGCTGTTTCACCTAACACAAATCCTGTATAGGTAGCTGTTAATACTGGATTAGCTTGTCCTTCAAATTTCAATTGATTATCAGCTGTTATAGTCAATGAAGCTTTATTCACCGTTAGTGTCCTCGTAACACTCGCCGCCGGGTAAAACCCATCACTTGCCTGTGAAGCAGTAATATCAGCAGACCCTGCACCTACAATATGAATATTACCACTAACGATTGTTGCTACAGCTGTGTTATTGCTGGTATAAACAATTGGTTGTGTTGTATTCAAACTGGTAGCACCACCATTAAAATCTGCATCGCCATAGGTTTTAACCGGAATAGGGTTAAATATGAAGGGCACCGTTGGCGGGACTGCACCAGCACTAAACGACCCAAAATTGCTGATATTGGCGAGAACTGTATTTGCAGTATTATCGCCGGTACCAACGGGTAAAGTCCATGATGAACCGGTATTAACAATAAGACCAATGTCTGTTGAAGGCAAAGTTGTAAACGTGGATCCTTCTAAAGCTGGATTCCAGCCTAATTGCAGATCGGCAGACCCAGAACCACTCAAACGGTTGATATTCCATACTGCATTCACCACCGTTTGTTTTTGTGTGGGTGTTAATGGTGTTCCGGTTACAGAACCATTTGTCGTAATGCCCTCAAATACGGTGGCCGTAAAACTGGAAGAAGAGGTTGGAGTTACTGTAACAGGTAAATAATAATTAACCGTTCCGATGGGTAAAATAACAGCTGCAGAAAGTCCATCATACTGTATTACACTTTGTGCCCCTGTTGTTCCATTATAATCTGTAGCGATATAATTAGATGAGTTAAAAGTTCCATTGAGTACAGCACCATTGAGTACATGTACTGTGTCCAGTGGGCGGAGTGTCATTTTCGCATTAATAGTGAGGTATTCGTTCACTGACAGCCCTTTATTTGAAGTTACGGCTGCATTGATAATGGTAAACCCTGTATGAACCGAAGTAGCTGATGAACCGGTTGATATACCAAAAGGAACATTGGTTACTCCGTTAATGATATAATTGATACTATCACTATATATTTTACTGCCCGTTACTGCTGCTGATCCTGTAACCGGATCGAATCCATTTAAATTGGCTGTCTCTAAAGTGGCACCCCCCGTTGTAACAGAAAGAGCAACACCTGATGCGGTTGCAGTAAGTGGTTGAGAAAGATAAATAGTATCATTAGTCGATGAAAAAGAAACGATCACAGTATTAGCTGCAATACCTGCACCACTGATGGATTGTCCAATAGCAGTATTATTTATACCTGCATTACCTTTCACCAGGTAGGCACCTGTTGTAGTATTACCAGTTCCGGCAACAGGTGTAATAATACCCTCTGCCTTAAAGCTGGCATTCCCGGTAAACTGGTAAGTATTAAAATTCAACTTGCCATTTACAGTTATACTCTGATCCACAGCAATATTTTTATTTAACACTACATCAGCCCGATCTGCTACAACAAAACTGGCTGTATTCACTGTACCTGTGCCAGACACAGTTTGTGTTGTATTACCTGCAAAAATGACTTCATTCGTAGCAGCAGCAGGAGCTGCAAAAGTGCCATCCACAATGAGATTACCCATAATTGCCGTCTGTCCGGAACTGTATGTATTAAATGTGGCACCTGTCTCTACAGTAAGATTATTGATCCTGTAAACAGGGCCATCTGCAGTCAGTGTTGCATTATTCTCTACGATGATATTTCCAAAACTCTTACGATTTAAAAAAGAACCTAATCCGTTATTTGCCCGGTGATGCCAGAAGCTTCCCGGTTTGAAATCAATGGCTGAAAAAGTGGAAGTTCCGCCCATTGGACTATACCCACCATCATAATAAAGGTGAGCTCCATCTTCAAATACCACCCATTTCTCAGCCGATTGTGTTCCGCTTCCAAACGCATAAGAAGAGGATCCGGAGGTAATATTTGTCCTGAAAACCGCACCATTAGTAAATATGAAAGACCCCGGACTACCAGTTGTTGTATTATCAAATCTAGCCTGCCATATTGTATTCATAATTAGCGTCCCGCTCACCCTGCCTGTATTAGCAGCTCCCATTGCAACACGAAGGCTCCCTACAGTAGAAACAAATGAAAGCTTGGATCCGGATTCTACCAGAAAGTCTTCTCCGGCTTCACCACTGATAGTAATAGTGCTTGTTCCGGAAGATGCCCGTATCCAACTAATATCAGCATTGTTAATAAGCTTAATCTGTGCACAGGTAATGCTGCCATTTACTAATACCGTAACCGGCCCGGTAGCCGGTGTTGTACCGCCTACATTGGTACCATCAAATATAAGTAGGTCTGTTGCGCCTGTAGATGATGGCCGCGGACTACCTAATCCATCCAGGGATGTATTCCAGTTAGTACCAATAGTTATACTATTAGCAGATGCAGTACCCCCTACCCAGTAATAAGTAGTTTGACTGTAAATCATTCCTGCTGTCAGTGTCAGCAACATCGTCAATAAAATTCTTTTCATATTGCAGCTTTTAAATCGTTTAGTTGAATTACATTATTTGTCCTCTAATTCTTTTCTTTTTGATACAATAAACATGATACATATCCAGGCCAGCGGAACCAGCAAGGCCGCCAGCAGAAAAAAAGAAGTATAGCTTGTTTTTGTCAATACAGGTACCAACCAGGTAACGATCAATGTTCCGGCTACAGCAGATGTTCCTCCCATACCTGCTACAGTTCCTACATTCTTTCCATGGAAATAATCACCCGGCAGCGTCTGAAGATTATTAATCAGGAACTGAAATCCAAAAAGTGTTGAACTGATCAATGCGATAGCAACACCTGGCAGTTCTTTTAGCTGATCTAAATAATAAGCTATACTACCCAGCGATAGCAGCATAATAACACTTCCGATTGTAATTGCATTTTTTCTTGCTTTGACTGCAGCTATACCATTTTTGATTTGTATGGAAGAGAAAAATCCACCTGCTAAACCACCAATAGCCGCAAATAAGAAAGGAACCCAGGCAAAAGCCCCCACCTGCTTAATATCAAAACCAAAATTTTCTTTTAAGAAGAAAGGCAGCCAGGTAACGAACATCCACCATACCGGATCGATAAAAAATCTTGAAGTAATAACAGCCCATGTATTTTTGAAACCCAGTAATTGTTTCCATGAGAACACTGTCGTTGCCACCGGCGCTGTTGCTTTATTGGTAGCCGATTGCAATATATGATCCTGCTCTTCCTTAGTGATCCATGGATGTTTATCCGGGGTATTTTTATTAATGATCAGCCAGGGAATGATCCATAACAATCCAAGTACCCCGATGCCAACAAAAGTCATCTTCCAGCCAAAAGCGATATACAGATATGCAATAAAAGGCGCTGCTACCACAGAACCCAATGAAGCACCTGCACCAAAAATACCTTGCGCAATAGCTCTTTCTTTGGCCGGGAACCATTCTGCATTACTCTTGGCAGCACCAGGCCAGTTGCCAGCTTCACTCAACCCCAAAAAGAAACGGAAAATATTAAATGAACCCAGGGTTTTGGCTACTGCGTGAAGTGCAATGGAGATACTCCATCCAACAATAGAAACAAGAAACCCCAGGCGGGTGCCAATAGCATCCATCAGTTTTCCGGTTAACGTTTGACCCAACGCATATGCGATCATAAAAAAAGTGGTGATCAGCTTCAACGAATCCTTACTGTCTGCTTCAGCTATTCCAAAATCTTTATGGATATAAGGCCAGAGTATATTAATGGCAGTCCGGTCAATATAATTAATGATCGTTGCCAGCCCGATGAGCCCAATAATATACCAGCGTAGCCCTTTTATCTTCATAATATTTTAATTACTAAGCGGAATATTGGCGGTACCGCTCAATGCACCGCTTACGGTATTATCAGTATATACTTTGTTTCCGGTTGACGTTCCATTACTGCCACTCAACTGGATATTAAATCCATACCCGGCAGCATTAACGGAACACTCATTATTCTTAAATACATTATAATTACCCCACCCTGCATATGCTACATGTACCTGGTAGCCATCTTTAAAAATGGAACCACCCGGGTTATAACCCGTATTTTCTTCAATCAGGTAATTATTTCCTTTTACATCGATCCAGCTATCACCACTATTGGCACCCGTAATACCAGTGGCATCAAAATTGTTTCCCCGGATGATACCTCCAGTTGTTCCTTCTTTAATATCGATACATTCTGCCGTTATGCCGGGACCTAATTTATTATTGAAAATTTTATTAGAATCACAGAGATCCGGAACCCCGTTGGTATATGTAGCCCAATTACTTTTTGCAGAACCGATATAAATACCTTCACCGTAATCAGGTGTTTTCAATCCAATATTGCTGACCTCAGAATTCTGAATGGTATTTTGTGAACTGAATTTTCGCAGATGTATCCCTTCTTCACCTATAGTATGAACATAAATACTATCAATTACACAATACCTGGCCCCATCCACCATTAATCCTTTCAAGCCATTGGTCAGAGTAAAACCTTTTACTTTCCAATAACTGGCCTGCAAATGCAAAACATAGCCTGTATTGACATTTTCAGCATCGAGGATCACATTACGGCTACCCCTGAGTAAAACCGGCTTTGCGGCAGTACCGCTAACAGCAGATCCGATAACAAATTTTCCTTTGTAAATACCATTCGCCATTACGATCTCATCGCCAGGCAGTGCATTCAGTAATGCGGCACTTAGTTGAGCTGCTGTTGAAACATTCACAACTCTGCTGCTAACAGGGTTCGGTGGTACTACTGGTGTTGTTTGCGATGGCGTATTGCCTTTATTGCAACTCATCAACAGAAACCAAGTAATAATATGTAGGAATTTCAGCATCCTTTTTTTGCATTATTTATTCTCAATAAAATCTTCCCGCATAGGACTGAACACATCAATTAATATCCCGCTTTCCAAACAAACAGCACCATGCATTACATTAGGCGGGATGTAGAAAGCATCACCTCCTTTTAAAGTTTTTTTCTCTTCCCCAATTTCTACTTCAAATAAACCGCTTTCAACATGGGTGATCTGGGTATGAGGATGCTTATGCAATGAACCAACTCCCCCCTTATCAAACACCACTTTTACCACCATCAGCCTTTCATCATAAGCCATAATCTTTCTTTTAACACCCTTGTCTACTTCCTGCCATGGTATTTCAGCATTTTCTATAAATACTTTTACCGATTCAGTTGTTCCCATTTCTTTCTTTTTATATGTTTTTACAATATGTTCTCCGCTATTTTATCAATTCATCTTTTTCCCGTCATAATAAATGGCAAAAGGGCCTGTCCACGAATACCCGGCTGACGTATGTACAGCCTTTGAATCTATATCCATATTACACTGTGCTACAATTAATTTCTTATTATTCAGCAATATTTCTACAATTGAAAACTGTTCATCCTGCTGCAACAATTCAATATTTTTTACAGCAGAATAGGAATTAGTAGAAAATTCAATGACCGGATCAAATTTTCCATGTATCTCCGTTACGCTTACAAATGACTGGTCTATTCCCTTTTTACGAATGATCAACGCAGGTTCATGTCGGAGATTGAAATTGGGGTCGTTAGCCCCGGAACGGGTAAAAAATACCTGTGCCTGTCCTTTTACCAGGGATGAAATACTGTAATAAGTTCTTTCATTCAGGAATGTAAGCTGAACTACAGTATCGGCGACCATTGCATCTGCCTCTTTCCATAAGTATTGGTACCCATTCTTCTTACCCAGCGGCTCCTGCATGCCTGTATACGGGCTATATTTAAATGAAGTACTGATAAGATGACCATTATAATGAAATGGAAGATCATACTGGTGTTCATCTTTTGAAGCAGCATTAAAAATATCAACCAGAATTTTCTGATTACCCGGTAATTCCAGAAGGTAAACTGTCCGTTGCAGGTTAACTCCTTTATAAGCCTGATCAACTTTTGCTGCCACGACTTGTACAGCCGGATTGCTGATACTGCTGAATAGTTTTTCAGCATGAAATTTTTCAGCTACACTTTCTTTACCATCGAAATGGCTTTTTTCATCCACTACTATTGTATTATGAGCGATGGTCTGCGCAGCATATCCTTTCGTTTCAGGCAGGTATCTTCCGCCATACTTTTGCTCAACACCTATAAAACGGACAGCACCATAATCAGTAAGTATCTCTTTGCCTTTATCATATAAATTATAATTCAATTTATCATAATGACCATGCGAAAGACCATGAGAAGTATATTTATATATCAGTGATGTAAGATCATTGCCTTTACCATTCCGCAACACACTGACTCCCCCCTGATCCCCTTTAACACCATCTGTGTACTCCACTGTCCGGTAAGGAAAGAATTCGGGAACATTTTTTCCGGCTGCAATAGCCGCTGCAATTGAGATACCTCCCCGGTTCAACAACACCCGGTTCTGTTTCTTAGCAACTACCAGTAAGCCATTATCTTTTCCATAAATATCCCAGGCTACATCAACGGCAGTCACCAGCTCATTACTGGTATAGTCCTTTTCTTTCAAAGCATCGTTCAAAGCAAAAAAAGTTCCGTCAAGATTCGTTTGCTGCAGCGCCGCCAATAATGCTTTTTGTAAAATGCGGTCACGGTACTCAAAAACTTTCAACTTAGATTTTGAATTATTAAGCGCTGTAGCAAATAAATAATAAGGAAGAATAGCATAACGGGTATAATAAGGACCTTCTGCATAAAAGCCATCCGGTGAAAACAAACCATCCATCAATGCAATGAAACCACTCTTGCCATCTTTTTTGGTACCATACAATGCCATGTCAACATAATCCTTGCTGCCGGATGCAATCCCAACAATTCCCACTCCGGCGCAAGCCCATACACCATGATTATGTATGAGGTCAAACCAGGACTGAAGGTCTTTGGTTATAAAATCAACTTCAGGTTTAAAAGCTCCATCTTCAATTTTTTTTCTCTCTGCGACAGTTAGTGAATTATATACGAGATCATACGCCATACCGGTATAAACCAACCAGTTTGCATCATTCAATGCCTGCCAGAAAATACGACCCGGTGAACTACTCGTAGCCTGCGGATGATTTTTTAACGTAGGATTTAACACAGCATATTTCAGCAGGACATTCTTAACCAGTTTTGCATATTTAACATCCCCGGTAAGATTATATAATATGCCGCTGTTAAACATCAGCATATAATTATACTTATGCTTATCATGCGTATAACCTCCGGCCGGGTCTTTCGGAAATGGCACATCCACTTCCTTCCCGATCCATTGATCCACCTCTTTCTTTATATCAGTATAAGACCGGGTAAGTAACGGATACCTGTAAAGATTTTTTTTAACTTCAGCAGCTTCCGCCCTGGTAAAAAAAGTAACCGGGTGCTGCGCCAACAGCATCAGGGGGAATAAAAGCAGGCATATCGTGTTGAGCAATCGCATATTAAATACTTGTTACCCGTTAATGAAACCGTTCGAAAATCTCCTAAGCGAAATAGGTTCCCCCATTAATCTCAACGCTTTCACCGTTGATAAAAGAAGAAGCATCACTGGCAAGATATAGTACCAGGTCTCCCACTTCTCTTGCTTCTCCTTCCCTCCGCAATGGTGTGGCTGCTGCAACATTGGTCCGGACTTCAGGTTTCGTAAATGTGTTATGAAATGTGGTATTGATCATACCCGGTGATACACAATTAACCCTGATACCTTTGGGGCCGAGTTCTTTTGCAAGCCCTCTAGTCAATGTTAATACGCCTCCTTTTCCGGTGGCGTAAGCCAGCGCACCAAAACCACCGCCATCCCTGGCAGCCTGTGAACTAAAGTTGACAATAGCTCCTCCGGCTGTCATATGTGGCACTACTGCCCGGGTAACGAGGTAAACAGATTTAAGATTTACATTGATCACAGCATCCCAGAATTCTTCATCCAGGTCAGCCAATACTTTTCGGCCCATGAGTCCCCCGGCAACATTGACCAGGATATGAATAGTGTCACCATAAGCAGCCACACAAGCATCTACTACTTTCTTAACTTCAACAGCCCTGGTCATATCACCTTGTACAGCTATTGCTTCGCCACCGGCTTCCTTAATAAGCTGTAGTGTTTCTTCTGCCAGTTCTTTGTTTCCAAAATAATTGATACAGACCCGGGCCCCGGCAGCAGCCAGTTTAAGCGAGGCTTGTCTGCCAATATCACGGGCGCCGCCAGTTACGATCGCAACTTTTCCTTTTAATGAATACATAATAAAAATATTTTAAAACAACAGTGAGGTAAAGTCTTCGGAGAAAGTGGAGGTACTGAATAAATAACCCGAAACAAAAAAAACACACCTGAATAATGACAAGATTTATTCCATACAGCAATCTCTCCATTGTAATATTAGGTTGAATTTCAACCTGCCCCGAAAATGACCCGTTTGATTTTTTCAAAATAAATGGCGTTTTTAATAGTCATATACTAACATTTTATATTATCTATTAGACAAATCATAACTTTTTAACACCGAGAACGTTACCGGCAACGCTACCGGGATTTTCGTAACAAAGTTTGATTTAGCTTTACTTTATAACGCCAAATGAATAAACCTGCTACCACGATTAAAGACATTGCCAGGCAATTGAACATTTCAATTTCTACGGTTTCCCGTGCCATGCGGAATGCACCGGATGTAAATGCAGATACCAAAAGAGCTGTTATGGCTCTATCCGAGGAATTGAATTACCAGCCTAATAAGCTGGCTTTAAGTTTCAAGCAAAAACAAACACACAATATAGGAGTCATCGTTCCTAATCTCGATTATGTCTTGGCTACAATGGTTAAGGGCATTGACGAAGTTGCACTTGAAGCTGGTTATACAGTGATGGTTTGCCAGAGTAATGAATCATACGGTAGGGAAATTGTAAATACCCGAAGATTACTGGACAGCCTGGTAGATGGATTTATTATATCCGTCTCCAGTGAAACAAAGGTATTCGATCATTTTAAAAAGATACAGGAGAACCAAATGCCGATGGTGGTATTTGACCGTGTTACTCCTTTCCTGAGAGCTCCCGGTGTTCGTATTGATAATGAAGATGGCGGTTTCCAGGCAACAGAACACCTGATAGAACAGGGATACAAACGCATTGCGATTCTGGCTGGTCCAAAAAATCTTGGGATAAGTAATCAGCGGCTGGAAGGATATCTTAAAGCACTCAAAAAATATAAGATAAAGGCTGACGAAGACATCATCATCAATTGCGATTTCAACCAGCATTATGCCTACCTCGCCACACAGGAATTACTGAATATGAAAAAGAGGCCGGATGCCATTTTCACTATCAGTGACCGGATGGCAATAGGCGCCATGCTCGCAATCAAGGAAAAAAAATTAAAAATGCCACAGGACATTGGTCTTGTTGGCTTTAATAATGAGCCGGTAACAAGCCTTGTCACCCCGGGAATTTCCAGTGTGGATCAGCCAGCTTTCGAATTAGGAAAGATAGCAGCTAAACTATTCATTGAAACGATGCACAACAATGACGATATGAGTAATGTCGAAGAAGTATTAAAACCCAAACTTATCATCCGCGAATCCTCGCAAAGAATTTTGCCAAAGATTGGCCGGACTAAATAATATATATATGATACGATTACTGTTGCTACAATGCTGTTTGTTTTTTAGTGTTGATACCATGGCTGCAACTATTATTGTAAAAAACCTGGATGAGCTTAACGCTGCCAACAAAAAAGCACAACCGGGAGATGTTATTATACTCCAAAATGGCGAATGGAAAGATGCGACTATCAGGCTGAACTGCCATGGCACCAAAGAACAACCGGTTGTTTTCAAAGCACAAACGGCAGGGAAAGTGATGATAACTGGTAAATCACAGCTCAGGTTGGGTGGCAGCTTTATTGTTGTAGATGGATTATACTTTACCAATGGCTATGCCGGTAAAGATCCCGTGATCAATTTCAGGATAGATAAAGATCAATTAGCCAATAATTGCAGGGTAACCAATACCGTGATCAATGATTTCAATAATCCGAAACGGATGGATGAAAATTATTGGGTAGCTTTTTACGGAAAAAATAACCGCCTTGATCATTGCAGCTTTAAGGATAAGAAAAATATAGGTGTATTGCTGGCAGTGATCCTGGATGACGAAAGAAGCCGGGAGAATTTTCATGCCATAGATCATAACTACTTTGGCAGGAGGCCGGCATTGGCTTCTAATGGCGGCGAGATCATCAGGGTGGGTGTGTCGCAGCATTGCCAGTTCAACTCCAACACACAGATCAGTAATAATTTTTTTGAATACTGTGATGGTGAAACAGAGATCGTCTCCATTAAATCCGGCAGCAATACAGTAAATGAGAATATCTTCAAAGAATGCCAGGGCTCGGTGGTGTTGCGTCATGGCGATAACAACCTGGTGACCGGCAACTATTTTTTAGGCAATGATAAAGCAGGCTCCGGAGGAGTTCGGATTATCAATAAAGGACAAAAAGTAAATAATAACATATTTTTCAAATGCAGAGGGATTGATTTTCGTTCTCCCATGGCAATAATGAACGGGATCCCCAACTCTCCGGCCCACCGGTATGTACAGGTAACCGATGCCGAGATTATAAACAACAGCTTTTATGAATGTGCACCTGTCACATTTTGCGAAGGCAGTGATTCAGAACGTACATTACCTCCTGATAATGTGATTTTCTCAAACAACACCTTTTATAATTCAAAAGATAGTATAATCTACAAGGTTTATAATGATATCAGTGGCATTAAATTCGGAAAAAATATAGTTAGCAGCAAGATTAAACAGGTCGTTATCAATGGTTTTGAAAAAACAATCATACCAAAACAAAAACCAATAGTAACAAGGAAAGGAGCAGAATCAGGCCCCCCTCATGTTAACATAATTCCTTTATTTGAAAAAGAAACTTACTCCTCCAGTGGGGCAGTATGGTTTTCCAAAAAAGAGGCCATCAAAGAGATAAAGCCCCTTGTCTTCGATTGCCAGACTACAGATGATATATACAAACAACTGAAACGGGAAGAACCGGTAATAATCCGTTTGACCGGGAAAAATTATATTTTGACCAAGCCATTGGTCATATCAAAACTTGTACAATTTACCGGGGATAAAAAAAATCAGGTGAAATTCACAACTGAAAATATATTCAGTGTTTTCCTGATTGCAGGCAAAGGGAATCTTACACTGAATAATCTCACTATAAACGGAGAAGCGACAAAAGCCATTCATTTAATTGCCAGTGACAGCAGCGGAAGCAGCCAGCATTATAACCTCTCAGTCCGGAATTGCAACATTCAAAATTTAAGCAGAAAAAACGGGTGTGAGAATTTGTTCTATGCCTGCAAATATATGGTAGCAGACAGCATCGTATTCCGGAATAATTCATTTGCCAACAATGATATTAATGGAATAATGATGACAGAAGAAAAAGATAACAAAGGATATTATAATGCAGAAAAGATAAATATCAGTAATAATCATTTCAGTAACCAGGGCGGAACATTGCTGAATATTTACCGCGGGGGCAATGATGAAAGCACCATGGGGCCTTTACTTATTCTATCAAATAATACGGTATCCGGATGCAATACAGTAAACGAGGAAGCTTTAATAACATTAACAGGCACACAAAGTTCCCTGATAGGAAGAAATAGTTTCATCAACTGCAATCCCGGTAAGGTCTTACTTCATTTTGAAGATGTTGTAAGGGCAATACATTTGTTTAAGAATAATACCATTAAAAATTCGGGAAAAACTATTGAAAACAAATTTGTTCAGCAAACAAATAATGTAATTCAATAGGCAACAATTAAAAAAACACCTGATTAGTCCGGGAATTATAATACCTGCTAAAAGGTTTTGAAATGCATTGGCCTCACTTGACTAACGCATCATATAACACTTCAACCGGGTGAAATGCTTTTTTCCCAGTTCCATCTTTTACCTGGTGTCTGCAGGACGTTCCGGATGCAACTATTATATCATCGACTCCGGCAGCCCGCACGGCAGGAAACAATACCAATTCTCCAACCTGTTGTGAAACAGTAAAATGTTCTTTTTCGTAACCAAATCCACCAGCCATGCCACAGCAGCCTGAAGGAATTAAACTTGTTTTGTAATTAGCAGGGATTTCAAGACAACTGCTAATAAATTTTTGAGAGGATAATGATTTCTGGTAACAATGTCCGTGTATCAATATCTTCCCTGACGCAGTGGTAAACAGAGACCGGTCAATCATACCCGCTTCCAATTGCATGGTTAAAAACTCTTCAATCGTATATGAATTAGCAGCAAGTTCTTTTGCCCTCTGATAATTTTCTTTAGCCGCCAGATCAATATACTCATCTCTGAATGTAAGTATAGCTGAAGGTTCAATCCCAATCAAAGGAGCTTCTTTCATTACAAGATCAGCCAATAACTGAATATTCTGATTGGCTATGCCAGCAGCTTTTTTAACCAGCCCCTTTGATAAATAGGTCCGGCCACTTTCAATATGTTTTGGAATGATCACTTCATAACCCAATGCTTCCAGCAATAAAATACCTTTCTTACCAATCTCCACATCATTGTAATTGGTAAATTCATCGCAAAAGAAATACAATTTCCTTTTGGAAGTGGCAGCATCCACATTACGTTTACGAAACCAGTTTAATAAAGTTTGTTTTGCCAGTTTGGGCATGGACCTCTCAGGATGAAAACCAACGAGAGTGTGGGCAATTTTCCGGAATAAATCAACGCTATAAAACCAATTAAAAAGACCGGGAAATTTTGAAACCAGTTTCATCTGCCTGCTGAAATTCGCAATCAGCCTGGCACGAAAAGGAATACCATTCTTATCATAATACTGTTGGAGGAACTCAGCTTTCATTTTAGCCACATCAACACCGGAAGGGCATTCTGTTTTACAGCCCTTACAACTCAGGCACAGATCCATAATCTCCTTGATCTCTTTGTGATTGAATGGCTGGTCATCCACTTCGTTGCTCAAAAATTGCCGAAGCAAATTTGCCCTTGCCCTGGTAGTATCTTTCTCCAGTCTCGTTGCCATATAACTCGGGCACATAGTTCCCCCGGATATTGGCATTTTCCGGCAATCTCCCGACCCGGAACATTTTTCTGCCAGTCTCAATATTCCATCCTCCCCGGAAAAATCAAATGTTGTTTTGATATTTTTTTTGATCGGTTTTTGTTGTACCCTCAAATGGGTATCCATGGCAGGTGTAGCTGTGATCTTTCCGGCATTAAAAATATTATGGGGATCAAAAATATTTTTTACCTGCTGAAACAACCGATAGGTCTCTTCCCCGATAACGGTTGAAATATATTCACCCCGTAATCTTCCATCTCCATGTTCACCTGACAATGAGCCTTTGTATTTTTTTACCAGTTCAACAGTATCTGACAGGATATTCCTGAACGTTTTCAAACCCTCTTCGGATTTTAGATTGACCATGGGTTCCACATGCACTTCCCCGGCACCGGCATGTGCATAATAGGATGCATTAACCTTATGCTTTTCCAATACTTTCTGGAGATCGGCTATATAATCTGGTAACTCATCCGTACTAACAGCACAATCCTCGATCAGGTTGACAGGCTGCGTATCTCCTTTCAGGTTCCGTAACAGACCCAGCCCGGCTTTCCTCACATCCCAGGCAAATTTGGTTTGCTCATTATATAAAACAGGATAGGCATAGCCCAATCCTTCTTTTTCTAATGCCTCTATCAATTGTTTTGCTTTTTGTTGCACCCTACCTGCATCATCGTCCATAAATTCTACCATTAGAAGTGCAGCAGGGTCACCTTCAATAAAGAAACGATTCTTACTGTATTCCGGGTGATGGATAGTAAAGTCCATAATATACTTATCCACCAGTTCGGATGCCATCGGATCATGCTGCAGTGCTACAATATTAGCCCTTAACGATTCGATGATGGAATGACAATGAATACAAACAACTGCCGTTTCTTTGGGCGGCAGGTCTATAAGACCCAGTTTGATCTCAGTAATAAAAGCCAGTGTTCCTTCTGATCCAGCCAGTAGTTTGCATATATTAAACGTTTCTCCATCTTCCTTAAATGGTTGCATGGCAAGCATACTATCTAATGCATAACCTGTATTTCTTCTGTGTACAGTTGATTTTGGAAAATTATTCCGGATAAGATCCTGATTGACCCCGTCCGACAATAGTCTATACAGGTCGCTGTATATTTTTTCTTTAAGAGAAGAAGTTTCTTGCTTCGGCAGTACATCTTCAGTTCCAAAAACCACTTCGGACCCGTCACTTAACAAGGCTTTTACTTCCCGTACATGGTCTCTTACCGAACCCCATACAATACTATGCAGCCCACAGGAATTATTACCCAGCATGCCTCCGATCATTGCCCGGCTGGCAGTGGATGTCTCAGGCCCAAACATCAAACCAAATGATTTCAAATAATGGTTTAAATCATCCCGTATCACTCCGGGCTGCACACGAACCCATTTATCTTTTGCATTTACTTCTATTATCCGGGTAAAGTATTTGGAGATATCAACAACAATTCCGTTTCCCACCACTTGTCCTGCAAGTGAAGTCCCCGCAGCCCTCGGTATCAACGTAACCTTCTGTTGATTCGCAAACCTGATCAGTTTTTGTATATCAGCAATGGTAGCAGGTATTGCTACAGCCAGTGGTTTTTCCTGGTAAACGGATGCATCAGTTGAGTAGGCTAATAATTGAGCTTGGTGTATTGCCGTACCATTAAAAAATAAAAGCCCATCGAAATCATTTTCCAACTGAGCTAACTGATTTTCCATATTTCAAATGCATTAATGGATAGCCAAATTTAACTGCTTTATTTAATGAATGTCGAACAATTATTATAGTAAAAAAAGATAATTTCACTGGGGTAATAATTGTTACTAA
>Ga0073902_10000705_pt1 | contig 19125 bp, 16 predicted proteins | sample KloWWTmeKNB19Kit_FD_66667 | JGI IMG/M metagenome (GOLD analysis project Ga0073902, IMG submission 66667) | Active sludge microbial communities from Klosterneuburg, Austria, studying microevolution and ecology of nitrifiers - Klosterneuburg... | ecosystem: Engineered > WWTP > Aerobic digester >...
CAGGCCATTCCCGCCGAAGGCATCCACGGCATCGCCGGTCCAGCCGCCGGGCATGTCGGCGCGCAGCAGGCCGTCGTTGCGTTGCTTCGGGCCACGCAGCAGCACTTCGGAACCGTAGTAGAACTGCGGGGTGCCGCGCACGGTGGCGAGGCAGGCCATGCCGAGTTTCCACAGCGCCAGGTCGCCGTCGACGTGCGCCAGCAGGCGCGGGGTGTCGTGGTTCTCGGCGAACACCACCAGTGCGCCGGGGTCCGGGTACAGGAAATCGTTGGCCAGCATTTCGTACAGGCCGATCCAGCCGCTCTCCCAGCCCTCGGGCTGCACCAGCGCGTTGCGCAGGGCGACGTGGACGGGGAAGTCCATCATGGCGGGCATGTGCGGGACGTGGCCGCTGGCGTTGCGATTGCCGCGCTGCCAGTGCGCCACCACTGCCGGATTGGTGCTCCATTCCTCGCCGACCATCGCGAAGTCCGGGTACTCGGTCAGCACTGCCTTCGCCCAGTCGCCGAGGAAGCCTGCGTCGGCGTAACCGAAGGTGTCCTCGCGGATGCCGGACAGCCCGGCGTACTCGATCCACCACAGCGTGTTCTGGATCAGGTAGCGCGCCAGTTGCGGGTTGCGCTGGTTGAGGTCCGGCATCGTGTCCACGAACCAGCCATCGGTGAAGGCCTGGCGGTCGGCGGGTGCGGCGTGCGGATCCTGGATGCTGGTGCGGCGATGGTTGGTCGGCGTGAACGTCGCGCGGTTGCTGATCCAGTCCTTCGCCGGCAGGTCGCGCATCCACCAGTGGTGCGAGCCGATGTGGTTGAGCACCACGTCCATGACAAGGCCGACGCCCCTCGCCTGCGCCTCGCGCGACAGCGCACGCACGTCCTCGTTGCTGCCCAGCCGCGGGTCGGTGCGGTAGAGGTCGGTGATCGCGTAGCCGTGGTACGAATGCCTGGGCTGGTTGTTTTCCAGCAGCGGCATCGGCCACAGCTGGGTGAAGCCCATGCCGGCGATGTAGTCCAGGTGCTTGCGGATGCCGGCGATGTCGCCGCCGTGGCGGCCGTTCGGGTCCGCGCGATCGGCCGCCTCGGCCATGCCGGCGACGCTGTCGTTGGACGGATCGCCGTTGGCGAAGCGGTCGGGCGTGACCAGGTAGATCGCGTCGCGCGCGTCGAAGCCACGGCGTTGCGCGGAACCGGGTTCGCGCGCGTCGAGCCGCCACGGATGGGTGGCGACGACCTTGCCGGCTTCGACGAATTCGATGTCGAACACGCCTGGCGCCGCATCGCCCGCGAGCTGGACGGTGACGAACAGGTAGTTCGGGTTGTCGGTCCGGTGCACCCCGGCGATCGATACGCCGGCATGTACGAGCCTTGGCGTCGCGGTGCCGATCCCATTGCCGTGGACCAGCAATTCGACCCGGTTGTGCTGCATGCCGACCCACCAGTTGCCAGGCTCCACCCGTTCGATGGTCGCCGCGGGTACCGCGAACGTGATCAGCCACAGGCAGCAGGCGAGCAGGAGGCGCATGGGCGGGCCGCGGGAGGGGGTGCGGGTCGAGGCTACCCGCGCGGGTGGTGGCCGACAACGCGCGTGCTCAGGAATACGTATGCAGCCGGAACACTGAAGGCCGGCTGCCGGGCTGCCGGCGGCTGGCGGCAGCGGCTATGCTGGCTGACTCCCCGCGGAAGCCCGCCATGTCCGGACCCAGCAGCGCCAACGACACGCCGATCACCGACCATCGGCAACTGGTCGACGTGCTGGCCTCCGGCGAGAAGCCGCGCGAGGCCTGGCGGATCGGCACCGAGCACGAGAAATTCGGGTTCCGCCTCGACGACCTGCGCCCGCCCACCTTCGACGGCGAACGCGGGATCGAGGCGTTGCTGAAGGGCCTCGCGCGTTTCGGCTGGACGCCGTTCGAGGAGCATGGCCATGTCATCGCGCTGACCAAGGGCCTGGCCTCGGTGACCCTGGAGCCCGCCGGGCAACTCGAATTGTCCGGCGCGCCGGTGGAAACCCTGCACGACACCTGCCGGGAAGTCGGCAGCCACCTGCGCGAAGTGCGCGAGGTCGCCGACGAACTCGGGCTTGGCTTCCTCGGCATGGGTTTCCAGCCCAAGTGGCGGCGCGACGAGATGCCGTGGATGCCGAAGGGCCGCTACAGGATCATGCGCGAGTACATGCCGAAGGTCGGCACGCTCGGCCTCGACATGATGACCCGCACCTGCACGGTGCAGGTCAACCTGGATTACGCCAGCGAAGCGGACATGGTGAAGAAGTTCCGGGTGTCGCTGGCGTTGCAGCCGGTCGCCACCGCGCTGTTCGCGGACTCGCCGTTCACCGACGGCAAGCCGAACGGCTACCTCAGCTACCGCTCGCACATCTGGACCGACACCGACCGCGACCGCACCGGGATGCTCGATTTCGTGTTCGAGGACGGCTTCGGCTACGAACGCTACGTCGACTACCTGCTCGACGTGCCGATGTACTTCAGCTATCGCGATGGCGAATACATCGACGCCAGCGGCAAGTCGTTCCGCACGTTCCTGCGCGGCGAACTGGACGTGCTGCCCGGCGCGCTGCCGACCATCCGCGACTGGAACGACCACATGACCACCGCCTTCCCGGAAGTGCGGCTGAAGAAATTCCTGGAGATGCGCGGCGCCGACGGCGGCCCGTGGAACCGGCTGTGCGCGCTGCCGGCATTCTGGGTCGGCCTGCTGTACGACGATGCCGCGCTGGATGCGGCCTGGGACCTGGTCAGGGATTTCTCGATGGCCGAGCGCAACGCACTGCGCGACGACGTGCCCAGGCACGCGCTGAAGACCCCGTTCCGCGGCGGCACCCTCCGCGACATCGCGATCGAGGCATTGAAGATCGCCGATGCCGGCCTGCGCCGCCGCGCGCGCGCGGACAGCTGCGGCGTCGACGAGTCCGGCTTCATCGCACCATTGCTGGAAATCGCCGAGGCCGGCGAAACCCCGGCCGAGCGCAAGCTCGCCCTGTTCCATGGCGCGTGGAACGGCAGCGTGGACCCGGTGTTCCGCGAGTTCGCGTACTGAGGGCGGCCCGCTCCGGGATTGTCCCCGGGACACCAATGGTCACGCCGGAAACCATTGCTGCACTGCCGCATGAAACCCGTTAGCCTGCGGTGATGACACCGAGCGCCAGTCCGTTACGCGAAAAACTCGAATTCACCGGCACCGATGCCCCGCTGCGCGACGACGTGCGCCGGTTGGGCGCGATGGTCGGCGAGATGCTGGCCGAACAGGTGTCCGAGCAGTTCCTGGCGCAGGTCGAGCAGCTGCGCCGGATCGCGATCGCGCGGCGCGAGCAGGGCGAGCCGGTGGATACGCTGGCGGCGCGGCTGGCGGGGGTGCCGCTGGCGGACGCGGAGGCGCTGGTGCGCGCGTTCGCCGCCTATTTCGGGGCCACCAACCTGGCCGAGCGGGTGCACCGCATCCGCCGCCGCCGCGACTACCAGCGGCAGGGCGGCGCGCCGCAACCCGGCGGCCTGCACGCGGTCCTGCACGAACTGCGCGTTGCCGGCGTGCGCCTGGCCGAACTGCAGGCGCTGCTGGCGCGGATGCACGTCGAGCCGGTGTTCACCGCGCACCCGACCGAGGCGATCCGGCGCGCATTGCTGCTGAAGGAACGCACGGTGGTCGAGCGCCTGGTCGCCGACATCGACCGCACCCGCACCCCGCCCGAGCGCGGCGCCGACGACGCCCGCATCCGCCAGGCGCTGACCACCGCCTGGCAGACCACCGAGGCGCCGCCGCACAAGCCCAGCGTGGCCGACGAGGTGGAGCACATCGGCTTCTACCTGTCGAGCGTGCTGTACCGCGTGCTGCCGGTGTTCTACGAGTCGTTCGCCGATGCGGTGGAGGCGGTCTACGGCGAGCGGATCGCGTTGCCGCCGCTGCTGCGCTTCGGCAGCTGGGTCGGCGGCGACATGGACGGCAATCCGAACGTGGGTGCCGCCAGCGTGGGCGACGCGCTGGCGGCGCAACGCGCGCTGGCCCTGTCCTGCTACCAGGCCGACCTGCGCGCGCTCGGCGACAGCCTGACCCAGAGCCGCGGCCGGATCGGCTTCGATGCGGAAATCGAAACCCGCGCCGCGGCGCATCGCGCGCTGTTCGCCGAGGGCGCGGTGCGCTCGCGGCCGCGACTGGCCGACATGCCATACCGGCAACTGCTGTGGGCGATGCGCGCGCGCCTGCACGCGACCGCCGGCGACAGTCCGGGCGGCTATCCGGATGCGGCCGCGTTCATCGACGACCTCGAGCTGATCGATGCCAGCCTGGCCCGCCACCAGGGCGACCACGCCGGCCGCTTCGCCCTGCAGCGCGTGCTGTGGCGCGCGAAGACCTTCGGCCTGCACATGGCCGCGCTCGACCTGCGCCAGGATTCGGCGGCGCACGACGAAGCGCTGGCGGCTCTGGAAGGCGACATCGACTGGGCGGGCCTGCCGCTGGCGGCGCGCATCGAGCGCCTGCACGCGGTGATCGGCGGCGCGCCGGTGGTGGCGCCCGCGGCGCCAGCCGCGCAGGCAACACTCGACGTGTTCCGCAGCGTGCGCGCGCTGCGCCAGTCGCTCGGCGAGCATGCGTTCGGTCCGTACATCATCAGCATGAGCCGGACCGCCGCCGATGCGCTGGCGGTGCTGGCGCTGGCGCGGGTCGCCGGCTGCACCGGGGGCGATGCGGTGCCGCTGGACGTGGCGCCGCTGTTCGAAACGGTGGATGACCTCGATGCCGCGCCGGCGGTGATGCGCGCGCTGTTCGCGGACCCGGCGTACCGCGCCCACCTGGCGGCGCGCGGCGACCGCCAGACGGTGATGCTGGGCTACAGCGACAGCGCCAAGGACGGCGGCTTGCTGGCCTCGCGCTGGGCCTTGCAGCGCGCGCAGGTGGAACTGCTGGAGCTGGCCCGCGATGCCGGGGTGGCGATCGTGTTCTTCCATGGCCGTGGCGGTTCGGTCAGCCGTGGTGGCGGCAAGACCGAACGCGCGATCATCGCCGCGCCGCGCGGTTCGGTGGACGGGCGGATGCGGGTCACCGAGCAGGGCGAGGTGATCCATCGCAAGTACGGCATCCGCGCGCTGGCCTTGCGCAACCTCGAGCAGATGACCGGCGCGGTGCTGCGCGCCAGCCTGCGCCCGCGCCCGCCGGAACCGCGCGAGGCGGCTTGGCGTACGATCGCCGCCGAACTCGCCACGGTCTCGCGCACGCACTACCGCGCGCTGGTGCACGCGCACCCGGATTTCCCCGCGTACTTCCGCGCGGCCACCCCGATCGACGTGATCGAGCGCCTGCACATCGGTTCGCGGCCCTCGCGCCGCCGCGATGGCGGGATCGCCAACCTGCGCGCGATCCCGTGGGTGTTCGCGTGGTCGCAGAACCGCTCCGGCCTGACCGGCTGGCATGGCCTCGGCACCGCGCTGCGCCACGGCATCGACGTGCATGGCCTCGATGCGATGGCGGACATGGCCCGCGACTGGCCGTTCTTCGCGGCGCTGGTCGACGACGTCGAGATGCTGATGGCGAAGTCGGACCTCGCCATCTTCGAATGCTATTCGCGGCTGGCCGGTACGCAGCACGAGGCATTCTTCCCCGCCATCGCCGCCGAATTCGAGCGCACCCGCGAGGCGATCCTGGCGATCAAGGACCGCGACGAACTGCTGGCCGACGACTACCGGCTGCGGCTGTCGATCCGCCTGCGCAATCCCTACGTCGATCCGATCAGCCTGCTGCAGGTCGACCTGCTGCAGCGCTGGCGCGCCGGCGATCGCGCGGACGAGGACCTGCTGCGCGCGCTGGTGGCCACCGTCAACGGCATTTCCGCGGGGATCCAGAACACCGGGTGAGGCCGGGTGCGCGGGCGTCGCGGCAGCATGGGGCAAGCCCCGCTCTACAATGGCGAAGATGCCATCGAGGAACATGCCAATGAAATCACGCGCCGCCGTCGCCTTCGCCGCTGGCCAGCCGCTGCAGATCGTCGAGATCGACGTCGCCCCGCCGAAAGCCGGCGAAGTGCTGGTGAAGATCACCCACACCGGCGTCTGCCACACCGACGCGTTCACCCTGTCCGGAGACGATCCGGAAGGCCTGTTCCCCTGCGTGCTGGGCCACGAGGGCGCGGGCATCGTGGTCGAAGTCGGCGAGGGCGTCACCAGCGTCGCGCCCGGCGACCACGTGATCCCGCTGTACACCGCCGAATGCGGCGAGTGCCTGTTCTGCAAGAGCGGCAAGACCAACCTGTGCACCTCGGTGCGCGCGACCCAGGGCAAGGGCGTGATGCCGGACGGCACCACCCGCTTCAGCTACGACGGCCAGCCGCTGTACCACTACATGGGCTGCAGCACCTTCAGCGAATACACCGTGGTGGCCGAAGTCTCGCTGGCCAGGATCAACCCCGAAGCCAACCACGAGCAGGTCTGCCTGCTCGGCTGCGGTGTCACCACCGGCCTGGGCGCGGTGCAGAACACCGCCAAGGTGCAGGAAGGCGATTCGGTCGCGGTGTTCGGCCTCGGCGGCATCGGCCTTGCGGTGATCCAGGGCGCGCAGCGGGCGAAGGCGGGGCGGATCATCGCCGTCGACACCAATCCCTCGAAGTTCGGCATGGCGCGCGACATGGGTGCCACCGACTGCGTGAACCCGAAGGACTTCGACAAGCCGATCCAGCAGGTGATCGTGGAGATGACCGGCTGGGGCGTGGACCACAGCTTCGAGTGCATCGGCAACGTCAACGTGATGCGCGCCGCGCTGGAGTGCGCGCACCGTGGCTGGGGCCAGAGCGTGATCATCGGCGTGGCGGGTGCCGGGCAGGAGATCAGCACGCGGCCGTTCCAGCTCGTCACCGGGCGCAAGTGGCTGGGCACCGCGTTCGGCGGGGTGAAGGGGCGTTCGCAATTGCCCGGGATGGTGGAAGAGGCGATGGCCGGCGAGATCCGGCTGGCGCCGTTCGTCACCCACACGATGGGCCTGGACGAGATCAACACCGCCTTCGACCTGATGCACGAAGGCAAGTCGATCCGCTCGGTCGTGCGCTTCTGATGCAACGCATCGAACATCGCGCCTGCTTCGGCGGCTGGCAGGACGTTTACGAGCATGCGTCGGCCACCCTCGGCTGCACGATGCGCTTCGCGATCTACCTGCCGCCACAGGCCGCGGACGGCCCGGTGCCGGTGCTGTACTGGCTGTCGGGGCTGACCTGCACCGAACAGAACTTCATCACCAAGGCCGGCGCGCAGCGCTACGCGGCGGAGCACGGCATCGCCATCGTCTGCCCGGATACCAGCCCGCGCGGCGACGATGTGGTCGATGCGGCGGGCTACGACCTCGGCATGGGTGCGGGCTTCTACGTCAACGCGACGCAGGCGCCGTGGTCCGTGCATTACCGGATGTACGACTACGTGGTCGAAGAACTGCCGGCGCTGGTCGCGGCGAATTTCCCGGTGACGGAAGCCCGCGCGATCAGCGGGCATTCGATGGGCGGCCACGGCGCGCTGGTGATCGCCCTGCGCAACCCCGGGCGCTACCGCAGTGTGTCCGCGTTCGCGCCGATCGTGGCGCCGTCGCAGGTGCCATGGGGCCAGAAGGCGTTCGCCGCCTACCTGGGCGACGATCGCGCGGCGTGGCAGGCATGCGACGCCACCGCGCTGGTCGCGTCCGCATCGGAACGGCTGCCGCTGCTGGTGGACCAGGGCGACGCCGACGAATTCCTGGCTGCCCAGTTGCGCCCGGAACTTCTCCGCGAGGCGTGCGCGGTGCATGGCCACCCGCTGGCCCTGCGCATGCAACCCGGCCACGACCACAGCTATTACTTCATCGCCAGCTTCATCGGCGAGCATGTCGCCCACCATGCGGCGGCGATGCACGCCGTCGCATGACCTTCGCACTGCCCCGGCGGTACCGCCGCCGGCGCGCGCGATCCATTACTTGCCGAACTTCGGCATCTGCTTGAGCGGTAGGGACGCGTAGTCGAAGCGGCCGCTCGCCGACGGCAGGCTGGCCGACGGCAGCTTCTTCGCCATCTTCGAGGCCGGCAGGTCCTTCGCCGCGAAGGTGCCGGTGAGTGCATAGGTGCCATCGGCGTTGCGCTCGAAGCGTTCGAGCGTCACCTCGACGTCCTTGTCGCCCTTGCTCTGGTAGAAGTCGAACATCGCGTTCGCCTTCGGCCGGTAGCTGAAGTTGGAGCTGGTGAGGGCCAGGCTCTTGTCGTCGAACGTCATCGCCAGGTCGACTTGGGCGCCGTCGCTGGCGGTCCCCTTCAGGCTGACCTGCAGCGACTTGATGATGTCGACCTGCATCACGCTTGCGTCGTGGAAGGTCTTGCCGGCCATGCCCTCGACCATCTCGCGCACGTCATCGGCACCGACGCGGGACTCCACGCCGAGCTTCTCGAGCTTGCGGTTGGCGTCGTCGATTGCGCGCTGGCCCTTGCCGGTATCGAGTTTCCCCTCGACCTGCGCGCCGATGTCATCGGCCACCTTGGTCGCGAGCGACCGGAAGCTTTGGGTGCCGTTGCCGACATCAGCCTCGATGCTGCCCTGGATGGTCTGGCCCGGTTTCAGAGGCGCATCGCCGGTACTGGCGGCACCGGCCGCCTGTGCATCGCCCTCGGCTTGCTCGACCGCCGCCTGCATGCCGGAGGCGGTGTCGGCTGGTGCGGTAGTGGAGGTATTGCCGCAGGCGGATAACGCTGCGACCACCACGGCGAGGCTAGCGGTCTTTCTCATCTGCATCTGAAAACGAATCATTGCTGAACTCCTGTCGGGGATTGTTTCCGTCCATCGCGGCACGCCAGCAGGCTTGCAAGCCTGGCCAGCGCTCATTTCTGTGCATCGGGGACGTCTTCGTCTTCCGCGAACGTCCCGAAGTAGATGTAGGAACTTGCCACCGCGCCCAGGTGATTCCTCTCGCCGCCGTCTTCGATCATCAGGTAATCGCCTTCACGGGCCCGGTCATTGTAGAAGTACAGTCCGGAGCGCGCGCTGCACTTGAGCGAGCGCACGCGGTTGTCCCAACCGGGTGGCATCTCGTCTTCGTAGCCCTTGTCGCCGATCAGCAGGCTCTCGCCCTTGAAATTGTCCCCCGCGTAGAGCATGCAGCCCTTCGCCGGCTTCAGATTCTCGATCGCCTTGGGTTTCGCGGGTGGCGAGGCGGGCGCCTTCGCCACCGACTGCAACGCGCGGTTCAATTCGCCGGCGTCCTTCGCATCCACGTAGCGCCCGCCGGTATTCGCGGCCAGGCATTGCAACTGCTGGTGCGCCTTGCTGCCTTTCTGGATGTCGAAGCCGACCACGTGCGCAGTGAAGTCCACGCCGGCGGCTTCCAGTTCCTTACCCAGTGCGCAGGGATCCGCGCTGCAGGTTTCCTCGCCATCGCTGACCAGGATCACGGTGGCCTTGCGCTCGGTGAAGTGCAGTTGCGCTGCGGCCTGCCGCACCGACTCGCTGATCGGGGTCATGCCCTTGGGGTTCAGCGCGTCGACGCGCTTGCGGATGCCGGCGGCGGTGTCCGGGCCGATGGCCTGCAACACCTCGATGTCGGCGCAGTCGCCCTTGCGGTTGTGGCCGTAGGCCATCAGCCCGAGGTCGCCGCCCTGCCAGTCGTCCAGCATCGCGCCGACCGCGTCGCGGGCGATCGCGATCTTCGCCTTGCCGTCGATCTGGCCCCACATCGAGCCGGAGGCGTCGAGGACGAGCATGGTGGCGGGACGTGCGGTGTTGGCGGCATACAGGGCGGTCGCGGCGAATGCCGCGGTGGCCAGCAGGCCGATGCGCAGGGGTGTTTTCATCAAGGATCCTAAAGGAGGGTGGGGGCTAGCGACGCGCCCGCGCGCGACGGTTACGCCGCGGTGGGCGACAGCGGACCGCGAAGACAGGCCGCGATCAATCGTCCGGCATGCGGTCGGCGCGCACCGCACGGCGGACATCGTTTCCTTCCGCCACGTAATGGCCCGCCAAGGCATCGCCATCCAGCTGCAACTCCAGGCGGTGCTCCGCGCCATCCGCGGTGGGGCTGAAGGCCAGCACCGCGCGGTCCCCGAGCAGCTCAATGCGCTCGAACGTTCCTGTCTGGCCGATCAGTTCGCAGTCCGAGGTCCCCTCCACCGGCTGCCCGTCCACCACGTCGCAGACCGGCTGGAACAGGACGTAGTCGCCATTGGCGGACGCCGCCTCGTCGGCGGACAGGAGTGAAATCGCCATGATCGCCTGGTCACCGGGATCGTCCCCGGCAACCACGCGCCAGTTGCCGCGCACGCCGTCGAGGGAGGGCGCGTGATCGACCGCGTGCGCAGGCGCCATGGTCGCGGCGGCGGTGGATGCCCGGGCGGTTGCCGCTGGTGCGACGGGAGCCTGTGTCGTGGGTGCGCAGGCGGAAAGCAGGACGAGCATCAGCGCTCGACCCAGGGCAACAACGGGCATGGACGATGGTTTATTGGCGGGACCAGTAATGGGTTACGAAGGCTGGATGCCAAAGCGGACATGCCGGGCCCGCCCGCGTCCTTGCCGCCGCTCCACGACAGCAGCGAGGGTCTGCGTGCCACCCCGCGTTCCGTTCTCAACCCGCGGTCACGTCGCGCAGTTGCCAGTGGTGGCCGGCGAGCAGCCCGAGGCGCTGGCGCAGCACCGCCGAGGGCAACGAAGTGGTCACCACCAGGTCGACGTGCAGGTCCTGCTGCTGGCCGCTGACGACCGCATGGGCGTCGGTTGCGCCGAGCACCGGGTCGACCCCGTCCGGGTCGTCCTGGCGCGCGCGCCAGTGCTGGAACAGTGCGTCGTTGCGCAGCGCGTCCTGCAGTTCGGCGGCGAACGCCTCCGCGCCGCGGGCGCGGAACGCGAGCGCGGCGTCGCTGCCGCGCGCGTTGGCGGGGTCGGGCAGGCTGATGTAGTAACGCGTCGGCATGTGCGCTCCGTCGGCATGGCGAAGCGCACAGCGTAGCGGGCGCACGTTAGCGCCGCGTTCAGACCTCGAGCTTGGCCGGCTCCGCGGCGAAACCCACCACCAGCGCGCCCTGGCCGACGTTGACCATGCCCGACAGGCTCATCACGCTCTCGAACACCTCGACGTTGTGCTCGGCGCAGGTGTCGCGCAGGCGCTGGTAGCCGGGCAGGTCGCGCATGCGGTCCAGTTCGCCACCGAAGCTCAGGCACATGGTCGGGGTCATCAGCCCCGCGCGTACCCGGCTGCCGGCGAAGTCGAACAGTTTCTCGGCGGCGTTGGTGAAGCCCTTCACCTTGGCCGCGGGCGCGGTATCGCCACGGTTGCAATGCAGGATCGGCTTGATGTCGAGCGCGGTGCCGAGCGTCGCGCTGAAGAAGCTGACGCTCTTGTCGCCACGCTTCTTGATCCGGTTGCGCAGGTAGTGCAGGTCCGGCACCACCATGTAGCCCTGGGTGTACAGGGCCAGGTGCTCGAGGCGCGAGCGGATCTTCGGCGCGCCCTCGCCGGCGGCGCGCAGGCGCGCGGCTTCCACCGCCATCACCCCGACCGCCGCGAACACGTTCTGGCTGTCGATCACCCGCAGCGAGAACGGGGTGGTGTTGCCGATCGCGGCACGCACCGGCTTGTAGTCGTTGAGGATGGTGAAGCTGGCCTGCTGCGCGTTGTCGAAGATGCCGCTGCGCGAGCGCGTGGTGCAGATGCAGAACACGTAGTCGTAGTCCAGCACCAGCCGGCCCAGGAACAGGTCGTGCACCTGCTGCACGGTGTACGGCGTGGTCTCGGCGTTGTAGGCCTGGGCCGCGGTGTCGCCGGTGAGGAAGTTGAGCGTCGCCTCCTCGTTGCGCATGTCCGCCAGCACCGCGTTGCCGATCTGCACGGTCACCGGCAGGATGGTGATCTCCTCCTGCGCGATGAAATCGCTTGGTACGTCGCACGCCGAATCCACCACGATGCCTATGCGCATGTCGTCCTCCACCCCCCGGTCAAGATGCGCCGACCGTACCGCAAGTCGCGCGCCGATGCATGTGGCAAAGCGGCATGGTCGGGCGCGCGGCGTCCCACCACGTCAATGCCCGGCTCAGTGCCAGAGGCCCAGGATCAGCCCGTACAGGCTGAACTGCAGGGTGTGATAGCCGCCATCGATCAGCCACAGCCGGAAGCTGCGGCCGGCGAACGCGTAGTTGATGCCGAAGCTCATCGCCACGTAGGCCAGGCCGGTCAGGAAGCCGGCGTGCAGGGCGATGAACAGCGGCGGATCCGGGCGCAGGATGATCGCGAACGCAGCGGCCGCGACCAGCGCGGCGACGAACGCGGTGCCGAACACCATGCCCGGGTGGCCCTTCGGCGGCGCGTCGGGGTCGATGCCGTTCTCCCGGCACCATGCGTGCTTGAACAACGGTCCGTACCAGATCCCGCCAAGCAGGAAGGCGGACACCGCCGCCACCAGGACCGCCAGCCAGTTGATGTCGATGAAGTTCGGCATGCCATGTCTCCCCAGGGTGCCCGGCCGCGAGCTTACGCCGCGCGGCCTTTACCAGGTTGCGCGAAGGTCAGCGCGCGGCGTCCGGATACGCACGCGGCAGGTCGCCGCCGGGCCGCAGGTAGCGGTCGCGCAGTTCGGTCTGGCGTGATCGCATCGGGATCGCGCGGCCGTCCAGCCACACCTGGCGGGCGACGCTGGCGACGTCGAGCGGATCGCCGCTCCACAGCACCAGGTCGGCGCGCTGGCCCACGGCGATGCTGCCCACTTCATTGCCGACGCCGAAGCTGCTGGCCGGCACCGAGGTCAGCCCGGCCAGCGCGGCCTCCCACGGCAGCCCGTTGGCCACCGCGTTGCCCGCCAGCTGGCGGATCTTGCGCGCGTTGTGGGAGGCATCGCCGGCCTGCGAGAACGAGACCCGCACGCCAGCCGCGTGCAGGCGCGCCGCGTTTTCCAGGGTGGCGCCGATCTCGTCGAAGTCGTTCGGCAGGTTGCCGAGCGCATCCACGAACACCGGCACCCCGGCGGCGGCCAGTTGCGGCGCGACCTTCCACCCTTCGGCGGCGCCGAGCAGGGCGATGCTGACCCCGCGCTGCTTCGACCAGCGCAGCAGGCGGGTGATGTCGGCGGCACGCTGGATGCGCACCAGCACGCGGCCACCGCCGCCGAAATAGCGGGCCAGGGTGGTGCGCCCGGCCGGGGTGAGCAGGGCGAAGCGGGAGTCCGCCGGGATCCGTCCGCGCACCTCGTCGACGAGCTGGTCCAGCAGCATCCACTGCGCCGCGCGCGAGCTGCCGCTGAGCGAGGCGGCTTCGCCACCCAGGGTCATGAACAGGGTGCGCGGGCCGATCGCGTCCAGGCTGCCGTCCAGCCGCACCGCGCCGCCCTGGCCGCCGATGAAGGAGCCGCCGGCACGGGTGCCCGCCGACAGCAGCGTCCAGCCGATGCCTTCCACCCGCGCCACCGGCACCAGCACCGATTCCGGGTTGTAGGCCAGGGTCACGTCGAACTCCGGGCGCACCTGCATGTCGGCGGCGTTGGCGCCAAGCGCGAGGGTGTTGTCGACGGTGGCGGACTCGCCGGAAACCTCTTCCACTCCGATGTCGGTGACGCCGCCGAACAGCGCCGGGGTCAGCGGCTTGCCCTGCGCGTCCAGCACGCTGGTGCCGGGCGCGGCCAGGCCGCTGCCGACCGCGGCGATGCGGCCATTGCGCACCAGCACGTCGGCCGCCTGCAGGGTGCCGCGCGCACTGGCGGTATGCACGGTGGCGTTGCGGATCAGCAGGTCCTGCGCGGAGGCGATGCCGGTCGTGGCCAGCAGCGCGACCGCCACCGCGAGGCGCTTCAGGGACGCGGCGCTCATCGCACGCCTCCACGCAGCAGGTCCTGGCCAAGCAGGAAGTCCGACTTCGGTTGCCGCGCCGGATCGCGGCGGTCATACATCCGCGCGCCATCCACGTACACCTGTTCGGCCTGCGCGTAGCTGCTGAACGGGTTGCCGTTCCAGAGCACCACGTCGGCCATCTTGCCGGCCTCCAGGGTGCCGGTCTGCTCGAGGATGCCCATCGCCTTGGCCGGGTTCTGGGTGATCCAGCGGATCGCGTGTTCCGGGGTGATGGCGATCCCGGCGCGCCCCGCGCTGGCGATCACCTTGGCGGCTTCCTGGTTGAGCCGCTGGATGCCTTCGGCAGAATCCGAATGCACGATCGCGCAGCCACCGGGCGCGCGGTCGACCAGCGCGATGTTCTCCTGGATGCCGTCGAAGCTTTCCATCTTGAATCCCCACCAGTCCGCCCAGAGCGCACCGCACACGCCTTCGGCGGCCAGCCGGTCGGCGATCTTGTAGGCCTCCACGCCGTGGTGGAAGGCGGCGATCCTGAAGCCGAACTCCTTCGCCAGGTCGAGCATGATCGCCATCTCGTCGGCGCGGTAGCAGTGGATGTTGACGCGGATGTCGCCGTTGATCGCGGCGGCCAGGGTGTCCTGCTTGAGGTCGCGCTTGGCCTCGGCTTCCTTGCCGCCTTCGTTGCGCTTCTTCATGTATTCGGCGGCATCCGCGAACGCGGCGCGATAGCCGGCGATGTTGCCCATCCGCGTCGACGGCCCGCCCTTGCTGCCGTACACGCGCTTGGGGTTCTCGCCGCAGGCCATTTTCAGGCCCCACGGCGCGCCCGGGAACTTCATGCCCTGGTAGCTCACCGAGGACACGTTCTTGACGGTGACGCCGCGGCCGCCGATCAGGTTGGCGCTGCCGGGCAGGATCTGCAGCGAGGTCACGCCACCGGCGAGGGCGGCGTGGAAGCCGGGGTCCTGTGGCCAGATCGAATGCTCCGCCCAGACCTGCGCGGTCACCGGCGCGGTCGCCTCGTTGCCGTCGCTGTGCGCGCTGGCGCCGGGGCTGGGGTACACGCCGAGGTGCGAATGGATGTCGATGATGCCGGGGGTGACCCACTTGCCGGTGGCGTCGACGCGGACTGCATCGGCGGTGGTTTCAAGACCGTTGCCGACCGCCGCGATCTTTCCGTCGCGCAGCAGCACGTCGGCATCGTCCAGGCGCTGGCCGTTGCCGATCAGCACGGTGGCGTGCTGCAGCAGCACCGGCGGCGACATCACCCGCTGGTAGGTGGCCGGATACGGATCGGCGGCGAAGTCGTAGGGCTTGTCGGTGGCTGCGGACTTCGGCGGCGTGCCGGCGCAACCCGCCAGCAAGGCCACCGCGAGCGCGGCGGTCAATGGTTTCATTCGGTCATCCCCGTTGCACGGCGTGCAATGGCCAACCCTAACCCGGCCGGCCGCGCCGCGCCACATGACCGATGTCATGGCCGCGTGTGAGAATCGCGACCAACGAAAACGCGGTGGCGAACGGCATGAAGGACAAGCAGGCGATCGTCGACAACTGGCTGCCGCGCTACACCGGGGTGCCGCTGGACGGCTTCGGCGAACACATCCTGCTGACCAACTTCGGCGGCTACCTCGGCCATTTCTCGGCGATGACCGGGGCCCCGGTGGTCGGCGTCGACCGGCCGATGCCCAGCGCCACCGCCGACGGCATCACCATGATCAATTTCGGCATGGGCAGTCCGAACGCGGCCACGGTGATGGACCTGCTGTCGGCGATCTGCCCGAAGGCGGTGCTGTTCCTCGGCAAGTGCGGCGGCCTGAAGAAGAAGAACCAGCTCGGCGACCTGGTGCTGCCGATCGCCGCGATCCGCGGCGAAGGCACCAGCGACGACTACCTGCCGCCGCAGGTGCCGGCGCTGCCCGCGTTCGCGCTGCAGCGCGCGGTGTCGACCATGATCCGCGACCTCGAGCTGGACTACTGGACCGGCACCGTCTACACCACCAACCGCCGGGTCTGGGAGCACGACGCGAACTTCAAGGAGAAGCTGCGGGCGATGCGCTGCATGGCGATCGACATGGAAACCGCGACCATCTTCGCCGCCGGCTTCGCCAACCGCATCCCGTGCGGTGCGCTGCTGCTGGTCAGCGACCAGCCGATGATCCCGGAAGGCGTCAAGACCGAGGCTTCCGACGCGCGCGTCTCCGCCGATTTCGTGCAGAACCACATCAAGGTCGGGATCGAGGCGCTGCGCCTGATCCGCCGCCATGGCAAGTCGGTGCGGCACCTGCGCTTCGACGAGTGATGCGCATGCCGCGTCCACGCCGGTGCGGGCATGATCGAGGTCCACCGAAGCGGAGCGCGCGATGACCACACCCGTTGCCGTGACGTCCTTCTGGCGCGATGCCGGGATGGCCAAGTGGTTCGGCGGCGGCGATGCGTTCGACGCCGAATGCCGCGATCGTTTCCTTGATGCCCACCACGCCGCCGCGCGGCGCGAGCATGCGCACTGGATGGACGATGCCGAGGGCGCGCTGGCGCTGCTGATCCTGCTCGACCAGATCCCGCGCAACGTGTTCCGCGGCAGCGGGCACGCGTTCGCCAGCGATGGGCTTGCGCGCCAGTACGCGACGCAGGCCCTCGCGGCCGGCTTCGATGCCGCCAGCGAGCCGGAACTGCGGATGTTCTTCTACCTGCCGTTCGAGCATTCGGAAGACATGGCCGACCAGGATCGCGCGGTCGAGCTGTTCGCGGCGCTGGGCAACGACAACCTGCTGGGCTACGCGAACGCGCATCGCGACGTGATCGCGCGTTTCGGCCGCTTTCCGCATCGGAATGCCGCACTTGGCCGTAGCAATACCCCTGACGAGCAGGCGTGGCTGGACGCCGGCGGAGGTTTCTAGGGGGTTCCGATGGAATGCGCATTGCTGTGGTTCCGCAACGACCTGCGGCTGGCCGACAACCCGGCGCTGGACGGCCTGCTGCGCGCGGGGCTGGCGCCGATCCCGGTCTACATCCATGCACCGGACGAACATGGCGGGTGGGCGCCGGGTGCGGCCTCCGACGCCTGGCGTTTGCGTTCGCTACGCGCACTCGATGCCGACCTGCGCGCGCGCGGCTCGCGGCTGCAGGTGCTGCACGGACCCACGCATGACGTGCTGGCGCAGCTGGTGGCCGCGACCGGTGCGAAGGCGGTGTACTGGAACCGGCGCTACGAACCGGCGATCGAAGCACGCGATGCGGCGGTCAAGCAGGCGTTGCGCGCGGATGGCATCGATGCGCGCAGCCACAGCGGCGCGCTGCTGTTCGAGCCGTGGCAGGTGCAGAGCCTGGCCGGCGATCCGTACAAGGTGTTCACCCCGTTCTGGCGCACCGCGCTGAAGCAGTGGCGGCTGCCGGCATTGCAGGCAGTACCGGAGCGGCTGCCGGCACCACCGGCATTGCCGGGCGTGGTCGCCATCGATGCGCTCGGGCTGGCGCCCAGGCTGCCGTGGGACCGCGGGTTCTGGGACGAATGGGTGCCCGGCGAGGCCGGTGCGCACGCGGCGCTGGATCGCTTCGCGACCGATGCGCTCGACGGCTACGGCGGCAATCGCGACATCCCGTCGCTGCGCGGTACCTCGCGGCTGTCGCCGCACCTGCATTTCGGCGAAATCGCGCCATGGCGGATCGCGCATCGGCTGCAGGATGCGCTGCCCGCGAGCGACCGCGAGCACTACCTGCGCGAACTCGGCTGGCGCGAATTCGGCCATCACCTGCTGCACCATTTCCCGCACACGCCGGATGCCAACTTCAACCCGCGCTTCGACGACTTCGGCTGGGCCACGCCCACCGACGCCCAGCTCGATGCCTGGCGGCACGGCCGCACCGGCATCCCGATCGTGGACGCGGGCATGCGCGAGCTGTGGGCCACCGGCTGGATGCACAACCGGGTACGGATGATCGTGGGCAGCTTCCTGACCAAGCACCTGCGCGTGCACTGGGCGCATGGCGCGCGCTGGTTCTGGGGCACGCTGGTGGACGCGGACCTCGCCAACAACACGCTGGGCTGGCAGTGGGTGGCCGGCACCGGCGCCGACGCCGCGCCCTACCACCGGGTGTTCAACCCGGTGCTGCAGGCGCAGAAGTTCGATCCGCAGGGCGCGTACATCGCCCGTTGGGTACCGGAGCTGGCCGGACTGCCGGCGGCGCAGCGGCATGCACCGTGGACGGGCGTGACCCCGCGCGGCTACCCGCGTCCCGTGGTCGACCTGGCGGCGGGCCGGGCAGGCGCACTGGCGGCGCTGGCCGGGATCCGCGCGCCACGCTGAGCCTCAATAGGCGCGCAGGTTCGGGTCCAGCAAGGCCCAGGCGTTGATCCCGCCTTCGACGTTGTACAGCTCGCGGAAGCCGAGCCTGCGGAAGTGCTCGGCGGCCTCGGCGCTGCGTGCGCCGCTGCGGCACAGGAAGGCCAGCGCGGTGTCCTTCGGCAGTGCTTCCAGTTCGGCCACGCCGTGGTCGACGTGGCGGTAGGCCACCGGTGCTTCCGCGAGCAGTCGCTCATCCAGCGGGCGCACGTCGACCAGCACCAGGCTGCCGTCCTGCACGCGGTCGCGCGCCTGCGCCGGGGTCAGGGCGCGGACCTTGGCCGGCGCGTTCGGGTTGTCGATCACCAGGCCCTTGCCGCGGGCATCATCGGCCCAGTCGATCGACATCCCGCGCGCGCGCTGCGCGCTGGCGAGGTCGAACTGGGCGCGGATCCCGGCGGATTCGCTGGTGATGGCGGACTCGTCGCGCTGCGCCAGTTGCAGGCGCGCGTTGAAGGCGTTGTCGATCTCGATCTGCAGGGCGAAATCGTCGCCGGCATCGGCAATGGCCTGCCTCAGCATCGCGGCGGCGGCGGGGGTGATGGTGATCTGCGGCGGGGTGCGGTCCGGTGCCGGCAGGCCAAGCGCGGCATGCAGTTCGCCGCTGCCGGCCATCTGCAGGATGATGTCGGAGCCGCCGACCAGTTCGCCGCCGATGTACAGCTGCGGGATCGTCGGCCACTCGCCGTAGGCCTTGATGCCTTCGCGGATCTCCGGGTCGGCCAGCACGTCGACGTGGGCGTAGGCGGCGCCGGTCGCGTCCAGCGCGCCGACTGCCTTGGAGGAGAAGCCGCATTGCGGCGCGCGCGGGTTGCCCTTCATGAACAGGACGACGGGGTTGGCGGCGAGCAGGGTTTCGATGCGGGTGCGGACGGCGGGGTCGAGGGACATGGCGGGTGTTCCGGGTGCGGGGAGTGGGATTTTACGCCGTGGCGAGCAAAGCCTTGGCAACGGGCAGGGCGGCCCCAGTCCAGCGCGCATGCATCGCCACCGACGGATGCAGCCCATCCTCGGCCA
>Ga0073902_10000707_pt1 | contig 19086 bp, 14 predicted proteins | sample KloWWTmeKNB19Kit_FD_66667 | JGI IMG/M metagenome (GOLD analysis project Ga0073902, IMG submission 66667) | Active sludge microbial communities from Klosterneuburg, Austria, studying microevolution and ecology of nitrifiers - Klosterneuburg... | ecosystem: Engineered > WWTP > Aerobic digester >...
GAGCAGTCCGGCATCGCGAATGCCCGATCCGCCGCCATGCTGCGCCAATTGTTCGTCGTGGATGGCGAGCGCGACGGATTCGCCGATCCAGCGGAAGCGCGCGCTCACTTCGCCAATTCGCGCAGGATGTTGCGGTCCTCGCGCATGATCTCGCGAGCCAGATCCATTTGTTCCGCGAAATCCTCGTCGTAGGGTTTGAGCGCGATGCCCTCCGGCGTGCGCATCACGAACAGCTTGTCGCCCTGCTTCACGTTCAGCAGTTCCAGCAATTCCTTGGGCAGCACCACGCCGCTGGAATTGCCGATGGCGCGAATGGTGAGGGCAGCGATGGCCATGGCGATCTCCGGTTATAACTTTCGTGGCCACACGCTAGCACATCGTCTTGCCCACCGCAGCGCCGCTGGTCGAGGTCCCCCGTTCCAATGCACCGAGTTGCGCCAGCGCTTCGAGACGGTTCGCGCCACACATCTCTGGCTGCGGGGCGCAGGCGGCTGCAGCCTGGTGGCCGGGCATCGGCAACCGCCGCGACCATCGGGCTGCAGCGCCTCAGCCACCGTATTCGGCTTCGGTCGGATCGAACAGCTCGACGGAGATCACTGCGTTCATCGGGATCGGACCATGGACGTGCGGATAGTCGTCGCCGCTCGTCTCACTCCATTCGTAGCGTAACCATGGTTCCAGCCGGGTTGCGTCGAGCGTGAGTCGCACCAGATCGGTGCGCCCCTGCAGATGGCGCTGGATCACGCCAGGAATTTGTGTCCGTGTCGCGCAGTGAATGAAGCCCTCGGTGGCCAGCGAGGGCGAGCGGTATTCATCGACGGCCTGTGCGTCTGCCCAGTCCCGGCGCGCCGCAAAATGGAACAGAATGGACGGCCGTTCGCTCATCCGTGGGATTCGCGGATCAATTGGGCATAGACCGGCTCCGTATCCGGACGTTCGCCATGCCAGAGTTCAAAGGCTGCAGCCGCCTGTTCGACCAGCATGCCGAGTCCGTCGAGTACGTAGGCACAACCGGCCGTCTTGGCCCACGCCAGAAAGCCGCTCGCGGCCTGACCATAACTCAGGTCATAGGCCAGCGTGCGTGGGTTCGCGATCGAGAACGGCAAGTCCACGGCGGCGCCCGACTGGCCGGCACTGGTGGCATTGATCACGGCATCGAAATCGCCGGCACGGCGCAAGTCGTCCAGATACCAGGTCTGCACGCGCACCGGGTCACCGATCCAGTCGCACAGTTGATCGGCACGCTCGGGCGTACGGTTGGTGATCGTGATTTTGCCGACACCGGCATCAAGCAGGGCTGGCAACACCCCTTGCGCCGCGCCACCGGCACCGACCATCAGGACACGGCGTCCGCGCAGATCAATACGATGACGCTCGCCAATGTCACGGATCAGTCCTTCGCCGTCGGTGTTGTCGGCGAACCAGTGATCGCCACGCCAGACCAGCGTATTCGCGACCTCGAGTCGCTTCGCCCGCGCACTGCACGCCCGCGCAGCGGCGAAGGCCTCGGCCTTGAGCGGCAAAGTGATGTTGGCGCCAACCCCGCCATCTGCCGCGAAGCGCGCCAGCGCCGCAGCCAGCGTACCGGGTGCGGCATCGATGGCGTCGTAGCGTAACGCGACGGCAAGCTGATGCGCAAAGGCACGATGGATCAACGGCGACTTCGAATGCCCAACCGGATGCCCGAATATTGCATAGCGGGCAATCGTGACATCGAGGTCGTCGACCAGCTTCGGCACTTCAAACATGACTTGCTCCATCCAGATGATGCCCCGAGCATAAACCCGACAGCGTGGACTGCGAAGGCTGGCGTCTCATGCGGCCAAGCCATAGCTACGCAACAGTGCTGATGGATCGGGCTCGCGGCCACGGAAGGCGACGAAGCTCTCCAGTGCCGGACGCGAGCCGCCAACGGCTAACACTTCTCCGCGAAAGGATTGACCGGTTGCGGCATTGACGATGCCTTCGGCCTCGAAGCGCGCAAACGCGTCTGCAGACAAGACTTCCGCCCACAAGTAACTGTAATAGCCGGCCGAATAACCGCCGGAAAAAATGTGCGTGAAACTATTCGCAAAACGCTGCCAATGCGGCGGCTGGATCACCGCGACGCCACGTCTTACCTCGGCCAATACCTCGTACACACGGGCACCACGAACCGGATCGAATTCAAGGTGCAGCCTGAAATCGAACAGGGCGAATTCGATCTGGCGTACCAAGAATAAGCCGGCCTGAAAGTGCTTGGCCGCGAGCATGCGCTGAAACAAAGCGTCCGGTAGTGGTTCGCCGCTGCGCCAGTGCCCGGCGATCAGATCCAGCGTCTCGCGATGCCAGCCAAAGTTCTCCATGAACTGGCTCGGCAATTCGACCGCGTCCCATTCAACACCAGCGATGCCAGACAAGCTCGGGTAGTCGATTTCGGTCAGCAAATGATGCAGGCCATGCCCGAATTCATGGAACAACGTCAGCACATCATCGTGTGTGAGCAGGCTCGGCAACTCGGCCGTGGGCGGTGCAAAGTTGCAGGTCAGGTAGGCGATTGGTCGCTGCAACGCGCCGATGCACTTGCGCGAACGCGCGACATCCATCCACGCGCCACCGCGTTTACCACTGCGTGCAAACAGGTCGAGATAAACGACGGCAAATGCCGTGCCGTGCGCATCAATCAAGTCGAAGCAGCGTGCATCCTTATGCCACAAGTCAATCTGCTTGCGCTCGACCAGCCGCACACCGAATACGCGCTCGGTCAGTGCAAACAGGCCGGCCATGACGCGTTCAAGTGGGAAGAATGGCTTCAGTTCCTCCTCACTCAATGCGTAACGCTGAATACGCAGTTTTTCGCTGGCATAGCTCACATCCCAAGGTTCAAGATGGTCGATACCGAAACGCGCGCGGGCGAATTCGGCAAGCTCAGCGATCTCGCGTTCGGCAACCGGTTTCGCGCGCACCGCCAGATCATTCAGAAACCGCAGTACGCGATTCGGCGTTTCGGCCATCTTGGTCGCCAGCGACTCTTCGGCGGCATTCGCAAAACCAAGCAACTGCGCAGCTTCGTGGCGGAGCGCAAGCATGCGTTCGATGCGCGGGCCGTTATCAAATTGACCGGCATTCGGGCCTTGATCCGAGGCGCGTGTCTGATACGCGGTATAGACCAGCTCGCGCAATCCACGATCGTCGGCATGCATCATCACGGCTTGATAGACCGGTGGCTGCAAGCTGATACGACAGCCTTCCGCCTTGGCCTCCTGCGCTGCTTGCTGCAGTTGCGCGAGCGCGGATTCAGGCAAGCCACGCAGGCGCGCATCGGTCGTGGGCAAGTCGAGTGTCCATGCTTCGGTGGCATCGAGGACCGCCTGTTCGAATTCGGTAGATAGTCGCGACAGCTCAGTGGCGATGTCACGGAAGCGTCGCTGCTGGTCGGCAGGCAGGTCGACACCGGCGAGGCGGAAGTCGATCAAAGCGTCATCGACCAGTTTGCGCGCTGCGACGGGCAGGGCATCGAAGTCCGCACGCATGCGGATCGCACGGACTGCCGCGCACAGACCCGCATGCTGGCCGATGTCGGTCGCAAAATCGGTGAGTAGCTCGATCGCGTCGCCGTACACCGCACGCAGTTGCGGCGTGTCGCACACATTGTGCAAATGCCCGACCGGCGCAAAGCAGCGATTCAGCGCGTCCTCGCAGTTCTCCCAAGCCAGCATCAACGTGTCGAATTGATGCGCCACCGGATCTGCGACCTGCTCCTCGATGCGCGCACGGTAATCCGCGATACGTGCTTCTACGGCAGGCAACACGTGTTCGGGTCGAATCTCGGAATAGGTGACGAATTCATCGTCGCGCAACAGCGGGTTGGTCTCGGTCATCGGGGCACTCCGTCGAAGCCAAGCACATGGTGGCCGCCCGCGTCATTCGCAAGTTGGCGTAGCATTCGGCCATGACTGCGAATGCCCAAGAGCAACGTCGATTTGTCGAGCTGTTTGGCCACGTGCCATGGTTCGCGACCCTGCCTGAACAGGCGCGAGTGTTGCTGGCGGCGGGCTGTGATTGGCGCCGTGTCGCCGGTGGCGAGGCTTTGTTCTTCGAGGGCGAGGCGTCCGATGCGGTGTATTTGCTGGTCAACGGCAGCCTGGCTGCCTTCCAGAACGATGGGCACGGTGGCAGCCAGTTGGTCGGTCACATCATGGCTGGCGAGAGTGTTGGTGAGCTCGGCGTATTGATCTCGCGACCGCGCTCGGCAACGGTGCGGGCGCTGCGCGATTCCGAGTTGGTGCGGCTACCGGCAACCCATCTCGACGTGCTTGCCGAGACGTTTCCGCAAGCGCTGCTGGGACTGGCACGCCTGGCCTTGCGTCGCCATGGGGAATTGCAGGCACATGGCGCCGCGCCGCGAACGCTGGCGCTGTTGCCGCAATCGGCGGGGGTTGATATCGATTTGTTCGCGGACCGCCTCGCCGAGGATCTGTCGCGCTTTGGTTCGGTCCGGACCTTGCGCGTCAGTGATGCCGGTCAGGCGGCCGGGCAATACCACGCGATTGAAGCCGCATCGAAATTCGTGCTGTATGTGGCCGACGGAAATGATGACGCCTGGCGGCAACAATGCCGGCGTCAGGCCGACGCGCTGTTGTTCATCGTCCGCGCATCAGACGTTCCGAGTTCAAGTGCGGCGTGGCCGGATGCGGTGGACGAAGCCGTGCCGCGGCGCCAGTATCTGATCGTGCAGCATCTGTCGAAGCCGCGCTTCGGCGCAGGGCGACGTTGGCACACGCTTTGTCCGCGGGCGTCAATCCATCACGTACGCGATGCCCGCGACAATGCGCGTGTCGCGCGCCTGATCGGTGGCCAGAGCCTCGCCCTGGTCTTGTCCGGTGGCGGTGCGCGAGGCTTTGCACATATCGGTGTGGTCAAGGCGTTGCGCGAGGCGGATCTGGAGATCGACAGCGTTGGCGGCACCTCGATCGGCGCGATCATCGGTGCCGGCGTGGCGGCCGAATGGTCGATCGAAGAGATGACGGAACGTTTCCGCCATGCGTTCTACGACACCAATCCGCTGTCCGATTACACCCTGCCGCTGGTGTCGATCGTGTCTGGCCGCAAGGTCTCGCGGCTGTTGCGCGAAACCTACGGTGAGCGGGACATCGAAGACTTGCCACTGCCGTTTTTCTGCGTCTCCGCAAACCTGACCCGAGGCGACGCTTATGTGCACCGCGACGGGACGCTGTGGCAAGCGTTGCGCGCTTCGATCGCCATTCCCGGCCTGCTGCCGCCAGTGTTTCGCGGCGGTCAAGTATTGGTCGATGGCGGCGTCGTCAACAACCTGCCGGTGGACTTGATGCGTGCCCAGCACCGTGGCGAAGTGATCGCGGTTGATATCGGTGGCGATTATGCGCTTTCGGCGCGCGATGACGAGTATGAACTTCCGCCCGCCTGGAAGTTATGGATGCAAGACCGAAGTGGCTACCGGCGGCCGCGACTGCGCGAGATCTTGCTACGCGCCGGCATGATCAACTCGGGCACGCACGCCGCCAATGCACGGGCGCAGTCCACATTATTGATCAAGCCGCCACTGGCCGACATTGGCCTGCTCGAATGGCAGAGTTTCTTTCGCGCCATCGATCGTGGCTACCAACACACCTTGCGTATCGTCGGCGGTCCGAAGGACGCGCTTGCCGACGAAACCCCGGTGTTCTGATTATTCGAAGTCGTCGCGGAATACGCTGTTGTCGTTGTAACCCGCTGCTTCAGTCAACACTGCCGCATTCATCTTGAGTACGCCGCCACCCATGTCCAGTACATGGGCAATTGCGCCCGGCACATCCGTGGTCTTGTGATAACCCGGGTAGTCGTCGTAGTCGTATTCGATCACCAGCAGCGAGGGCACGCTGCGATCGATGAAGGGCATATGGTCGGAACCGAATGGATAGGTCGACGTGTGCGGCACCAGTTCGCTCGCATAGTCGGCCACCGCATTCTGGAAGGGCTGGAAGACCGAAGACAGCATGTTGGAGGTTTCCAGCAACACGTCGTACTGGCCATCACTCGAATAGCCGATCATGTCCATGATCAGCGCCAGTTTGATCTTCGGTAGATCACCCGCTGGGAAAAGCGCCTGTTCGACCCAGTGCGTGCTGCCGATCAAACCCTGTTCTTCGCCTGAAAAGCACGTGAAGATCATCGTGCGCTGCGGTGGAAAACGCGTGAACACTTCTGCCATTTCAACCACGGCGGCACAACCCGATGCATTGTCCTCGGCGCCAGGCGCAGCGGTGGCCTCCTCGGGCGCATTGATCTGAATCGAATCGTAATGTGCACCGACGATGATCCATTCATCGGGCAAGGTGGTACCGACCAGCGTACCGATCACGTTCTCCTGTGGCACCGCAACCGTTCCCGACATCGGGAAGGCATGGATCGAAGTCTGCAGGCCGAGGCGGGCGAATTGACCGAGCAACCAGTCGCGCGCATTGACGATATCGAGATGACGACTGGAGCGATCATAAATTGCGAGATCTTCGAGCACGCCGAACCAGCGATCACGGTCAACCGTGTCGACGCGTTGCTGGACCGCCGGATTTACCGTGCGCTTGGCCAGATCGATGCGGCCACGCGCACGCCAGTCCTGGGCGATGCTGCGATTCGGTACGACCGGCCGCCATTCCGAAATCTCCGGTAGTTGATACGGCAACAGCGTGGCTGGCGTGCGCACCAATGCGTAACGGCCGGCTCTGGCGATTGCCGGTAGCGGTGCGCTCGGATGAATGGCGCAACCGCGCGCCTGCAGGGCGAGTTCGTCCGGTCGAATCCAGCCGAGTTCGTCCAGCACCTGCTCGCCCGCAACCAATTCCGGCAGTGCTGTGGCCGGTGCCACGACCAACAGGCGGTCATCGAGCTCCAGCCACCAGCCGCCGCGATCCTCGATTTGTCGGGTGTAGGCGTCCACCTCAAACTGCGGTTGCGTACCCAGCGCGATCACGCTCGCCGGCATCGGCATCGCGGTGGTCAGGCCCATTTGCAGGCCGAGCGTCAGGGCGGAAAGCATGGTCAATCCGGGCGTGGGGAAGCGTGGGATTCTAGCGACGACCGCTATTCAAAGTCGTCAGCGAATAGCGGCGCCATTCCCGCAGCCTCGGTGAGCACGGCGATATTCATCTTCAAGATGGCGCCTCCCATCTGCTGCGCACGGGTGACGTTGGCGGGCAGATCGGTGGTCTTGTGGTAGTGCTGGTAGCCACTGGGCATCGAAGGTGAATAGTCGTTTTCGATGGTCAGCAAGGCCGGAGCACCCAGGGTGATCAACGGTGCATGATCGGAACAACAGTACGAGGTATCGCTGATCAGGCGCAGCTCCGGCGCATAGGTCGCCGCAGCGGTGGTGAACACCGGGAACAAGGTCGACAGACTACTGGAGGTTTCCAGCAACACGTCGAGATCGGCATCGCCGGAGTAACCAATCATGTCCATGATGACGGCAAGTTCGACGTTGGTGATCGTGCCATCATCGCTCTGCAGCGAATGTGCATAGGCGTCACCGCCATACAGCCCTTGTTCCTCGCCCGCGAAGCAGACAAAAATCATCGTGCGCTGCGGCGGAAACTGTGAGAACACGCGCGCCGCTTCCAGCACGCCAGCGCAGCCGGAAGCATTGTCTTCGGCACCAGGTGTCTGATTCGGGTCGTGGATATTTTGTTGGCGCGAATCGTAGTGACCACCGACGATCACCAGATCATCCGGATAGTGACTGCCGGGCAGCCGCGCGATCACATTCTCGACCTGGGTCGCGGTGCCACCAATCGTGAACGTCTGCGTCGTGACTTGCAGACCGAGCGTACTGAATTCGCCGATCAGCCAGTTACGCGCCTGATCGATACCGGCGCCATACGACGAGCGGTCATAACTCGCGAGCGTGGACAGCGTGTCGAACCAGCGTTGCGTATCGAGTGCGTCGACGCGCAGTTGCACGTCCGCATCGGGTGCGGCCTTGGCCATTGCCATCAGTCCGCGTGCGCGCAGGTCCTTGGTGATCGTCCGATTCGGCAATAGTGGCCGCCATTCGGAAACATCGGGTGTCTTGTAGGGCAGCAAGGTCGCTGGCGTGCGCACGAGCGCAAAACGCCCGGTATCCGCGATCGCTGGCAGCGCTGGACCTTCATCGATGCCGCAGGCGCGTGTCTGTAGTGCCAAGTCATCGGGGCGCAGCCAACCAAGGTCGGAAACGACGCGCTCGCCCGCGAGCAAACCGGGAAGCCGGGAAGGTGGCGCGACAACCAGCAACTGGTTCTCCATTTCGACCCACCAACCGCCCTCGGCTTCGATCTGTCGCGTGTAGCGATCGAGTTCAAACTGCGGGTGCCGATCGAGCGCGACCAGCGCCGCCGGCATCGGCATCGCCGTGGTCAGGCCCATCTGCAGTCCGAGCACCAATGGCGAGAACATGATCGTGTCCGATAGTTCGGGCGCACAGTTTAGACCCTGGTTGGGAGCGGCGTGTTGATGCGCCGATCACGCTATCGTCATCGCGTGGATCAGTGAGCGAGGGCGCACATGGGCAATGGCCAGCATTGGCAGCAGATTTACACGACCAAGGCGACCGATGCGGTGAGTTGGTTCCGGCCGCACCTCGACCGCTCACTGGCATTCATCGATGTGCTTGCGCTCGATACGGCCTTGCCGATCATCGATGTCGGCGCCGGTGCATCGACCTTGGTCGACGATCTGCTTGCACGCGGCTTTCGCGATATCACCTTGAATGACATCGCTGATGCGGCGCTTGCGCAGATACGCCAGCGAATCGCTTCCTCCGCACTCGCCGCATATGTGCACGATCGCGTTGGCGACATCACCACCCTGGATCTGCCCGCCGCCCACTACGCGCTCTGGCACGATCGCGCCGTGTTCCATTTTCTGATCGAACCGGCACAGCGTGTCTCTTATGTCGCACAAGCGGCACGCACGATTCGTTCCGGCGGACATCTACTGATTGCAACCTTCGCATCAGATGGCCCAGAACGCTGCAGCGGCTTGCCGATCCAACGCTATGACGCCGACACGCTCACTGCCGAATTCGCCGCACACTTCACCTGCACCGACACCGCCCGAGAACAACACCCGACGCCGTTCGCAACGACGCAAGCGTTCCAGTATGTGCTGTTGCAACGGCGCTCATCCTGATCCACGCGCTGCAACGTACCGAGATAGTCACTCTGGTCGCTTCAACTTGCGCTCGAAGAAATCAACGATGGCGTTGTTGGAGTGTTTTTTCATCCACGGTGCGGCGAGGCCGTGCTTGCCGCCTGGGTAGGTCATCAATTCGAATGGTTTGCCGCGCTCCTGCAATGCACTCATCAACTTGGTGCTGTTGGTGAAGAGAACGTTGTCGTCGGCCATACCGTGAATCAGTAGCAGGTCGGAACGCATGCCATCGAGGTGCGCGAACACGCTGCTGTGCGCGTAGCCGTCGGTGTTGTCTTTTGGCTGGTCCATGTAGCGTTCGGTGTAGTGCGTGTCGTACAGCGACCAATCGGTGACCGGCGCGCCCGCGACCACGGCAGTGAAGTCATCCGAGGCTTGGCCGAGCACCTGCAACGCCATGTAGCCACCGTAACTCCAACCGTAGAAACCAATCTTCTCGCCATCAATCCAGGGTTGCGCACGCAACCACTTCACGCCCTCGCGCTGATCCACCACTTCGACCGAGCCCATCTTCCGGAACAGCGCTTCCTCAAATGCTTTGCCGCGTCGGTCCATGCCGCGATTGTCGAGCTGGAACACGACGAATCCTTTGCGCGTCAGCACCTGGATCAAGCCATCGGTCCAGCTCTGCGTCACGTACTGCCCATGCGGGCCGCCGTAGATGTAGACAATCGCCGGATATTTTTTTGACGCGTCGAAATGCGCTGGCTTGAACACGCGATAGAGCAGTTTCTGCTGTTCGGCACCGATGATTTCGCCAAAGTCTGGCCGTGAGTGCTCGGCCGCATAGGGCCCGTACGGATGGCCCTCTTTCAACTCGTTCGCTTCCAGGATTGCCAGCTCGGCGCCACTGGCATCAAATAACCGCACACGTGGCGGCGTCGACGGATCGGAATGGGTGGCGACGAACACATTCGCCTGCTTCGGAAAGCTGGCGTTGTGCGTGCCGGCTTCGTGGGTGATCTGTTGCACTTCTTTCACCGGTAGCGACAGCGGCGTCATGTAGACCTGCTTCTGCGTCGGGTCGGGGCCGCCGGACGCGAAGAACACGCGATCGTTGTGTTCGTCGACAGCGAGCAGGCTGTCGACCACCCAGTCTTCCGGCGTCAGCGCATGTTTTGGTGCGCCATCACGTCCATGCAGATACAGGCGCATGAAACCATCGCGTTCGCTTGCCCAGATGAAATCACCGCTGTCGAGAAACTTCAGATCGTCATGCAGGTTTACCCAGGTGTTGCTGGTTTCGCTCAGTAGTGTCGTGATCGCGCCATCCTTGGACGACCACGCGCGCAGGTCGAGACGACGTTGATTGCGTGACTGGACTTGGAAACTGAGCGCGCTGCTGTCGGCAAACCAATTGGCCCGGGCGAGGTAGATGTCGGCATCACTGCCGAGGTCGACCCAACGCGTTTTCGCGCTGGCTGGCAACAAGGCTGCACCCGCACCGGTGTCGGCCACTGCTGCTGCCGCGGTATCGTTCATGCGGATGACGCCAAGTCGAATCGTGGCATTGGCTTGCCCTGCAGCCGGATAGCGCTGCTCGACGACAGTCGTGTCCGCGGCGTTGATTTCGAAGCGGCGTTGCACCGGGACTGACGTCTCGTCAACGCGGGCGAACGCGATCATCGAATCGTCCGGCGACCACCAATAGCCTTCGAAACGACCCATCTCTTCCTGCGCGATGAACTCGGCAACGCCATTGCTGATCACGCCGCCGCCGTCCTGTGTCAGCTGGATCGACCGATCGCTATTGAGCTCGATCGCCCATAGATTTTGGCCGCGCACGAAGCTGACGTAGCGCCCCTTCGGCGACACCTTGGCATCCGTCGCGAAGCCGAGCGCCTTATTGGTGAGCTTGCGCACACGATTCGTCTGTTGCGCTTCATCGGCCGCGAGGTCGTAAAGAAACAATTCACCGTTTAACGGGAACAGTAGCTTGCTGCCGTCGGACGAGAAGCCGTACTCGATGATGCCCTTGAGGCTGGCCGTGCGCGCGCGTTCGCGCTTGGCTTTCTCGGCGTCCGAGAGCTTCTCGCTTTCTGGCATCAGCATCTTGGAGTCGACCAACAATCGCGTCTGTTTCGATGCGATGTCGTATTCCCAGAGGTCGAGTTGATACTGATCCGTGTCCTTGCCGCGCAGAAAGGTCACGCGCGTGCCGTCCGGCGATACCTTCAGGTTCTGCGGCATCTTCCCGGCCAGCGCCGGTGCATCGAAAATACGCTCGATGGTCAATTCTTCAGCTTGCAGATTCGTCATCGGCCACACCATCGCACAGGCCAGCACGGCTGCGGTGAATACGTTGCGCATCGGATCGCTCCCTCGGGGACAGTGTCTTCTAGCACCATGGCTACGGTGGCGGAAGCGACGCTTCGCAAGGCTGGGACGAAGTGCCTACTTACCGATGCAAAAGCTGGAAAAAATCACCCCGAGCAGGTCATCGGTGGTGAATTCGCCGGTGATTTCGGATAACGCCTGTTGCGCGATGCGCAGTTCTTCGGCGACCAGTTCGCCGGCTTGGTCGATGACGAGGCGGGCGCGGGCACGGGCGAGTGCAGCATGCACCTGGCGCAGCGCGACGACATGGCGGGCGCGAGCACTGAAACCACCGTCGGTGCCTTCGCCGAGCCCGGCATGACGGCGGATCGCGGCCCGCAAATCGTCAAGGCCGGCGCCGGTAGTTGCGGCGACGTGCACATGCTCGCTCGGATCGTGCGAGTGCCCGCTGTGGCGATCGACGAGATCGGACTTGTTGTGTACGACCAGCAGCGCCACGCCTTCGGGGACTTCGGCGCGGAGTGTGTCGATGCGTTGTTCATCATCGGGTGCGAGCACCAGCAACGCGAGATCGGCACGGGCGAGTTCGGTTCGGGCGCGACGGATACCTTCGGACTCGATCACGTCCAGCGCATCGCGCAAACCGGCGGTATCGACCAGGGTGATCTCGATGCCATCGATATTCACCGCTTCGCGCAACAGATCACGCGTGGTGCCGGCGATGTCGGTGACGATTGCGCGGTCGCTGCCGGCGAGCGCATTGAGCAGGCTCGATTTGCCAGCATTGGGCGCACCGATGATCACCGCGTGCAAGCCATCACGCAGCCGCTGTCCGCGTTCGGCGTCAGCCAACAACGCATCAAGCGCTACCGAGATCGCATCGAGCTTCGCGAGGATCTGGCCGTCGGCGAGGAAGTCGATTTCCTCTTCCGGAAAATCGATGGCGGCTTCGACATGCAGGCGCGCGTCGATCAACGCGTTCAACAATGCCTGTACACGAGCCGAAAATTCGCCCTGCAGCGAGCGCAACGCCGCACGCGCCTGAGCGTCGGACTGCGCCGCGATCAGATCGGCGATGGCTTCGGCCTGCGTGAGATCGATCTTGCCGTTGAGAAAGGCGCGTTCGGAAAACTCACCGGCGCGAGCCGGGCGTGCACCGAGTTCGACGCAGCGCGCCAATAGCCGCGCCAGCACAATCGGCGCGCCATGAATCTGCAGTTCGACGACGTCTTCACCGGTGAACGAATGCGGCGCCGGAAACCAGAGGACGAGACCGCTGTCGATCAATGCCGCCGTCGCATCACTCAGCTTGGCGTAGTGGGCATGGCGCGGTTGCAACGCGATACCGCATAGCGCATGGCCGATGCGCGCGGCATCGGCGCCGGATAAACGCACGATGCCGATGCCACCCGCACCGGGTGCGGTGGCGACCGCCGCGATGGTGTCGCGCGGCGTCATCGCATCATGCGGCTTTCTTCTCGCCGGCCTCAATGCGTCGCGTGATGATCCACTGCTGCAACAGACCGAGTGAGCCATTGATGGTCCAGTACAGCACCAGCCCCGACGGGAAGAAGGCCATGGTCACTGAGAACACCAGCGGCATGTACTGCAGCACCTTCTGCTGGATCGGGTCCATGCCCGCGGGTGACGGCGACATCTTCTGCGTGATCCACATGATCGCGGCGTTCGCGACCGGTAGTACGAAGTAGGGATCGCGCGCAGAAAGATTGGTCAGCCAGCCGATGAACGGGGCATGCCGCAATTCCACGGATTCCAGCAACACCCAGTACAACGCGATGAATACTGGAAATTGCAGCAGTAGCGGGAAGCAGCCGCCGACCGGATTGATTTTTTCCTTGGAGTACAGCTCCATCATCGCCTGATTGAACTTTTGGCGATCCTCGCCGTAACGCTGCTTCAGCGCTTCGATGCGCGGCTGCACCTTGCGCATCTTGGCCATCGAGCGGTATTGCGTTTCCGAGAGCGGATACAGCAACAACTTCACTAGCAGCGTCGTCAGGATGATCGCGAAGCCCCAGTTCTGCACCAGTTTATGCAGCGCATTGAGCAACCAGAAAACCGGCTTCGCAAAGATCGTAACCATGCCGTAGTCGATGGTCAGGCCAAGGCCCGGCGCGATGGCATCGAGGCTTTCCTGTTGCTTCGGTCCGACGTACAAACGCGACGACCGCGTCATGCTGGCACCCGGTGCGACCTTGAACGCCGGGCCGACCTGGCGGATCAGATAACGCGGTGCGCCCTGATCGGTGATCACCGCGGTGCTGTAGGCCTGTGCTTCGCTCGCCTCAGGAATCCAGGCGGCGAAAAAATAATGTTGCTGTTGAGCAGCCCAACCACCGGTGATGGTGCGATTCAATGGTTCTTCGGCGAAGTCGTCGAAACCGAGCTTATCGAATTTATCTTCCGGGCTGTACCAAGCTGCGCCGACAAAGCTGTATTGCCCGGGGTTGGTGAACGAGAACTTGCGGTTCACGATCGGCGAGGTGCGGGTGAGCTGCGTATACGCGCTCGCCGACCAGTCCGCTGCACCGCCATTGTCGACTTTGGTCGCGACATCGATCGTGTAACTGCTGCGCTTCAGCGTGTACGTCTTGGTGACGGAAACACCGTTTTGAGTCCAGGTCAGCGGAATGTCGACGTGGTCTTGGCCTTCACCGAGGCGAAACTCGTCCTGCGTCGCGGTATAGAGCGCGCGGTGATCGGGCGCGACTGAAGCACTCGAAACCAAGCCGGATTGTGCGACGAAGAAGTGCTCGCCGCTGCCGTCAAACAGTTGCACGGTGGGCGTCGGTTCTCCGGCGTTAACCAGATATTGGCGCAGGTTGGCCTTGCTGACGGTACCGCCGCGCGTATCGATTTCGAGTTCCAGCACGTCGCTGACGACACGAATAATGCGCCCAGCAACTACGGGCTCAGTCGCAGCAGGCTCGATTGCTCCTGCACTACCAGTACCACTGGTCGCCACCGGTGCGCTGTCCGCCGAAGGCAGGTCGGCAGCGCTGTCACCAACCGAACCTTCGACCTCGGTCGAGGTGCTTGCCGGCAACAAGGGCTGGGCACGGTGATAATCGTTCTGCCAGGCGTTCCACAGCAGGAAGCCGAGGGCCGCCAGCGCGATCCATAGAAAACTGCGCGCGTTGTTCATTGGGGTTTCGCTACGAAGGGAAGGAGGTTCCGGGCACGTCAGTCGCAGCCCGAGAAAGGTCGGCGATTGTGCCGGGCGCGGGCGTCGGCTTCAACGCGGCGAGACGATCGAACAGTTTTTCGACATCTGCGCGAATCGTTTTCGCGTCGGCTTGCGCGATCTCACCACGTCCAACGACGATAAATGCGAATGCGGGCAGATGTGCGCGGCGCAACCGAAATGCTTCGCGCACGATGCGTTTGATGCGGTTGCGACTGCTCGCCAATGGGACTGCGCGCTTGGGCACAGTGATGCCGAGCCGAGCCACCGCATCCGTATTGACCAGACCCCGGAAAAGCTTCGAGCCGGCACTGAGGCCGGCTCGAAATGCGAGATCGAACTCATGCTTGGCCAGGATGCGCGCGGTTCGCGGGAAACCCGCGGCGGACATTCCGACCCGCCTGATTACGGGATCAGGCGAGTGCGGCCCTTGGCGCGACGGGCATTCAGGATCTTGCGGCCGCCCTTGGTCGCCATGCGGGCGCGGAATCCGTGATCACGGGCTCGCTTGAGATTGCTTGGTTGGAACGTGCGCTTGGTCGCCATGACAACACCGCTAGAAGAGTTTGCAAAAAAGGGCGCGAATCTTATGCAGATCGCGGGCTTGCGTCAAGGTCCATGATCAGCTCGCGCTGTCCGAAGGGCAGGGTCAGCGCTGATACACTGGCTGGCCCGACGCGATCCGCGTCGTTTTTCGCGCGCGGCAGCCATGCTATCACTTTGGGAACGCTTGCTGGACCGCCTCGAGTCTGAGTACAGCGAGCAGGACATTCTCACCTGGCTGAAACCCCTTCAGGTGGGTGGCGGCGATGGTGTGCTGCGGCTATTGGCACCGAACGGGTTCGTACTGGATGTGGTGCGCGAGCGCTTTTTGTCGCGGATCGAGGTGGTGGCGCAACATCTCGCGGGTGCTGATCTGCGGGTGAGCCTTGATGTTGGCTCCAGCCCACGGAGCGTCGACCCAGTGCGCGCGATGGCGACGAACAACGGCACCGCCACACTACCGTTCGACCCCGAATTCGAGACCAATCTTGACCCGCATTACACCTTCGACAATTTCGTCGAGGGCAAATCGAACCAACTCGGTCGGGCCACGGCTTATCAGGCCGCCCTGAACCCAGGTCGGCGCGAGTCGAATCCGTTGTTGCTGTATGGCGGCACCGGCCTTGGCAAGACCCACCTGATGTATGCCGCCGGCAACCTGATGCGCAAGAACAATCCGGGCTTCCGGGTGCTGTACCAGCGTTCAGAACAATTCGTCGCGACGATGATCAAGGCGCTGCAAAGCAAGAATATCGATGAGTTCAAGAACCGGTATCGCTCGGTCGATGCGTTGTTGATCGACGACATCCAGTTCTTTGCCGGCAAGGATCGAACGCAGGAAGAGTTTTTCCACACCTTCAACGCGCTGTTCGAGTTGAACCAGCAAATTATCCTGACTTGCGATCGCTATCCGAAAGAAGTCGAGAATCTGGAACCACGGCTGACTTCACGCCTGAGTTGGGGGTTGCCGGTCGCCATCGAACCACCGGATTTCGAAACGCGCGTGGCGATCCTGCTGCGTAAGTCCGAACTGAAGGGCATCGTGTTACCGGAAGATGTCGCCTTCATGATCGCGCGGCGCATGCGATCGCATGTCCGCGACCTCGAAGGCGCGCTGAATACGCTCTCGGCGCGCGCTCACTTCACCGGCCGAGCGATCACCATCGAGTTCGCACGGGAAGCGCTGCGCGATCTGCTGACGGTGCAGGAACGCACACTCAGCATCCCGAATATCCAGAAGCTGACGGCTGACTATTTCCAACTGCGCGTAGCGGATCTGCTTTCGAAGCGGCGCACACGGCAACTGGCGCGTGCGCGCCAGACGGCGATGGCCCTGACCAAAGAATTGACCTCGCACTCCTTGCCAGAGATCGGCGATGCCTTCGGTGGCCGTGACCACACCACGGTGTTGCATGCCTGCCGCCTGATTGCCGAGTTGCGTGAAACCGACGGCAAGACCCGTGAAGACTGGGACAAGCTCATTCGTGCGCTAACAGGTTGAGGACAACTCGGCCGGAGGTCTGTGGATAACTTTCGGTGCAAAGTTGTCCACAAATGATCCACCGGGCTCGTTGGCACCCATACACAAGATTTGCTTCGTCGCTAGGCTTAGAACCACAACAGGTTGTGGTTACGTATTGCAGTTATCCCCAACGCCTATCATCATCACCATCTTCATATAAACAAAGAATGATAAAGAGGGAGGCCCATGCGCTTCAGCATCCAAAGGGAAGCCCTACTCAAGCCGTTGACTCAGGTCGTTGGCGTGGTGGAACGTCGCCAGACACTGCCGGTGCTTGCCAACGTCTTGGTGGAAGTGACGAACGGATCTGTCGGTTTCACCGGATCCGATCTGGAAGTCGAACTGTCAGCACGATGTGCGGTGGAAGACAGCGTCGATGGCGCGACCACACTGCCAGCACGCAAGTTGTTCGACATCGTGCGTGCGTTGCCTGATGGCAGCCGTGTCGATCTGAGCCAAACCGGCGAACGCGTGACGCTGAAAGCGGGTCGTAGCCGCTTCACGCTGTCGACCTTGCCGGCGACCGAGTTTCCGACCGTTGATGACATCGATGTCGTCGAACGCGTGACTTTGACCGAAGCGACCTTGAAGGAGCTGATTGATCGCACCGCGTTCGCGATGGCGCATCAGGATGTTCGCTATTACCTCAACGGGATGTTGCTTGACCTGCGCGAAGGCGCCCTGCGTTGTGTTGCCACCGACGGACATCGTCTCGCGCTCTGCGAAACCACCGCCGATGTGGTGATCAAGGCCAAGCGTCAGATCATCATTCCGCGCAAGGGTGTCAACGAACTGCAGCGTTTGCTGGATTCTGACGGTGCGCTGGAGCTGGAGTTCGGCAAGAACCACCTGCGGGTGACCCGCGCCGATTTCGTGTTCACTTCGAAACTGATCGACGGGCGGTTCCCCGATTACGAAGCGGTGATCCCGATTGGTGCGGACAAGATCGTGCAATTGCCGCGCGATGAGTTGCGCATGGCGCTGCAGCGTGTTGCGATTCTGTCGAACGAGAAGTACCGCGGCGTGAAGCTGGACGTTGTTCCTGGTCGATTGACGATCGTGGCGCACAACCCGGAGCAGGAAGAGGCGACCGAAGTGCTGGAAGTACAGACGGTCGTCGATGGTCTCAGTGTTGGCTTCAACGTCAATTACCTGCAGGACGCTTTGTCGTCGCTGCGTGGCGTCAACGTGATGCTGTGTTTGCGTGACAGCAATTCGAGTTGTTTGGTGCGCGATGCCGACAATGAGCGTTCGCGGCATGTTGTGATGCCGCTGCGTCTGTGACGGCGACGGTTCTGCGAATGTCGGCCGCACGGCCCCGGCAACCCCGGGGCCGTTGTCTTTGTGGGCGATGAAGATTCTTCGTCTCGACATTGACGGTTTGCGTTGTATTGGTCACGCGCGCATTGCCGCGGCCGGTGGCGTGCAGTTTTTGCAGGGTGCGAACGGTGCCGGCAAAACCACAGTACTGGAGGCGATGCACTTGCTCGGCTACGGCCGCAGCTTTCGACCTGGTCAACGTGATGCTGTGATTCAGCGCGGTGCGACCGAAAGCGTCGTGTTCGCGGAAGTCGTGCGGGAGCAGGGCGGCCGCAGTCGCATTGGTCTGCGGCGGGCGTCGTCGCAATGGTCTGCGCGCGTCGACGAATCGGATGTCGCGAGTTTGGTCGAACTGTTCCGTATCTGTCCGGTGGTGTGTTTCGAACCCGGTTCGCATGCGTTGATTGCCGGTCCATCGGAGCTTCGCCGCGCCTATCTCGACTGGTCTGTGTTCCACGTGGAACCCGATTTTCTTCCCGCTTGGCGTCGCCACCAGCGCGCGCTGAAGCAACGCAATGCCGGGCTACGCTCGGGTTGGGCCGATCACTTGCTGGAACCTTGGGAGGTCGAGTTGGCGGAAGCTGGTCTGGCCATCGCCAATGCGCGTCGTCGGGTATTGCAGGAGTTGCGTGCTGACGTGGCGGCAAAGGCGGCTGCTTTTTTGCCGGAGTTGGGCACCGTACAGCTGCACCTGATGTCCGGGTTCGGAGATCGCGACTCGGGTTCGAGCGAGGCGATTCGGCTCGCCTATGCGGAAGCGCGCGCCCAAGATCGCGAACGCGGCCATACCCGATTCGGCGCCCAGCGCGCGGACTGGGCGGTTTCGTTCGCCGAGGCGCCCCGCCGCGAACACTTGTCACGTGGCCAAGAGAAATTGACTGCTTTGGCGTTGGAACTGGCCCAGGTCGAGCATTTCCGCAACCGTGTCGGCGAGTGGCCGGTGTTGTTGTTGGACGATCTTGCATCCGAACTTGATGCCGATCATCTGACGCGGGTATTGGACTGGGTATTCGCCGCTGGGCTGCAAGTCTGGATC
>Ga0073902_10000708_pt1 | contig 19073 bp, 21 predicted proteins | sample KloWWTmeKNB19Kit_FD_66667 | JGI IMG/M metagenome (GOLD analysis project Ga0073902, IMG submission 66667) | Active sludge microbial communities from Klosterneuburg, Austria, studying microevolution and ecology of nitrifiers - Klosterneuburg... | ecosystem: Engineered > WWTP > Aerobic digester >...
GTAGTTACCACGTTTGAAGAAATTAGTCACATCAATATCTCGGCCGCAGATTTTATTGATTAACAATTAACGATGGTCGATGTAAATGATGAACTTGGTCCATTTCTCAGAATGTCCTGCCCGAAAGAATGGGAGCAAAGACCGTTAACCGAGTGGCAAACTGGCGCGTCTCTGTTCCGTAGCGTGATTTTCGCTTTTTGGGTCTTGCCGATTGACCTACATACGTTTTACATGGAGAGAGTATCTGCGCAGGGACAGGCGGCACAAGCGGCGCAGGCTACCTCGAAGGAACGCTCAGCCAGCATTACATCTTCCGCGAGGTCACCGAACTGGCGACGTTCCTGATCGAGCGGAGCAAACTCCCCGAACTGCCGAGGGCGTTGAGGGAGAAGGTGAGTTTTCAGGTGTAAAATGAGGGATATAAGCGGTTATACAAAGAATTTGCTGTACAGCAGTCCTCTTGTTGGATAACCACACTACGATGTCTTATGCGGCAGAAAGTTGGATTAAGACATTGTTGGCTGGCTTTTCCCTCAACGATACAAAAGAGAAAATGAAAATCATAGTCAAAGCAATACTTTCCATGCTTCCACTTGTAGTGATGTTAGCATCCTGCAATAGTTCCATATCAACATCTGAGACAAGACCGACAGACGCATTTAAATCAACCTTATCCGCAGATTGGACTGAAGCTTCTACAAGCACGCCTGTTGCAACAGTTTCAGTAGCGATTCCCGGAGCATCCCTCACTGTCATTCCGCCAAATGCTGACCAGCAGGTTTACATTGATCCTGAGGGTTGGTATTCGGTAAATTTTCCATCTGATATACATGCCTCCGAAAAGCCAAATGCCTTTATGGGAAATGGGCTTTTCTTTGAAACCGGCTATTTACCTTATATGTCAAAACCCATTAATCTCTGTCTCTGGTTGGCAAATGTTGAATCCGCACCAGAACAGAGTGCATTGAACTGGGAGCCTCCTTGTTCCGTAACCACCAAGGCAGAGAACAACTATATTATCAACTACGCAATCTATGAAAACCCTCGAGCCGATCCAGAACATCGTTTTATCTATGTGAAAATGGGCAGACCATTTCCAAGCATCAGTGGTTACGTTGAACATACTGTATACTGGTTAAAAACTGAATCTGAAACAAAACCAGAAACATCGCGGTTAAGCCCGGAGGAAGCCTCCTTCTGGGAGAAGCCAGACACAATATTAAGTGATGCACCGATCGTTGAATATGATTTGCCGCCCGAGGCGCAAGTCGGTCCTACCGAGAAAATGTTATGGGATTTCGTACCAGAGGAAGCACAGCCCGATTGGGAAGCAATGAGGAAAATTGTACCTGAGTCGTCAAAAGAGCCTCCAGTGGAAGAACAACTAAAGTCTCTTGGGTACGAGCTAAAAGTTACTGAAACACAACCAACTTACAGACAACAACTGTTTCGTGACGGCAGGTTACTGTTTGATTATGTCTTCAACATTCCAAAGGTCTATAAATTCTCGACCGATTCTGGCCCGATTACTGCATTTGTCGTGAACACAATGGACACGCGCTACAATGGATATCTCGATAGTTTTCTGATTGTCAATGACGCAATCAATAAATGGGATTATTCACCGGCAGACACTGCCAATTTTGCACCCATTTTATATCAGGGTGAGCTATTATGGGCGAAAGGAACTCAAAATGCAGGGGTGGAAATAAGAAGGAGCAATCGAGACATACTATTCACCTTTCGAACTTACTTTAGCGCGCATCTTGCGGTGGATAGGTTCCAAGCCTGGAACGATCACTGGATTTTAACCGCTGGTGATTTTGTAATCCAAGACGGCGAGATCCTCAATCAGAAGTTGGGGTTTCCGGAGATTTTCGAATGGGGTGTGATTGACAATAAGCCTCTTTTCTTATTTCGCAAAGGAACAAGGCTTGGGCTCTCATACGATGGAAAGATTCTTTTACTTCCTTATGAGGATATCGCACGAGGCCTTTGTTGCGGTCTTGCAGTCAATAATCCAATCACGTTTGATGATTCTATGTATTTCTTTGGGAAACGAGATGGGATTTGGTATTATGTAAAGGTCAAGTTTCGATGATTCATTCGCTTCCAAGAATTGGAACACATCTTAACGCCAGCAAACAATGTGTTCAGTCCCTTCGCTACACTTCGCGGCGTGCGGCTTCAAGTTTTTTCTGCTCCCAAACATTGTCCACGCCCGCCTGGTTGTCGAGCCTGTCGAGACACACACGCAGGTAACGGAAGCCGTTAGCCGCCTGCATAAGATGAGAAACAACGTGTCAAAATCCGTCAAAATTGCAGTTGTTCAAATGAACGCATCACCTTCGCCAGTCAAAGAAAGATTGACGCGGGCTGAAAATTTTATTGCTCAGTGTGTTCAAAATGGCGCGCAACTCGTTGTTTTGCCAGAAGTTTTTAATACGGGGTACGAGTACAGCGATAAAAACTATTTACAAGCAGAGACCCTTGATGGCGTAACCGTTAATTGGGTGAAAAAAACAGCTTCTCATTATCATGTTCATTTGGCAGGGTCATTTCTTCGCAGAGAGCAAGACAATATATTTAACACCATGCTTCTTGTTTCCCCAAATGGTCAGCAATGGCATTACGATAAAAATTATCCCTGGATATGGGAGCGAGCATATTTTCAAAAGGGAACAAATACAACCATTGCAGATACTGAGTTAGGGAAAATTGGATTTCTTATTTGCTGGGATGTTGCTCACCCAAAACTGTGGCAAAAATATTCGGGTAAAGTGGAGCTGATGATAGTGAGCAGTTGTCCCCCAAAGGCTCTTGATTTGGCATTAGTCTTCCCAAGCGGGGAACGGGTTATAAATAAAAATACAGGGTCGCATGTTCAACATGTAAAGCGAACATCTGAAAAGACTTTTGGGGAATATTTACGAAGGCAAGCCAGTTATTTAGGAGTCCCAGTAGCGCACGCAACAAGCACGGGAACTTTCACATCATTGATTCCTAAACCTCGGTCGTCTTTAGCAATACTCTCGCTACTCTATCCGCCATTATGGAAATATAAGTCTCAATTTGACCATGTTCGTATGGAAGCCGATTATTATAACGAAACTTATATAGCGGAAAATTCAGGCGCAGTTTTACAATGTGTTCAACCTAATACAGAAGGTTTTGCAGTAAGCGATGTAACGTTGTCAGATTCTCCTCCGAAGCCAAAAGGAAAACAACCTCCTTATGGTATTCCTAATTTCATTTATCAGTTTGATACAATGGCTAACATAATATTGGCTTCCGAATACAAGAAAAAGAAGCAAAGGTATTTTTCAGAGCAAGCCTCATTGTTGAGAAACGGCGGCTAACACAGCGCGTAGTGGATTGGCGGAAGTCTGCCGGCTTTGAGAAGCATTTCTCTGGCTTCAAGTTTTTTCTGCTCTCTGGCTTTTTCCCAGCCCGCCCAAAATCCGCTAACGGAAGCCGTTGGGCTACCCAATTCGAGTACGCATCGTGAGTTCAAAAGAGGAGTAAATATGGATTAATGTTTCAAGTTCGTTCAAGCATCAAACTATTTATCGAAAGTGAGTCCATGCTTTCATCGGTCAACATCCCGATGAATTACCCGCCATCGCCAACTTTGATGACGCGGTATCTTTAGAAAATTTTATATTGCAATAGGAGAGAATCTCGTGAAACCCAGTTCGTTACTCACAGCATCCGCCATCTATCTTGCTCTCATCGGAATATTACTTCAGGTGGATCCAATTGCGTCGGTCGGGCTGGATGCTAATGCATCCGCCGTATTAATTACCAATATACGAGTCCCACTCAGTTTACTTTTAGCTATTGCCGTGATCAATTGGTTTGCTCGAAAATCGGATGCTTCTAGCGCACGAGATGCTATCTTCCTTGGTAACACGGTAGCGTTTGCCTTCGTGGCTATAGGGGATTTCGTTGCTTCTGTAATGTCTGGCGGAGATTCATCGAGTTTGGTATTTTCTGGTATCGCTCTGCTCTTCGCCATTGCCTTCTTCGTGGTAGGTCGTGCAAATATGTCAACTGTTACGAAATAGAATTCAATTTTATATCCTTCGCCTGATGTTCAGCATGACGGGAATGTCGGGCGGAGGACGATTAACACATGCCCCAAGAGCCGCCCACCGATGAACAGCAGTGTCAAGGATGGAGGGGAAACTCGAACAAAAAAGCCCTGCGACTGGCAGAAGGCGGCAGGCTTTTCCTCTTTAAGGGAGGTTTTGGAAGGGCTGATCCATCGAAGTTTCAGTCTAGGGGCGGGCGTCGCCGTCCCCGCCCGAGCATGTCCGTTCGGGGCATAACGAACACCGTTAGATAATACTCCTCCATGAACAATCAAAGCATCGTAATCCCGCTCAAACGATTCTTGCTTGTCGAAGAATGTCCTGCCGATTGGAAGGATTTCGATCTTTATCTATTTCGGGATGAAAGCGTTGCATTCTACGTCGGTCAATCACACCTTGCCTTTGCCCGCGTGTGGGAACATTTGCTGAGCGGGTTCAAGGGTCATTCCATTGTGGGGCGTTTCGTATGGGTCAACTGGCCCAAATCCATGAGTTTCACAATCGAACTGTTGAGTTCAAGGCATGAGCAATTCGATGTTGTCGGCAATGACTTGAATGAATCTGAACGGTTGCTCATTCAACGCTGGTCGCCGTGCTTCAATATCGCGCAGAACAATCAGCCCACGCCGTTGCCAACTTCCTATTTGCCGCCGAATGCCCCGTTCAGACGCAGACGAAGCCTGAATGCGCTGATACACGAGGCGGAGCGAGTCGTCAAAATCGAGGATACAAAACTCTGGTTGCAGAATTTGGAATAACTGTTTTGATATACTGTCCACATGATCATCGAATTCAGCGGAAAAATATTCCATTGGCGCGGACCCGCCCCCTTTCTCTTTGTTGCCATTCCCGAGAAACAAAGCCGCGACATCAAAGGGATCTCAAAAGAGGTAACGTACGGCTGGGGGGTGATTCCCGTCCACGTGCGGATCGGCAAGACCGAGTTTAAGACATCGTTATTTCCTAAAGACGGTCTCTATCTTGTGCCAATCAAGATGATCGTCCAAAAAGCGGAAGACATCGGTGAAGGGGACAATGTGAAGATACGGCTCGAAATCCGTTTATGAACGACTTACGGGGAAACAACCTCCACAATCCCTGACGGGCTCATCCACAGTTCCTCCATAATGATTTGATAACCTTGGGGCAAATAATTAGTATGTCATTCGAGCGAAGCGAAGAATCTCCGCCACGAAACACGAGACTCTGAGCCGCTTGAAAGCGGCTCAGAGTGACATACAAGGAGAATCAACCATGAAAGCAGTTGTATTTGAGTCGTACGGTCAGCCTGAGGTGTTGAAGATTCGAGACATCGAAAAACCAGATGTCCCAGACGATGGCGTGCTGGTTCGCGTACATGCGTCCTCGATCAACATCGCGGAATGGTACAGCATGACAGGCTTGCTCATCGGACGCATCCTCAGCAGGGAACTCTTCAAACCAAAAGATACGCGTCTCGGCGCAGACTTTGCGGGCGTGGTCGAGGCGGTCGGCAAGAACATCACCGATTTCAAACGCGGCGACGAAGTCTTCGGAGGCAGAAGCGGGGCGTATGCCGAATACGTCAGCGTGAAAAATGCCGTCGCCTTGAAACCAGCCAACGTCACGATGGAAGAAGCGGCATCTGTCCCCACCGCGGGAATCACCGCGTTGCAAGGACTGCGCGACCACGGGAAAATCCAGCCCGGGCAGAAAGTCCTGATTAACGGCGCGTCGGGCGGAGTCGGTTCGTTCGCGGTGCAGATCGCCAAAGCGTTCGGCGCGGAAGTGACAGCTGTGTGCAGTCCGCAAAATGTTGAACACGCTCGCAGGCTGGGCGCCGACCACGTGATTGATTACACCAAAGAGGATTTCACGCGCAACGGTCAACAGTATGATTTGCTACTCAATGTCAATGGAGGGCGGTCATGGTCTGAGTACAAGCGCGCGCTCAAACCGAACGCAACCTTTGTGCTCATCGGCGCGCCGAAGACGCCAGTGGTTGGACCCATTGGACTCCTCATCAAAACGCGACTTGCAACGCTGAGAGCGAGTCAGAAGTTTGTATTTTTCATCGCCCAATTCAACCGCGCGGATATGCAAGTTCTGAAAGAACTCATCGAAAGCGGCAAAGTGAAACCGTTTGTCGAGAAGGCGTACCCCATGACTCGCATCGCTGATGCCATGACTCATCTCGGCAAAGGTCACGCGCAGGGGAAGATCGTTGTAACGATACAATCATCGAATACTAAAGTTCCGTAACACAAATACCGTAGGAGTAATCCACATGTTGACCCTTACCGATACACACGCAACTCGCATGACCTACTCAAGGATCGCCGGTTTCACCTTCCTCTTTTACATTGCCGCCGGCATTTTCAGCCTGTCGCTGTCCAACGATTTACCGGTAACCGACCTGCTGGGTCTGCTTCTCAATTTGTCCGCGTTGATTCTTGGGGTGACGCTTTATATGCTCACGCGCGAACAGGGACCCGCCATTGCGCTACTGGCATTGACTTGTCGTATCATGGAAGCCATCCACGATCAGAGCCCGATCTTCTTCGCGGTTGGCAGTTTACTCTTCTGCTGGCTGCTTCTGCGTGGACGGATGATTCCCGCCTCGCTCGCCTGGCTGGGCGCAATCGCATCGGCTTTGCTCGTCATCATCCTACCTTTGCAACTCGCAGGAGCGCTCACCAGCGCGAGCTGGTCCGATTCAATCACCTGGCTCGTGTGGTTGCCCATGTTGATATTTGAAGTCGTTTTCTCGTTTTGGTTGTTCTTAAAAGGCGTACATACAGAGAATTGAGTAACGCCTGCCGCAATACACGAATATTTTCCGCTGGCTCACTAGCGCTCTCCTGTTCAGCCTGGGCATGCGGCTTGCAATGACCGAACAACGGTAATCGTAGAGGAAATAAAATGGAAATCAAATACTTTGCATTCTTGAAACATCTGATACGTTTCAACCGGCAAGTCTATTTTGACCACAACGCGACGACGCCTATCAGCAGTCACGTTCAGGGCAAAATGAATCAGGTTTTGAAGAATCATTATGGCAACCCATCGTCATTTTATGGCAGTGGTAGGAAATCAGCCGAGTTAGTGGAACAGGCTCGGAAACATATATCGCAAGCTATTCATGCAGATCCATCGGAAGTCATTTTTACGGCTTGCGCGACCGAATCGAACAATGCTGTGCTGAAATCTGTCGCCGCTCATTTCTATCCCACAAGGAAAAAGATCGTTTCCACGCCGATCGAACATCCTTCCGTGTTGAACACGCTGGCATATCTGGAGACTCAGGGAGTGATTGTCGAATATTGTCCAGTGGACAATAAAGGGCGCGTTCGGCTCGCCGAATTGGAAAAGTTGATTGATGAGGATACCTTTCTGGTCTGTTGCATTCTGGCCAATAATGAAACTGGCGTTATTCAAGATATTAAGGCTGTGACGAACATCGCCAAAAAACACGGCGCGTTGGTGTTGACGGATTGTGTGCAAGCATTGGGGAAGATTCCGATTGACCTCCATGCGTGGGATGTTGACTACGCCTCGTTCTCGGCGCACAAACTGTACGGACCAAAAGGAATCGGAGCTTTGTACATAAAACAAAACAGCCCATTTACGCCGTTGCTGCATGGCGGTCATCAAGAAAGCGGATTGCGGGCTGGCACTGAAAGCATTCACAACATCGTCGGATTTGGCGCGGCGTGCGAGGATGTAGACAAACTCCTTGCACACGGCAGATCAGTTCAGAAGTTGAAACGAAAACTAATCCAACGGCTCAAAGAAATCAAACCAGATTGTGTCATCAATTCACCAGAAACCGACTGCCTGCCGAACACGCTCAGCATTACTTTTCCCGGCGTGGAGAATGCCGGGCTGATGGGAATGTTGGATTTTCGCGGGATCGCGGTCTCTGCCGGTTCCGCGTGCAGTACCGGGGAAGATACACCCTCACACGTCTTGAAAGCCATCGGCGTATCCGATCAAGCCGCGCGCGAGACGATTCGAATCAGTCTCGGGCGTGATACATCGGCAGGCGACATCCAATACATGACGCAGGTAGTTCGTGATTATATTGAAGGACGAGTCTCATTTGTCAACATGCTCACGCCTGCCCAACTCAATGAAAATATTCTGTTCGACGAAAAAACTTTCATTCTCGATGTGCGTCCGGGCGATGACCGTAAACAGTTCAAGGGTCTGCCGAATTCCCATCAGGTCAATCCGCTCCGAGTCGAACACTACTTGAAGCAAATTCCACGCGACAATAATATTTTGGTGTATTGTCCAGGCGGCGGGCTTTCGGTGATGATTTCGTATTACTTGAAAGCGAAAGGATACAAGCGCGTCACCAATCTGCGCGGTGGACTCGACGGTTGGAGAAAACGGCGCAGTGACCTGTATGAAAAATATGCGGGACAAAACGTCACAATCCTTGAACCAGATATAACTAATTAGAGTAGTCTTCCACTTTCCACTTTCCATTCTCTACTCTCTACTCTCTATTCCTCTTTTCCCTTATACTCCCCCCATGCCCCCCCTCATCCTCATCGTGGACGACGAACCGAAGATCACGCGCCTCGCGCGGGATTATCTGGAGAAAAACGGATTCCGCGTCCTCACCGCCGCCGACGGTCAATCTGCCCTGACGACTGCCCGCCGCGAAAAACCCGATCTCGTCATCCTCGACCTCATGCTCCCCAACATTGACGGACGCGAAGTCTGCCGCATCCTGCGCCGCGAAAGCGCTGTGCCAATCATCATGCTCACCGCGCTCTCGGAAGAGATTGACCAAGTGACGGGTCTCGAGATCGGCGCGGACGATTACATCACCAAGCCGTTCTCCGTCCGCGCGTTGGTGGCGCGTGTGCGGGCGTTGCTCCGCCGCACGCGCGGGGATGTGAAAGCGCCGAGCCTCATCCGCGTGGGTGGGCTTGAAATTGATTCGGAAAAATACGCAGTGTCCTTCAACGGCGCTCCAATTAAGTTAACTCCAAATGAATTCAAATTGCTGGTTCTGCTCGCCAGCCGACCCAATCAAACGCTCACGCGCGAGCAATTACTCGAAGACCTGCACGGCACATCCTCCAACGTCGATCGCAGTGTTGATTCACACATCAAGAATCTGCGCAAGAAACTTGAAATCGCCTCGGGCGAATCCATGATTGAAACAGTTTATGGGATTGGTTATCGCTTAAACGTGTCACCCTGAGTGGCGCATCGCGCCACGAAGGGTCTCTTACACCATCGTAGAGACTCTTCGCTACGCTCAGAGTGACATGATCTTTTATATACATCATGTCCACCTCCTCCCCTCCTCCCAACCGCCGAAGCCGCTTCATCTCCTTCGCCATCTTCTTCATCATCACCCTCATCCTCTTCGTCGGAGGCATCGCCGCGCTTCTCTATTTCCTCTTTTCTGAATACACAGGCGTCAGAAATATTTGGATCCTGATCTGCGGCGCGCCCGTCGTTTTAGTTGTCGTTGGAATCTTCACCATCTTCAACTTGTACACTCGCTACGGCAGACCGCTGGAAAATCTCTTCGATACAATTAACAAAATCGAGGAAGGCGACCTCTCAGCGCGCGTGAAAGAAAACACGTCCGACATGTTCAGCGAACTTTTCAAACGCTTCAACAAAATGGTCGGCGAACTCGAACGCGCCGCGCAACAACGCCGCAACCTCACCGCCGATATCGCGCACGAACTCCGCACGCCGCTCCACATCATTCAAGGCAATCTCGAAGGAGTGATAGACGGCGTCTATCAGCCCACGCCCGAACACATCAACAACACGCTGGATGAAACGAGACTCCTCACCCGCCTCGTCAACGACTTGCAAACCCTCTCCCTCGCCGAAACGGGACAGCTCCCGCTTCATCCCACCTTATTTCTGCTCGCCGATCTGATAGCGGATCTCACTTCGAGTTTCTCCTCCCAAGCCGCGTCCCTCGGCATCCACCTGCAAACACACCTCGCGGATGAGAACCAACAAGTCACAGCAGATTATGATCGCTTGAATCAAGTATTATCCAATCTCATTTCGAATGCTTTGCGCCACACGCCTCAGGGTGGGAAAATTTCTATCCTCGTAGAACCCGCGCGAAATACGCAATACGCAGTACGCATTACAGTTCAAGACTCTGGTTCAGGAATCCCCCCTGAAAACCTCCCCTTCATTTTCGACCGCTTCTGGCGCGGCGACAAATCACGAAGCGGGCGCACCCACAGCGGACTCGGTCTTGCGATTGCCAAACAACTCATCCACGCGCACGACGGCACGATCGAAGCGCAAAGCGAATTAGGCACAGGCACGAGTTTCATCATCGAATTACCCAATGGATAAGTAACTGCTCAGGCATGTCGTTGCGGAGGGCTCTTGCTCGCCTGCCCCGATGTTTTTTCGGGGTCCCGATGCCTGTCTTGAGCCTGTCGAAGGGAAGCAATCTCTCGGTATTGGGAGACTGCTTCGGCAAAACCAAGAGCGCCTCGCAGCGATATGTTCCGAGGCTGAGCAGTTACATGGATAATCAAATTACATTGAAGTGGGGAAGCGACAAGTTGTCTATTTCTTCACAACCTGCCAGCGCAAAGTAAACTTTGCGGCACAGACTCGCGGCGCGGCAAACTTTTATGCTAGACTTGTCGCATGAAAAACAATCATTCCATCAAGCGACAAACTGCAAACACCGTAACGCGACTCGTCCTCCTGTCATTGATCTTCACGCTGGCGGCAGGCTGTGGCTCCCCGTCGCCCAACGCCGCCGTGCCATCTTCTACCCAACCTCCAAGCCCCGCCAATACCGCCGCGCCCTCCCCCGCCCAGCCGGTCACGCCGACCACGGTAGCGACAGCCACACTTGCGAATGTCGAAGCGACTTCACTTCCGTCAAATATCCTCACGGGTCAGCATCCATTCACTTCACAATCGGGGAATCGACATTCCCTGCTCTTCCTGCCATCCAATTACGGAAAAGACCCCGCGCAGAAATGGCCCCTAATCTTGTTCCTGCACGGTTCAGGGACGAGTAGTTCGAACACCGACACGCTCCTGTTCGAAGCCCTGCCGCAAATTCTGGGGTTTACGCCGGACTTTCCGTTCATTGTGCTCTCGCCGCAACTGACCGGCAAACCGGGCGACGAGTATTGGTTTCAAGACAAAGTAGAAGAGTCCGTTTTTTCCCTGCTCGATGAGGCGACTGCCGCATACGCCGTGGACACGACGCGCATCTACCTGACGGGCGTGAGCATCGGCGGAAACGGCGTATGGGAGTACGGGCTGAGTCACCCAGAGCGGTTCGCCGCGCTCGTGCCGGTGATGGGATTTGTCGGCGACACGACCGGTTTCCACGTTCCAGCGGATATTTGCGATTTGAAAGACAAGCCCATCTGGGCGTTTCATGGGGCAATCGATACGATCGTGCCGCTCGAAGCGGAACAATCCCTCGTGGATGCGTTGAAGGCGTGCAATGGCAATATCCAGTTCACGGTGTATCCCGACGGCGACCATGATATCAGCGGCAAGGTCTACCAGGATCAGGAATTGTATGCGTGGATGTTGGCGCAGTCGTTGAAGTAGTCAATGAACAATGGGTGTTGAGTTCGGGGTTCAAGTTTCAGGTTCGAGTTTTCAAGTTTCAAGCGTCGTTGTGAGTTCTCTGCAAGGCGAATAACCAAGTAGCAAATGTCGTTGCGAGTTGCGCCTCGCCGCCACTCGCAACGACATTTTGATTTTATAGATGGTTTTATGCTAAACTCGCCCAATGGAAACTCTTTCATCCTCCATCAACGCCTCCTCATCTGATTTCAAACAAAACTCAGAACACCACCGCGCTCTCGCAAACGAACTGAAGCAACGTCTCGCCAAAGTCCGCGAAGGCGGCGGGGAAAAATATCGCAAGCGGCAGGAGGAGCAGGGCAAACTTTTCGTCCGCGAGCGGATCGAACGCCTGCTCGACCCCAATTCTCCATTCCTCGAATTCTCCGCTCTCGCCGCGACCGACCTTTACGACAACGAGGGCAAGGCGAGTGCGTCATCAGGGCGCACATCAGCCAGTGCAAGCGACGGCGAGTCGGTTGCGCCAGGCGCAGGCATCGTCACTGGCATCGGACGCGTCAGCAACCGCGAGGTCCTCATCGTTGCCAACGATGCCACCGTCAAAGGCGGATCGTACCTCCCGATGACGGTTAAGAAGCACCTTCGCGCCCAGCAGATCGCCGAGGAGAATCATCTGCCCTGCCTGTATCTCGTCGATTCGGGCGGAGCGTTTTTGCCGCTTCAAGATGAAGTCTTCCCCGATGTGAATCATTTCGGTCGCATCTTTTACAATCAGGCAAGAATGTCCGCCAAAAAGATTCCGCAGATCGCGGCGGTGATGGGAAGTTGCACGGCGGGCGGCGCGTACGTCCCTGCGATGAGCGACGAAGCCATCATCGTCAAAGGGACTGGCACGATCTTCCTCGGCGGACCTCCGCTCGTGAAAGCCGCGACTGGCGAGGATGTGAGCGCGGAAGATTTGGGCGGGGCAGACGTCCACACGCGTTTGAGCGGGGTTGCGGATCATTTTGCGGAAGATGATGACCATGCGATTGAATTGCTACGGGGGATTGTTGAGACGCTTCCGAAGAAAGTAGAAAGTGGAAAGTCATCTCTCTACTTTCCACTTTCCACTCCCGAGGAGCCTCTCTACCCTGCCGAGGAAATCTACGGCATCCTCCCTGCCACCTTCCGCGAGACCTACGATGTTCACGAGATCATCGCCCGCCTCGTAGACGGAAGCAAATTCCGCGAGTTCAAAGCGCGCTACGGCACGACTCTCATCTGCGGGTTCGCGCGCATTCACGGATACCCCGTCGGAATCATCGCCAACAACGGCGTGCTGTTCAGCGAGTCCGCGCTCAAAGCGACTCACTTCATCGAGTTATGCGACCAGCGCGAGGTTCCGCTCGTGTTCCTGCAAAACATCACAGGCTTCATGGTGGGACGTGAAGCCGAAGTCGGCGGCATCGCCAAAGACGGCGCGAAGATGGTCCATGCGGTGGCAACGACTCGCGTGCCAAAATTAACCGTCGTCATCGGCGGCTCGTTCGGCGCAGGCAACTACGCCATGTCAGGTCGCGCCTACGGCTCACGCTTCCTCTGGATGTGGCCCAACGCCCGCATCTCCGTCATGGGTGGCGAACAAGCTGCGAACGTGCTGCTCACCATCAAACAGGATCAACTCGCCCGCGAAGGCAAACCCGCTATGACAGTTGATGAAGCGAATGAGTTCAAACGTCCCATCTTGAAGAAATACGAATATGAAGGCAATCCCTATTATTCGACAGCAAGACTATGGGATGATGGCGTGATTGATCCTGTTGATACACGTCAGGTTTTAGGTTTGGCATTGTCAGTAGTATTGAATTCACCAGTGGAAGAGCAGGGGTTTGGGGTATTTAGAATGTAGAAAGTGGAAAGTAGAAAGTGAGGAAGGTGTGAATTATCAAGAATGGACGACATCTGTGCTTGAGGAAATACGAAAAGACCCGCTTTGGAACCTTGAAGTTTATCGTCTTGGTTTGTTTATTGGCGATATTACCTGGGACGATACCGAACAACTGGATAAGAATTCACATACTCGCGGCGCCGCCGATCAAATCCGCCGTTCTTTAGACTCGATCAGCGCAAATATCGCCGAAGGCTATTCACGCTCCACAGGAAAAGACCGCGCCCGTTATTTTGAGTATTCGCTTGGCGAAGCGCGTGAAGCGCGGGACCGATACTACAAAGTTCGACGAGCATTGAAGCAGGATGTCGTTGTGCATCGCATCAAGGTATTGACTCATATCGTGAAGATGCTGAACGCCTTTGTTCCAACCCAACGCAAGCGCGGGATAAGAGAAGAACAAGGAATCTATATTGCCTTCTCCGAATTTGAAAACGAAATCCTCCACGAGCCAATACCGATCTCTTAATTCCACTTTCTACTCTCCACTTTCCAAAAGGAATTTTCCATGCCCTTCAACCAACAAAACTCTTCCCCTCACCACTTCCTCTCCCAACTCGCTGGCGGTTGGTCAGGCGCTTCCAAACTCTGGATCGAGCCAGATAAACTCGCTGACGAATCGCCTGTTCTGGGAACCATCACCTTAGTCTTGGAAGGACGATTTGCCATCTACCTCTATCAAGGCTCCATCGAAGGCGAAGCGCAACATGGCATGTTCACCTTTGGCTACAACACTGTATCCGATCAATACGAAGCCAGTTGGGTGGACTCCTTCCACAACAACACCGCCATCATGTTCTGCACAGGCAACGCCACCGACAACGGATTCTCCGTCCTCGGTAGTTACCCCGACCCCAGCGGCGGACCCGACTGGGGCTGGCGCACACAAGTTGAATTGGTGGATGCCGATCATCTCATCATCACTGCCTACAACATCCACCCCGAATACGGCGAAGCCAAAGCCACCGAAGCAACATTGACGCGCGTAAAATAATGTTCAAAAAAATTCTCATTGCCAATCGCGGCGAGATCGCCATCCGCATCATGCGCGCCTGCAAAGAACTCGGCATCAAAACTGTCGCCGTCTATTCCGACGCGGACAAAAATTCCATGCATGCGCAACTCGCCGATGAAGCGATTCACATTGGCGACTCTTCGCCAAAACAATCTTATCTAAATGCGGATGTCTTGATACAAGCCGCTCTCGCCTCCCAAGCGGACGCCATCCACCCAGGCTATGGCTTCCTCTCAGAGAACGCCTCATTCGCAGGGACGGTTGACTCAGCCCATCTAACTTTTATCGGCCCCTCAGCAGACTCGATCCGCGCGATGGGCGATAAAGCCGAGTCGAAGATCCGCATGAAGAAAGCGGGCGTGCCGACAGTCCCAGGCTTCGAGGGACTCGAATCCGAATCCGATTTCAAGAAAGCCGCAGAAGAGATTGGCTATCCCGTCCTCGTCAAAGCGGCGGCGGGAGGCGGTGGAAAAGGCATGAGGGTGGTGAATCAGCCCGAAGAGTTGCATGAAGCGATTGAGTCCGCGCGGGGCGAAGCGTCCAACGCGTTCGGCGATGACCGCCTGCTCGTCGAAAAATATGTCGCGGACGCGCATCACATCGAGTTTCAAGTTTTCGGCGACCAGCACGGACATCTTGTTCATTTGTTCGAGCGCGAATGTTCGACGCAGAGACGTTATCAAAAAATCATCGAAGAGACCCCATCGCCACTGCTCACGCCAGAACTACGGAAGCAAATGGGCGAAGCCGCAGTTGCCGCGGCAAAGGCTGTCGGTTATTACAATGCGGGGACGATTGAATTTATCTTCGACCCATCACTTTCCACGCCTGCCCTGAGCGGAGACGAAGGGTTCTATTTTCTAGAAATGAACACAAGACTCCAAGTCGAACACCCCATCACCGAATTAACCACTGGCATTGACCTCGTCCAATGGCAAATCCGCGTCGCGGCGGGCGAGCGTTTTCCATATTCGCAGGAGCAACTCACACAACGCGGACACGCCATCGAATGCCGCGTCTACGCCGAAGACCCCGCCAATGGATTTTTTCCCAGCACAGGCAAACTCTTGCAATACATCGAGCCGCGCGGACCGGGCATCCGCGTAGATTTAGGCTTCCGCGCGGACGATGAGGTATCGCATTTCTACGATCCGTTGCTTGCGAAATTAATTGTGTTTGGCGAATCGAGAGAAACGGCGATTCAAAAAATGCAAGCCGCGTTACGCGAATTCGTCGCGCATGGCGTGACGACGAATATTGATTTCATGCAAGATGTCTTATCGCACGAAGATTTCACAAGCGGGAAAGTTTCTACAAAATGGGTTGAAAACAAATTCAATTGGAAGCCGTCCACACCAACCTTTGAATCGCTCATCGCCGCCTCGCTCGCCGACCTCACAATCGTCAATCGTCCATCGTCTATCGTCAATGAGCATGATCCCTTCAGCCCGTGGAAGAACCCGAACGGATTTCGTAACTGATGAAACTCATATTCGATAACACCACGCTTGATTTGAAGCCAAACGGCAAAAGTTACATTGCCACATTTGATGGTAAGACTGCAACAGTCGAAATTCTCCGCGCCGCAGATGGAAAACTGGATTTGCTCATTGACGGCAAGCGCGTCATTGCGTATGTTTCAGCCGACAATGCCAAACGCTGGGTGACGGTGGACGGGCGAACCTTCCTATTGACCAAATCATCCGGCGCGAAGCGGAGAGGCGCGGGCGGCGATCAAGCCTCGGGGTTAGCCGCGCCCATGCCCGGCTTGGTACGAAGCGTGAACGTCGTCGAGGGCGAGTCAGTGACGAAAGGTCAAACGCTGATGGTGTTGGAAGCGATGAAAATGGAGATTCGAATCCACGCGCCGATGGATGGAGTAGTGAAATCTTTGGCGGTGAAGGTTGGTCAAACAGTGGAGCGCGAGCAAGAATTGATCAAGGTCGAAAGTCAAACGTCCAAGGACTGACCTTTGACCTGCGACCTTCAACCTTTCACAAAGGAGTCTTATGACTGGCAAATATTTTGACGAACTCGAAGTGGGGATGAAATTCAAACACGGCGGACGCACCGTCACCGAAATGGACAATGTGCTTTTCACATCATTGACGATGAACACACAGCCGTTACACCTCAACGAAGATTTCGCGTCGAAGACCGAGTTCGGTCAGCGGCTGGTGAATGGGATTTTCACCTTCGGGCTGGTCGTCGGCTTGACCGTGCCAGACCTCACCGAAGGCACCATCGTAGCAAATTTGGGATATGACAAAGTCTCGCATCCCAATCCTGTTTTTCACGGCGACACCATATATGCCGAAAGCGAAATTATCGAAAAACGCGAGTCCAAATCGAGACCTGAGGTCGGCATCGTGCGAATCAAATGCTGGGGCAGGAAGCCAGACGGTACAATTGTGATCGAGTTCGAGCGAACGGCGATGTTTTTGAAGAAGTAAACAGGTACACAAGTAGACAGGTAAACAAGGCAATGGCGTTTACGTGTGTACGTGTTTCCGTGTTTACCTGTGTACTTACCCAGGAGACCCCATGCACTCACGACGCGCAATCCTCTACATGCCCGGCGACGACCGCCGCAAGATTCAAAAAGCGACCACGCTGGGAGTCGATTCCATTTGCATGGATATGGAAGACGGCGTGGCGGCGAACAAGAAAGCCGAAGCGCGGGAAGTCATCGCAGGGGCGATGAAGGAATTGGACTTCGGCAAGTCAGAACGGTGCATTCGCATCAACCAAATTGGTTCAGGCTTGGAGAAGCGCGATCTCGTCGCGGCGTTGGCGACAAACCCCGACACGATTGTTGTACCCAAAGTCGAAACTGCCGAACAAGTGAAATGGGTCAGCGAGCATATCGAGACGTACGAACTTTCGAGCAAGTTGAACATCGGGAGCGTCCGCTTGCTGGTGGGAGTGGAAACGGCGAAGGGTATCATGAATCTGAAAGAGATCGCCGAAGCGGATAAACGACTCGAAGCCATCATCTTCGGCGGGGAGGATTTCGCCGCATCCATTGGCGCAGTGCGGACGAAAGAGGCAACCGAACTGCTCTATGCGCGGCAGGCAGTGGTCACGGCGTGCGCGGCGAATGATCTACAAGCGATTGACATTGTGTTCATTGACTTCAAAGATGAAGCGGGACTCCGCGCCGAAGCAGAGCAGGGAGCGCGCTTCGGTTTCAGCGGGAAACAGATCATTCACCCGAATCAGGTCGAGGCGGCGCAAGAGGCGTTCACTCCATCCGACGAAGCGATCGAGTATGCAAAACGAATCGTCGAGTCGTTTGAGTCCAGCCAGAAAGAGGGCAAAGGCGCGTACGCGCTGGATGGCAAGATGATTGACATGCCATTGTTGAAGAACGCGCAAAAAGTGTTGGATCGGGCAAAAGCGGCGGGAAAATCTAAAACCTCAGCCACGGATTACACGGATTTTCACGGAAATTTAAAAAGAAAATCCGTGTGAATCCGTGAAATCTGTGGCTAAGAATCGGGAGAGCAATTTTGTTATCCATCCTCTACGGCATCGCATCATCGCTCTCGTGGGGCGCGGGGGATTTCGCGGGCGGGCTTGCCAGCCGCAAGGTCGGCGCGTATCGCGCGGTGTTATACGCGGATTTTTTCGGCTTGCTCATCCTCGCCATTGTTTCGATCTTCTATCGCGAATCGTTTCCGAATTCAAATGTAGTTATCAACTCGCTCATCGGCGGCGCGCTCGGCACGTGCGGTTTGCTCATTCTGTATCACAGCCTAAGCATTGGGCAAATGAGCATTGCCGCGCCGGTCTCGGCATTGTTCGCGGCGTTGCTTCCCGTCATCTTTGGCGCGGTCACGCAGGGATTGCCCAGCGCGATTCAATTCATCGGATTCGCGCTCGCGCTCGCGGCGGTCTGGCTGATCTCGCAAGGCGACGGCGGATTCCACATCGGCAAACTCTCGGATTTAAAATTCCCGATTCTCGCGGGCGTGGGGTTTGGTTGCTACTTCATCTTCATTCACAACGCCGTCAGCGACCCCGACTCGTTGTTGTGGCCCATGATCCTCTCGCGCCTTGCAGGGACTCTTCTGGTCTTCCTCATTGTGCTGGCGCGGCGCGAACCGCTCCCCGTCCCGCACGGCGCGTGGACGGTGGCGCTGATCAACGCCACGTTAGATCTCGGGGGCAACTTCTTCTTCATCCTCGCCAGCAAAGCGGGCAGACTCGACATCGCATCAATTCTTAGTTCGCTTTACCCCGGTATGACAGTCACACTCGCGTGGCTCATCCTCAAAGAACGCATCTCGCGTAAACAAGTCATCGGCATCGCGCTGGCGTTCGCGGCGATTTATTTATTCACGATCTAATATTACAACGCAAAGTCGCTATCGAGGCTCATAGCGCCCCAAACCATCCACGAATAAAAACCACGAATACTCGAATTCGCGCCGGGCATTCGCGTGCTTGTGTTGAGTCTATCGAGGCATTCGTGTATTCGTGA
>Ga0073902_10000710_pt1 | contig 19037 bp, 22 predicted proteins | sample KloWWTmeKNB19Kit_FD_66667 | JGI IMG/M metagenome (GOLD analysis project Ga0073902, IMG submission 66667) | Active sludge microbial communities from Klosterneuburg, Austria, studying microevolution and ecology of nitrifiers - Klosterneuburg... | ecosystem: Engineered > WWTP > Aerobic digester >...
CAGAGGTTGCGGGCGAGCACGGCGAAGGCGGCGAACCAGAGTGCGGCTGCGGGACGCGCGAGCAGGGGCCAGAACGCAGCCGCGACCAGCAACAGCAGCGCCGCGAACTGCAGGCCGAAGTGCACGCGGGCGCGCGGCTCCGGCAGCAGCGCCTTCATGTTCGGCGGGAAGATGCGATGGCGTGCCGCCGGGTTGGCGCTGATGCGCTGTTGCAGATGCAACCAGACCAGGAACGGCACGATCTTTTAGAGCATCGCGCAGACCACCGACAGCGCGAAGCCGGCGATGAACAACGTGATCGCGAGCTGCATGGTCACGCCGGTCGCGGACCACCACGACGCCGCGCCAACGGCGATCGCAACGAGCAACGCGATCAGGCCGAGGCGCCAGAACGCGAGGCTGGCATCACCGACCTTGCGCCGACGCCGCGCCAGCAGCCCGAGCGTGGCGACGGCGAAAGAGGCGAGCAGCAACGCCAGCGCCAGCCACGGAAACCACCGCCACTCTGGGCTCCACATCGAGCTCGCGATCGCGAGCAGCAGCATCGCGGCAACTGCGGGCGCGAGCCATGCGCGCAACCACTGCGGATACGGCGCGGTCATCTGAAACATTGGCACCACCTGGTAGGCCACCGCGACCACCAGCATCGCCACCCAGCCGGCGAGCGCGACGACCAGGTGCAAGTCGGTGCCGGTGCCACGCCACAACGGCAGGCCGGCGCCGGCATGGCCAAGCGCGAGCGCGAGCCCGAGCAGCAAGGTCGCGAGCAGCCCGAGCAAGGCCAGGCGCATGCCGCGCGTGCTCGCGTCCGGGCGCTCGGCGCGCCACAGCGCGCGCCCGACCACGACGATGAATCCACCGAGCGCGACCGCGAGCACACCGGCCGCAACCGCAAACATCGCGCCCGAGCCTGCGACGAAACCTCCCGCAAGCAGCAGCGTGCCGATCGCAAGGCCAGCAGAAGATATGGCGGCGAACGGCAGCGGTTGCGCGATCTGCGCGCCGACCAGCACCGGCAGCATCTGCAACAGCGCGCCGCACATGGCCATGCTCAGCACGCCGAGCCCGACCAGGTGCACAAGCGCGAGCAGCAGCGGCGACCAGCGCGTCGCCAGCACCTCACCGCCCCCGATCAGCAGCAGCGTCGCCGCGAGCATGCCGAACAACGGCGCGCTCAGCAGGAAACGCAGCGGCACCGAGATCGGCGGCGCCTGCTCCAGCGCCAGCGGCGTGTTCACGGCGGCGCGTCCGCTGGCGCGTGCCAGATGCGCAACTCGCAGCCGTCGGCGTCATTGCGCTCAATGCGCCAGACGAACCCGCGCTGCTCCAGCATCGGCAACAGCGGCCGCGGCTCGCGGCTGATCGTGGCCAGCAGCGACTGGCCCGGCGCGAGCGTCTCGATCGCGGCCAGGATGCGCTCCATCGGCTCGCACGGCGGCAGGCCGCGCACGTCGAGCGCCAGCGTGTCGCCGCCGGCCACGGTCACAGCGCCTGCATGCGCTCGAGCAAGCGCTCCGCCGAAGCGGCGAGCGCCTGCTCGGCCATCGGGTAGAGCATGTGTTCTTCCTTCATGTTGTGCTGTTGGATCAGCACGTTCAAGGTTTCGCCGGCACCCAGGAAGGTGTCCAGGTCCGCGGACGCGAGCGCGCCCTGCATCTGTGCGAGCAAGCCGCGCATCTGCTCGTGCTCCATGCGCATCACCGCGGTCGGGCCGACCCCGTGCATGCCGGTCGCCTGCTCGAACTCGGGGAACAGCACGCCCTCCTCGATCTCCAGATGGTGCGCAAGATTCGCCTCGAACTCCGCGAACGCAACGCGCGCCGCCGCGACGTCGCCGTCACTGGCTGCCGCCTCGGCGCGCGCGAACTGGTCGTCGCAGTCGCGGTGATCGTCGGTCAGGTACTTGGCAAGCATGGCGCACTCTCGAAGCGGAATCGGGCCGCCATTCTCGCGCATCGCGCACGCGCGCGACTTGCCGCGGATCAAGCGCCCGCGACGGCAGCCACTGCATCCGGCCTGAACCCGCTTCACCCGGGCGCTTGTCGCATCCGACCCCGATCAATAGACTAGTCATCCATCTAGTCAGCTGAGTGGGAGTGCGCGGATGAACAACTGGCAGGTTCAAGAAGCCAAGGCGCGTTTCAGCGAGATGCTGGACGCCTGCATCGAAGAAGGTCCCCAGGTGGTAACGCGTCGCGGCGCCGAGGCGGCGGTGCTGGTACCGATCGACACCTGGCACCGCCTGCAGTCGGCAGCACGACCCTCGCTCAAGCAGCTGCTGCTGGCGGAAGGTGCGCGCACCGGCCTGCTGGTGCCTCGGCGCGGAACGGCGCGCCGCCGAAACCCGTCCGCCCTGAGCTGATCGCCCATGTATCTGCTCGACACAAACGTTGTCTCCGAACTGCGCAAGCCGCGACCGCATGGCGCCGTGACTGCGTGGCTGCAGTCGGTCGATGACGCACACCTTTACCTGTCGACGGTCACCTTGGGTGAAATCCAGGCCGGCATCGAACTGACGCGCGAACAGGACGAAGCCAAGGCGGCTGAAATCGAGCGCTGGCTCGACCGCGTCGCCGACACATTCAACATCCTGCCCATGGATGGCGCGGCGTTTCGCGGCTGGGCGCGATTGATGCATGCCAAGTCCGACACGCTCTACGAGGACGCAATGATCGCCGCCACCGCTCTGGTCCACGGCCTCACCGTCGTGACCCGCAACGTCGGCGATTTCAAGGCGCTGCGCGTCGGCGTTTTCAATCCATTCGAGTTTGCAAGATCCGGCTGAGATTCGGACGAAGCCCGGCAGCGGCGCGCCGACCGGCGCAAGCTCAGTGACTCGCGGTGTCCGGCAGCGACTGCAACCTCGCCGCCAGCGAGAGCGCGATCGCAGCCGCGCCATGACCACCGAGCGGCATTCCGGCCGGGGTTTCGAGGACGGGGGCGAGGCGTGATCTGACTTCGGCGGGCAGCGTGGCGAACAGGTCGTCGGCACGGGTGCGGGCACCTAGCAGACCGATGTAGCGCGGCAGCGCGGAACGCGCCGCGAGGTGCGCGAGCGCCGCGCGGTCGCGCTCGAAGTGGTGTGCCATCACCAGCGCCGCGCGATACGGCGTGGCGTCATCGACGGCCGGAAGCTCGGGCAGCACGCGTTCGGCCAGCGCGTGCGTCGCCGTCCACGCCGGGCGCGTTTCGTGCAGGTCGATGCGCCAACCGAGTTGTGTCAGCAGCGGCAGCAACACCGCGCTTTCGGGCGAAGCACCGAGCACCAGCACGCGCGGCAACGGTTGCCATGTGATCTGCCAGCAGGCATCTGCCGCGACGTCGTCGGGCCGCGCCTCGATCGGCAACTGCGCCTGCACGCTGCGTTCGCCGCAGCCAAGGCGCAACTCGCCCGCAGCGGTGCAATGCAGCGTCAGCGCGGCATCGCCATGGCGATACGCATGCAGCACCGCGTGCAATCCGGGCAGCGTCGTCAGCGGCAGCAGCCACAGGATCTGGCGACCGCGACAGCCGGCGCCATTGCCGCCGAACACGTCGGACAGATCGCGGTTATCGATTTCGAGCAGGCACACTTTCGCGCTCGCGATCGTCGCCTGCAGCGCGCGTTGCAACTCGCCTTCGAGGCAACCGGCGCTGATCCAGCCGCTGCGCGTGCCGTCACGCGCCAAGTGCACCAGCGTGCCCGGCTTGGCCCAGGCGCGGCCGTCGATGGCGAGCACGATCGCAACCGCACCCGGCACCACCGAGGCGAGATCGGCGATGCAGGCATCGAGCGCGTCGCGATTGGGCGCGCCGAGCGCGGCGCTCAGTCCAGCCATTCGCATTCGCAGCTGAAGTGGCGCAGCCGTGTCGGCTGCTTGACGATGCGCACGCCGCGGATCGAGGCGGCCATCGCCCGCACTTCGGCGATCGCCTCGGCGGCGTAGTCGAAGTGCGACTGCGTGTACATGCGCCGCGGGAACGCGAGCCGCACCAGCTCCATCGAATGGTAGGTCTCGGAGCCATCGGCGAGGCGCTTGCCGAACATCACCGAGCCGACCTCCACCCCGCGGATGCCGCCCTCGACATAGAGCGCGTTGCACAGCGCCCACGCCGGATAGTGCGCCACCGGCATCGCCGGCAGCACCGTGCGCGCGTCGATGTACACGGCGTGGCCGCCGGTCGGCTTGACGAAACCGATGCCGAGCGCGTCGAGCTTCTCGCCCAGGTACTCGGCGGTGCGCAGGCGATAGCGCAGGTAGTCCTCGTTCAAGCCTTCGCGCAAGCCGACGGCGAGCGCTTCCAGGTCGCGTCCGGCCAGGCCGCCGTAGGTCGGGAAGCCTTCGCGCAGGATCAGCATCTGCTGCACCGCTTCCAGCCAGCGCTCGTCGCGCAGCACGATGAAGCCGCCGATGTTGACCATGCCGTCCTTCTTCGCGCTCATGGTGGCGGCGTCGGCGTAGCCGAACATCTCTTGCGCGATCTGCAGCGGCGTGTGCTCGGCGTAGCCGGGTTCGCGCTGCTTGATGAACATCGCGTTCTCGGCGAAGCGGCAGACATCCATCACCAGCGGCTTGCCGTAGCGGTGCAGCAACTCGCTGGTGGCGCGGATGTTGGCCATCGACACCGGCTGGCCGCCGCCGGTGTTGTTGGTCACGGTGAGCATGCCGAAGGGGATGCGTTCGCCTTCGCGACGCAGCAGGTCTTCCAGGCGCGCGAGGTCGATGTTGCCCTTGAACGGATGGATCAGTGCCGGCTGCAGGCCTTCGGCGATGACCAGGTCCTGCGCTTCGACGCCGAGGTATTCGAGGTTGGCGCGAGTGGTGTCGAAGTGGCTGTTGTTCGGCACGATCTGTCCGGACTTGCAGGCGGCGCCGAACAGCACGTGCTCGGCGGCGCGGCCCTGATGGGTCGGAATCAGGTGCGGCATGCCGGTGATGTCACGCACCACCGCCTGCAGCCGGTAGAAGCTCGGCGCACCGGCGTAGGACTCGTCGCCGCGCAGGATCGCCGCCCACTGCTCGGCACTCATCGCGCCGGTGCCGGAATCGGTCAGCCAGTCGAGCAGCACGTCTTCGGCGCGCAGCTTGAACACGTTGAGCTTGGCCTCTTCGAGCAGACGCAGGCGCTCCTCGCGCGTGGTCACGCGGATCGGCTCGACCGACTTGATGCGAAAGGGTTCAATGATGGTTTTCGGCATGGCAGCACTCGCAAACGGGCGGCCATCATGCCCGAAGCCGCCGGCGCCGACGATAGCGGCGCGCCCTATCGAGACCGCATCACTTGCCGCGCTTCTTCGGCTTGGGCGGCGGCATCAGGGCTGCGGTCTTTAGGATCAACTGGCGCAGGCGATCCGGGTCGTCGAGGAGTTCGTCTGCAACCGGATAATCTTTCGCGCCCGGATACGGCGGCCGCTGCGGCAAGTCCGGAGCAAGCGTTGCGGTAGCGGCGGAAGGCTTGATGAAGAGACTGTTGTCGCAGGCGAACGCCACCACCTTCGCATCCAAGTACAACGCGTACTCGCCGAACATCTTCTTGAACGTCAGCCGATCGCCGAGCGCGACCTGCTCGACGAGGTAGTCAACGAATTCGCGATCGGTGGCCATGGTGCGAGCAATCCGGGGAGGGAATGGGTTGGCGCCGAGCAGCGTCGCCGTGCAGGATGATCGCATCCGGCGCACGGCTCCGTCATGGTGTCTCGGCTGCATCGAACCGACTGCGTCGCATCGACGCAGCCAGCTCCGTGCACCCGCGCACCTCCAGCGCGGCGACGGTGCTGTCGAAGTCGCGCTCGTCCCGGTTCTGGCTCAGCTTGCACTTGCCTTCGAGGCGGGTGATGGCCACCTCGATGCCGACGATTTGCGCCAACTCCGCTTCGAGATAGTCCGCCGGCGCGTCGCTCATCTTCCACGGGCAGGGCTCACTGGCCTCGTGCTCGCGCGTCAGGCGCGCCACCACGCCGCGAACGAACTGCACGTCATCGCGAACGGTGACGACGCCGTGGGCGTGCACCACCTCGTAGTTCCAGGTCGGCACATGGCGGTGCGTCTCGTGCTTGCTCGGATACCAGTTCGGCGAGATGTAGCCGGCGGCGCCGCGAAACACCACCAGCACCGGATCGCCCGACCCGAGCTCGGTCCACAGCGGATTCGCGCGTGCCACGTGCGCGATCAAGCGGCCATGGGGGCCGTGTTCGGCATCGAGCAGGAACGGCAGGTGGTTCGCATCCAGGCCCGTGGTCGTGTGGGTGACCAGCATCCCCAGCGGGTGGCGGCGCAGGATGCCTTGCAGCACCTCGGGTCTGGCTTCGGCGAACAATTTCGGCAGGTACATGTCGGCTCCATCGGGCGGCCCTACGAGCCGCAGGCCGACCAGAGTGGGGCGGTTTGCGGCCGACGGGGGCCATCAGCATATCGCTGCAGCCACGCGCATCCGGCGGCATGGCCGACCGCGCAGTGAGACGGCGTGTTTCGCGCCAGGCCGGCGGCGTGGCAGAGTGCGCGCCTTGCAACGGGCGGGACCCCACATGGCGCAGCACGACACGACGACGCTGATCGCGACCTTTGCGGTCTACCTCGGCATTTGCCTGCTGCTTGGTTTCGTCGCGTGGCGGCGCACGACCAACCTGAAAGACTTCATCCTCGGCGGGCGCTCGCTCGGGCCGTGGGTGACGGCGTTGTCGGCGCAGGCCACCGACATGTCCGGGTGGTTGCTGCTCGGGCTGCCGGGCTTCGCCTATCTGGCCGGAGTCGAGTCGGCGTGGCTGGTTGGCGGACTGATGCTCGGCACCTGGTTGAACTGGCGCTTCGTCGCGCAGCCGCTGCGCGAACGCACCGAAGCGCTCGGCGATGCACTGACGCTGCCGACCTACTTCGAGCGCGCCTTCGCCGACACGCGCAGGTTGCTGCGGCCGCTGACCGCATTCTTCATCCTGGTGTTTTTCATCCTCTATGCCAGTTCGCAGTTCGTCGCTGCCGGGCGCCTGTTCGAGTCGCTGTTCGGCTTGCCGTATCCGTGGGCGGTGTTCTGGGGCTCGATCGTGATGCTCGCCTACACCTTCCTCGGCGGCTTCCTCGCGGTGTCGTGGTCGGATGTGCTGCAAGGCTCGCTGATGTTCTTCGCGCTGGTCGCGGTCGCGCTGATGGGCCTGCACGTGGTCGGCGGTCTCGACGGCCTGCACGCGACCATGAACGCCTTCAATGCCGAACTGCTGAATCCATTCACGACGGCAAGTGGCGAAGCGCTGGGCTGGATCGGCATCGTTTCCTCGCTCGCCTGGGGACTCGGCTACTGCGGCCAGCCACACATCCTCGCGCGCTTCATGGCGATCCGCGATCCGGCTCAGATGAAGATCGCGCGTCGCGTCGCGATGGGCTGGCAGGTCACCGTGCTGGTCGCGGCGATGGTCATCGGCTTCACCGCACTCGGCGCATTGCCGGTGCGACTCGAAGGCGCCGAAGCCGAGAAGGCCTTCATCCACATGAGCGCGCAGTTCTTCCCGCCCTGGATCGCCGGCATCTGCCTTGCCGGCGTGCTCGCCGCGATCATGAGCACGGCCTCGGCGCAGTTGCTGCTGTCCTCGGCCGCGTTCGCGGAAGACTTCTATCGTGGCCTGCTGCGCAAGCAGGCCGGCCCCAACGAGTTGCTTTGGGTCGGCCGCCTCGGCGTGCTCGGCGTCGCCGTGATCGCCTTCTTCGTCGCGCTCGATCCGACCAGCACCGTGTTGTCGCGCGTCGGCGACGCCTGGGCCGGCTTCGGCGCCACCTTCGGCCCCGCCATCGTGCTGTCGCTGTACTGGAAGCGCATGACCCGCGCCGGCGCCTACGCCGGCATCCTGGTCGGCGGCATCACCGTCGTCGCCTGGATGATGCTCGCCGCCCGCGGCGGCATCTTCGCGCTGTATGCGATGGTCCCGGGCTTCCTCGCCTCGCTGGCCGCGATCGTGGCAGTGAGCTGGATGGGCCGGCGGCGCTGAGGCTCGTTCAGCCCCAAGGGTTCACTACCGATATGCCGCATGCCGCAAAATCCCGCTCGTTGCGTGTCGCGAGCGTTGCGCCGTGCAATCGGCAAATCGCCGCAATCTGTGCATCCGCGAAGTCAATCGGGCTCCCGATACGGGCGCGCTGGGCAGCGATCGCCGCGAACCACTCGGTAGCCTCGACATCGAAGGGGAGGATTCGACTCTCGAACTGCCGCACCAACGAGCCGATTCGTTCCAGCAGTGCCGACTGACGCTGACCTGCCGGAAGCCGCGCGCCGCCAAACCTAAGTTCGGCAATGACCACGGCGGTGAGGTGCAAGTCCGACCAATCCTGTTGATCCAGCCACGCGGTCACCGCTCCATCGGGGCGCAAACGCATCGTTTCGCTGACGACATTGGTGTCCAGGACAATCATTCGCCGATTGCGACATCCCGGATCGGCGCGGAGCGCGCCGGCAATTCAAGCTCGATGCCACCGAGATCAGCGAACAGCGCTTGCAAACGCTGTCCGGCTGGAAGCCCGACACTGGGGTCGCCATCGGTCGACGCGCTCACCTGACGCAGCAGCGCATGCACATGATCTTCAATCGACACGCCTTGCGCGGCTGCAGCAATGCGCAGGCGACGTTCCAGATCTTGTTCCACATTTCGAATCGTCAGCGTGCCCACAGCCTTGTTCCTCAACCGACGCCAAACTCGCATAGATATTAGTCCCGAGCGCGCAACGGCGGCAATTGCCGCCCCGGCTGCCACCAAACATCACGAGCAGCCGTGGTTACGCCGTACTCGCGCTCCGCGCAGCAAAACAGCGCTATCGTCCTCGCACGATGGCTTCAGGAGGTCGCGATGGACGCAGGCAAACCCACGCTTTCGGAGCCGGCGCGCGCGGCGCTCGCCGCGGGCAATTTGCTGGAGGCGATCCGCATCGTGCGCGAGGACAGCGGGCTTGGCCTGCGCGAGGCGAAGGAACTGGTCGAGGCGCATGCTGCGGGCAGATCGGAATCGCTGTCCACGCAGGATGCTGCAAGCACGGACTTGCCACTGGCGGCGATTGCCTTCCTGGAACAGGGCCAGCTGATCGCGGCGGTACGCGCCACCCGCGGGCGCAGCGGCATCGGTCTCAAGGACGCGAAGGACCGCGTCGATCGCTACCTGGCCGAACACGCCGGCACGCGTCAGCGCTTCCAGGGCCGGGTCGCGGCCGAGCGCGCGCGTTGGCGATCTCTCGCGCTCCTGCTGCTGGTTGCGGCAGTGCTGGCCTGGCTTGCGCTGCGCGGATGATCCGACCACCGCGCTTGCGCACCGACCGCGCTCGGTACTTCAATTCCGCACCCCACGGCCGCACGGCGGCAAAGGACGAAGCATGCAACGCGTGACCGGAATCGGCGGGATCTTCATCAAGGCGGAAAACCCCGAGCAACTGCGCGAGTGGTATCGGCAGCACCTCGGCATCGCCATCGAGGACTGGGGCGGTACCGCGTTCCGCTGGTCCGGGCCGGACAATCCGCAGGGCGTCGGCACCACGGTCTGGAGCCTGTTCGCCGGCGACTCCGAGTACTTCGCGCCGAGCCGCGCGCGCTTCATGGTCAACTACCGCGTCGCCGACCTGCACGCCCTGCTCGCCGCCCTGCGCGCCGAGGGCTGCGAGGTCGATGCCAAGGTCGAGGAATCCGAGTTCGGCAAGTTCGGTTGGGTCATGGACCCGGAAGGCAACCGCGTCGAACTCTGGCAACCACCGCAAGGGCAATAGCGCCTGCGGCCCGCACCGGCGGAATCTGCTCGGGGGCCGGCGTGGCGCAAGCCGCGTGTCCAGCGCGATTCACGCCTTCAGGGCGCGGCCGCATCTCCAGCCCGTTGCTTCCAGCGCGCGGCCTGCTCGGGTTTTTGCCAGGCCTGGTACAGCAGCACCAGGTCCTGCGCGACTTTTTCGGCACCGGCGAAGTGGCGGTCCTCGCTGCCGAGCTTGCCTTCGTAGGCGGCGAGCAGCCACGACTCCGCCTCGACGAACTGGCCCTGGTCGCGCAGCAACTTGCCGAGGCCGGCGCGGCGCTCGGCGCAACCGGGGTGGCCGGCGCCGCGCAGTGCGTCGCACATCGGGATGTACTCGCGGAATGCAGCCTCGGCCTTCGCCACCACCCCGGCGCGCTGCGCGGTGGCGGCCAGGTTGCCGATCGCGATCAGGGTGTCGGGATGACGCTCTCCGAGGGTCCTGCGCCGGATCGCGAGGATGTCCTCGCTTTGCACGAGCGCTTCCGCCGCGCGGCCAAGCAGGCTCATGACGCCGACGATGTTGCTGCGGATGATCAACGTGTTCGGATGTTCGGCGCCGTAGTACGCCACGTAGCGGGGCAACACCGCCTCCGACACCGCCAGCGCCTCGTCGTAGCGCTTGGCCAGGAACAGGGTGGCGCCGAAGTCGCCCTTGAGTTCCATCAGGTCGAAGTCATCGGCACCAACGCGCCGCTCACGCGCCGCGATCAGCGCGCGATGGATGGCGATCGCGGCGTCGTGATCGCCTGCGGTCGAGTCGGCGATCGCGACCTGAGTGAGCAAGGCCTCGAACGGGGCGGTGCCGTGGGCCTGCGCTTCTGCGGCGCGCAGGGTGTCGCGCCCAAAGCGACGCGCGGCTTCGATTTCGCCGGCCTCGCGCAGGCGCTTCACACGACGCCCTGTACTGACCAGCGTGTCGGCATCGGCGCTGCCAAACAGCAGGCGCTGGCGTTCGAGCACGCGAAGCTGCAGATCGGGTTCGACGTCACCGCGTTCGGACTCGCCACGCGCATGCGCGGTCTCCGACGCCAGCCGCAGCAGGGCGCGGGCGTCGGCCGGCAAGCGTGCCTGCGCGGCGGCGTACTCGGTCTCGGCCAGCGCAACGGCCTTGTCTGCCTCGCCCAAGTTGATCAGGGTTTCGACCAGCGTGGCGGCGATCTCGGCGCGCACCTGCGGCGCATCATCGAGGTCGGTGGCGAGGCGCTGGCCGGCCTGTTCCAGAACCAGGCGCATCAGCGTTCGATCCAGCCCCTGGGCGCGCCCCGGGCTGACCCCGGACAACACCGACGACAGGAACTGCGAAGCGCGCGCAGCCTTGTCGCGTTCGGCGACCACCGCATCGCGTTGCGTGCGCCAGACCAGCCCGGTGGCGAGCAGGCCGAGCAACATCGCGACGCTCACCGCGAGCGGCAGGCGGTTGCGCTCGATGAAGCGGCCGAAGTGATACAGGCGACTGCCCTGGCGCGCGCGCACCGGCAACCGTTGCAGATGGCGCTCGATGTCGGCCAGCAGCTCGTCGACGCCGGCGTAGCGCTGCGCGGGATCGGGGCGCAGCGCCTGGAGCACGATCGCGTCGAGATCGCCCCGCAGGCGCCGCGCCCTGGCCGCTGGCAACGGGCGCAGACTCGGCGGCAACGGCTCATGGCCGCGAATCGCTTCGATCAGGCCGAGCGAATCGTCGCCGTCCGTGTCGTAGGGCGAGGCATTGGTCAGCAATTCGTACAGGATCACGCCGAGCGCATAGACGTCGACGCCGACGCCGCTGTGTCCGGAGAACTGTTCCGGTGCGGCGTAGCGCGGGGTCATCAGGCGGCGATCGGCGCGGGTCTCTTCGGAACTGGCGTCGCCGATCACCTTGGCGATGCCGAAGTCGAGCAGCTTGGGCTCGCCGTGCGCGTCGACCAGGATGTTGCCTGGCTTCAGGTCACGGTGCACCACCAGCATGCGGTGCGCCGCCTGCACCGCGCGGCAGACCTTGGCGAACAACTGCAGCCTGGCCGGAACGTCGAGGTTGCGCTGTTGGCACCAGTGGTCGATGCGCTCGCCCTCGACCAGTTCCATCACCAGATAGGGCGTGCCGTCGGCGAGCGTGCCGCCATCGAGCAGACGCGCGATGTAGGGATGGTCGAGCTGCGCCAGGATGCGCTGCTCGGCGGCGAAGCGTCGCGTCCACTCGTGGGCGTCGGCATCGTTTGCGCGCAGCAGCTTGACCGCCACCGCCTGCGCGAAGTCGCCCTCGTCGCGTTGCGCGCGGTAGACGCTGCCCATGCCGCCGCTGGCGATCAGGGACTCGATGCGCCAGTGGCCGACCTGCAGCCCGATGCGCGCGTCCGATGCCGACACGCGCTCGCGGGCAACCTGGCCTATGGTGGGACTATCTTCGGCCATGCTTCGTTCGCCTCCGCCGATGGCGGCAACTCTAGCGTTGCGGTGGCGGGCGTGTCGCGGGGTGGTTGGACGCGCTCAAGCGCCGGGCACTTGTCGCCTCCGCCGCGCGTGGCCAGACTGCCCGGGCGCCGCTTCGGCGTGCAGCGGAGGTGGTGATGAACACCATGGCACGTTGGGCCGCGGCGGCCCTGTTCTGCAGCGGCGCGGTGGTGGCCGGGGAGCGGTCGTATCCGCCGGCGAAGGTCGACTTCGATGCGTTCAAGCAACTGGTCGCCAAGGTCGAGCCGCACCGGCGCGAGCGGCTGGTCGATCTGGACACGTTCCTGAAAATGAGTCGGGAGCAAGGCGTCGTGGTCCTCGACACGCGCTCGACCTATCGCTATGACCGCATCCACCTGCAGGGCGCGCGCCACCTCGGCTTCTCCGACTTCACCCAGGATCGCCTGAGCGAAGTGATCCCCTCGCTCGACAGCAAGGTGCTGATCTACTGCAGCAACAACTTCGACGGCAACCAGGTGGACTTCCCGACCAAGGTCGCGCTGCCCGTGCGCACGGTGACGCCCGGAGTGCAGATGCGCGTGCAGGAGAAGCCGCTGATGCTGGCGCTCAACGTCCCGACCTACATCACGCTGTATGGCTACGGCTATCGCAACGTGTACGAACTCGACGAACTGGTGCAGGTGACCGATCCGCGCATCGCCTTCGAGGGCAGCATCGTCGAACCACGCGTGACAGCCCCCGCGGCGGCGCCCGATCCGGTCCCGCAAGCGCCGCAGGGACAGTGAGACCCACACCAGCATCGAGGCCTGCATGAACTCCGCAACCGTCACCGCACTGACCGCGTTCATCGCCTGGGCGCTCGCCCTGCTGCTGTGGATGGAAATCATCCGCTCGAAGCTGGTGCTGTCGAAGCAAGTTCCCGCCAACGCCTTCGTTCCCGACAACGCCAACCTATCGCCGTTCATGCAGCGACTGGCGCGGGCACACGCCAACTGCCTCGAAGGCTTGCCGATTTTCGGCGGACTGATGCTGGTCGCGATCGCCACCTCGCGGACCGCGCTCACCGATCCGCTCGCGTACCTGCTGCTCGCAGCGCGCATCACGCAATCGACCATCCATCTCGCGTCAACCAGTGCCATTGCCGTGACGCTGCGCTTCTGCGCCTTCGCGGTGCAGCTGGGCATCGCGACTTGGTGGTCCTACTTGCTGCTGCGCCCTTGAGTCTTGCCGCGACTGCGACCGGGCGCGGCGACGTCGCCGTTGCCCGACAACAGCTTGCGCTATTCTCCGCGCCGCCGTCGTCGAGCCTGGCTCGAAGCGGCGCGAACTTCCGGCCACTTGGGACCAGCACATGAATCTTTCGATGGGCGTTCTTGTTCTGCCGATGCTCGCCGTGATCGCACTCGGATTCGTGTTCTGGGTATGGACGCTGGTCGACTGCATCCGCCGCGAACCGGACACCGGCAACGACCGCATCATCTGGGTACTGGTGATCCTGCTGCTGCACTTCCTCGGCGCCCTGGTCTACGTGCTGGCACGGCGCCCGCAACGCATCCGCCAACTCGGGGCTTGAGGCCGCGAGCGGCGCCTACTCCACCGTCACCGACGTGGCTGCGCTGAGTGCAATCGGCATGATTCAGGGCCCGTCCAGCGAGGTCGGGATGAATCCCTCTGCTCGCAACGCCTGCACCACACCCCGCAGCAGCATGTTGTTGCTGAATCCCACCGTGTACTGCCGTGCCTTGGCCTGGATCGGCTGCAGCATGCCGCGTTCCACCAGTTTGCGGACCTGGTAGGTGCGTTGCGTATCGGTGAGTGCGGGCATGGCTGCGATCAAGTCACTGGACTTGACCACACCTTCCCGGATCGTCGCGCTCAGGACTGCAGCTTCCTGCGCGTTGAGCCACTGTCGCTCGCGCGCATGAGCGAGCGCCGGAAGCAGAACGCGCGCCTGCAACTGAGAGTAGTCGGCGAGCTCGTCGATCTTGTTCAGTTCATCGCGAATCCCCGAGAGCACGTACCGACACCAGGCCTCCAGCGCGGCGTCGCTGCCGCAGTCGGCGTCCCTCAACATGTCGTAGTAGCGGGCGCGGTCTGCACAGAACACCGCCGCGGGATTGAGCAGCCGACCGAAATCGCCTGGTTGCAGGCTCACCCTGAAGCCGTACTTGAGCAGAAGCGCATAGGTGAACAGCCGCACCACGCGGCCGTTTCCGTTCGTGAACGGGTGGATCCACGCAAATCGGTGATGCGCCAACGCAACTTTCATCAGGTCGTACTTGGGCGCATCGCCGCGATTGACGAAGGCCATCAGCTCCGACATGTAGGCGGGTACACCCAGATGTTCCGGCGGCACGTGATCCGCTTGCGCAATCCGCACCGACCCCGAACGATAGGCGCCCGGCGTCCTGTCGCCTTCCCGTGACAACCCGGCGACAGTGAGCGCATGCAGTTCGCGGAGCAGTGCTTCCGTGATCTCGAAATCGGGGCCGACCGCCGCTTCGACGTGTCGCATAGCGACTTCGATGTTGCCAATCTCTCGCAACGGCTCCGTCTGGCGGGATTGGTCAGCCGTCATCGCCTCGACGTAGTCGGCCAGCGTCGTGTGATTGCCCTCGATCCGCGCCGAGGCCAGACTCTCGAGCATGTGGAACACGCGTTTGAGCTGCAGAAACACCGGAAACGGTGTGGTGCCCCGCATCTGTCTGCGACGCAGATGCTCCAGATCGGTGATGACGTCGAGCAGCGGCGATGAAAACGTCGGGTTGAGTAGCCTCAAGTCATGATGGACGAACTTCGCCATGGTGCCGACCCATCTCTACCGCCACAGCGGACGATCTTTAATCTACAGGCACTTGGCCTTTGGAAACAGCATCCTATGAAGCACGGTCAATAGAAACATGTGAAATCGTCTAAAATGGGATCTGTATTCCGCGCCTACTCCACCGTCACCGACTTCGCCAGATTTCGCGGCTGGTCGACGTCGGTGCCCTTGAGTACGGCGACGTGGTAGGCGAGCAGTTGCAGCGGGATGGTGAACACGATTGGGGCGATCAGGTCGCCGCAGGGTTCGAGTTCAAGCAGGATCTCGTTGCCGTGAGTGATGCCGCGGGAAACGCTGCGGTCGGCGAGCACGATCAGACGCCCGCCTCGCGCGCGCACTTCTTCGATGTTCGACTTCAGTTTTTCCAGCAGATGATCATTCGGCGCGACCGCGATCACCGGCATCTCCTCGTCGACCAGCGCGAGCGGGCCGTGCTTGAGTTCGCCGGCCGGGTAAGCCTCGGCGTGGATGTAGGAGATTTCCTTGAGCTTGAGCGCACCCTCCATCGCGATCGGAAACTGGGTGCCGCGGCCGACGAATAGCGCGTCTTTCTTGTCGCCGAAGAACTCGGCCAGAGTGCGGATTTGCGGGTCGAGCGCGAGCGCGGCGCCGACTGAACCAGGCAGCTGCTGCAGTTGCGCGACGCCGTCGGCATAGCGCGCCGGCGCCAAGCCGTGGTGACGCCCGAGTTCGAGCGCGAACAGCAACAGTGCGGTCAACTGGGTGACGAAGGCCTTGGTCGAGGCGACACCGATCTCGGGGCCGGCGCGGGTCATCAGCGACAGTTCCGATTCGCGCACCAGCGAGGATTCGGGCACGTTGCAGATCGCCAGCGTGCCGAGATAACCCATGGTCTTGGCGAGTTTGAGCGCGGCCAGCGTGTCGGCGGTTTCGCCCGATTGCGAAACGGTGACCAGCAGGGTGTTTGGCTGCACCACGAAATCGCGGTAGCGGTATTCGCTGGCGATCTCGACCTGCGCCGGTACGCGCGCCAGCGACTCGATCCAGTACTTCGCCACCAGTGCGGCGTGGTGGCTCGATCCGCAAGCGACGATCTGCACCGCCTGCGTGCGCGTCAGCAGGTCCGGCGCCGCCGGCCCGAAGATCTGGGTCAGCACGTGACCGTCGCTGATGCGGCCTTCGAGCGTGTCGGCAATCGCGACCGGTTGTTCGTGGATTTCCTTGAGCATGTAGTGGCGGTAGTCGCCGCGCTGCACCGCGTCTGCGCTGAAATGTGCTTCCTTGACCGGACGCACGACCTCGTGGCCCTCGGCGTCGAACACGCGCGTGCTGTCGATGCGGATCTCGGCGATGTCGCCCTCGGCCAGATAGACGAAGCGCCGCGTCACCGGCAGTAGCGCATGGATGTCGGAGGCGAGGAACTGCTCGCCATCGCCCAAGCCCATCACCATTGGCGAACCCTTGCGCGCGCCGACCACGACGCCCGGCTCCCGCGTCGACACCACCGCGATCGCATAGGCACCATGCAGCCGCGGCAACACCTGCTTCACCGCGTCGAGCAACGATGTGCCGTCGCGATGGATGGCGTGGATCAGATGCGCCATCACCTCGGTGTCGGTGTCGCTGGTGAACGCATAACCCTTGCCGCGCAGTTCCTCGCGCAGCTCGGCATGGTTCTCGATGATGCCGTTGTGCACGACCGCGACGGTGTCGTTCGACACCATCGGATGCGCATTGCGCTCCGCCGGCACGCCGTGCGTGGCCCAGCGCGTGTGCGCGATGCCGGTGTGCCCGGCGATCGGCGTCGCCGCATGCAGCGCTTCGAGTTCGGCGACCTTGCCCTTGGCGCGCAACCGCTGCATTCCGCCAGGCGTCAGCAGCGCGATGCCGGCCGAGTCATAGCCGCGGTATTCCAGCGCCTTCAAACCATGGATCAACGTCGGGACCACATCACGTCGCGCCGCGACGCCGACAATTCCGCACATGAGCAAACTCCTTCACAGGCCACGCAGTTTATCGAAAGCCCCCGCGCCATTGCGGCGAAGTCCTGCGCATGCGGCGTTGCGGCGATGACGATTTGCCGGCACGGCGGCGTGTACCGCGTTGTTGCGGCCTTGGGCCATCGCTAGACTCGCCGGCCGTTTTCCGCCGGATCACGCCGATGTCGCCCCTGCACCGCATTCTCGCCAGCGTCACGCTTGCTCTCGTCGCACTGCTGGCCGGCCCGGTCGTGGCCGCGGCCGGCACGGCGGACACGCCGCTGCTGTGGACCTTCCGCCCGAGCGAAGCCGACCTGTACGTGAACTCGGTCAGCGTCGACGACGCCGGCGATCGCATCCTCGCCGCCACCTTCCATCACGACTACACGAAGAAGTACGACCCCGAACGCGTGGCGCCGCTCGGCACCTATGGCACCTACCTGCTCGACCGCAGCGGCAAGTTGCTGTGGAAGGACGAGATGCAGGCGCACGAAGGTGGCTACTGGACGGCGCTGTCGCCGAGCGGGCGTTACGCGGCGAGCAGCGGCTGGTATTCGCACCTGCCGCGCACCGGTTTCGTCAGCGTCTTCGACGCCGACAACGGCCGCAAGCTGGTCGACTTCCGCAGCGCACGCAAGCGCGTGTCGGTGGTCGCCTTCGCGGCGAATGACCGCCTGGTCGTGGCCGGCAGCGACGAGGCCTATCTGTTCGCACGTCGCGGCGGCCAGTTCGCGGCGATGCCGATCGTGGTCGCGATGCCAAAGCCGGCCCAGGACAGCGGGCGCAGCAACACCATCACCGATATCGCGGCGACGCCGGATGGTCGCCATGTCGTCGCCACCACGATCTCGGGTCAAGTCGTGCTGATCGAACATCGCCGCGGCCAGGCGAAAGTGATCGCGCATTACCGCACCGATGGACCGGCGCGCACGCTGGCACTGTCGCGCGACGGCCGCCATCTCGCGGTCGGCGCCGGCAACGGGCGCGTCCACCTCTTCAACCTGAAGCGCTTCGCGCGCAGCTCGGCGCCGGAATGGACGGCGCAGTTCGAGAACACCGGCGCGATCTTCGGCGTCGACATCAGCGCCGACGGGCGCACGGTCGCAGCAATCGCAAACCAGGGAGGCGGCGGGCTGGCCGGCCTGCTCGACAACCACACGCGCCCGGGCAGCTGGCGCTGGAAGGCCAAACTGGACCGCAACCCGAACGCGATCAGCCTCGGCGCCCACACCCGCGCCGTCGCCGTCGCCACCGGCTACCCCGGCGGCAACCCCGGCGCCTTCACCATGCTCGACGGCCGCGACGGTCATCAACTCTGGCAACACGAAAGCGCCGACATGAACTGGCCCATCCACTTCGCCCGCAACGCCGACCTCTGCATCGCCGGCAGCGACGATGGCCACGTCTACGCGTTCAAGCAGGCGCATTGAGCTCCGGTACGCCGCACGCTCGTTCGCGGACACGAACATCCGCTGTGCCTGGCGCTGAACGACCTCGACCACTTCACGATCAGCAGCGACCACCACGGCGCCCATGCCGACGCCGCGCTCTACCGCGCCAGGGCCGAGGGCCACGACCGCGCCGTGGCGGGGTGAGGGGCGCGCTTCGGTCGACGGAGAGGCGTCTCACTCGGAGGTCCTCCGAAGCGCCCAGCCCTGGGTATGGCCGCTGGCCGCACCGGCCTCGCCCTGACCTGCGAAATCGTCGCGGCCCACAACGGTCACATCGGGCTAGCCAACCTCGAAGCCGGCGGCCTGGCGGTGACGATCACGCGGCCGCAGTAGCGGCCGTTTCAGCGCCCCCACACACCGGGGCGCTCTCGCTACTCTTGCCGGTCTTGCACATCGGACCATCGGATGAGCCCCACTGTCGTATCCCACACCGCGACCAAGCCGACGACACGCTCGACACTGGCTCGCGAGACTTTTTTTGCATTGGGTGTGGTGGTCGCGCTGAAGACCCTGCTCTGGATGCTCGATCCGACCATGCGCACCTTCATGGGCGACTCCGGCAGCTACCTTTGGGCCGCCCTCAGCAACCAGCCGCCGCCGGACCGATCCTTCACCTATCCACTGATCATCCGTGCCACTGCGCTCGCGCCCGGCAATCTGGCCGCACTCGGCTGGCTGCAAACACTGGTCGGAGTAATGCTTTG
>Ga0073902_10000711_pt1 | contig 19026 bp, 5 predicted proteins | sample KloWWTmeKNB19Kit_FD_66667 | JGI IMG/M metagenome (GOLD analysis project Ga0073902, IMG submission 66667) | Active sludge microbial communities from Klosterneuburg, Austria, studying microevolution and ecology of nitrifiers - Klosterneuburg... | ecosystem: Engineered > WWTP > Aerobic digester >...
AAGATTGAAATCTCTTTCATAGGCAGCGTCTTTCGCTCCTTTTTTGCAGGCTTCTACCAATTCATTTATCAGGGGCGCTGCCTCTTTTGCATTCATGCCTTTTACTTCTTCACCCAGTTTAATCGCTTCATCCAATTTCCCTTCTTTTAATAATTGCCTTGCCTGTTGCATTTTTTCATCAAATGCTTTTTTCTGGCTAACCCCGTTAGTGATCATTTCATTGCTGATGGTTGCACTGAATACGGCAATCGCATTTCCCAGTTCCAGTCCATTATTATTCTTTACTGTTACTTTTAATTGAATTGTCCCGGTTTCCAGTGCGGTGACTCTTGCATCCCTGGATGCAGGGTTACTGATGGAAGCATTTCCTTCCGTAACCTGCCAGTTATAAGTAAGATTGCCGGAAGGTTGCGGAGTAACAATAGTACTGAACTCGATAACCTGGTGCACAGCTATTTCCTTATCCACTTCCACCAATCCAATACCGGGTTTCCAGATCATTGGTTTCGGCCCCTGTACTTTTGGACCTTCGGTTTTTACTGTATAACGTTCTGCATTGAAGTAAGCTTTTGTATTGCCCAGTTCTTCGCCGCTTCCTTTAACAACAGCCAATACTTCAAGGGCAATCTGCATAGCATCTTTTGCATAGAAAGTGATTTCGGAACCATCCTGTGATTCTTTAATAAGATTGGCATTGGCGGGAACGGGCATCCACCTGTAACTCACGTCTTCCAGTTTGTCAGGTATGCTGTTGATCTTTGCAGTAACCAATTCTCCAACCTTAGCTTTTGCCGGGGTGAATGTAATGTTGAATGCCGGTTTGTCTACATCAAATTCTAACTGATCAGATTCACCCATGGTGATTGTTTCTGCTGTTGTTTTATCCAATACCTGCACCCATACTTTTTTATGACCCGGTTTAGAGAAAATAACCTTAGTTGTGTTTTTACTTCCTTCAAAGGGATCAAATTTTTCTTCCGGGTGTGGTTGCCATAAGTATTGAAGTTTTTTACCCGCGGGAATTGTACTGATAAAATCAGCTTTTAATTCCACCGGCATACCAACAATGATTTTATTGGTAGCAGGGGAAACCTTTGTCAGCTTTACTTTTAGCGGGGCAACCACATATTCTATCGTTGCACTTCCGGGAGGAGTGGTGCCGTCCACAGATACTGTAATCGATTTTTTTCCCGGCCTGTCTGATACCAACTGAGCAGTACTGTTAGTACTATTGCCTTCCACATGGCCAGTCCATGAGTAGGTATATGGACCGTAATCAGGTTTATCATTTTTGATAACGGCTTTCACCGAAACTTTACTGCTTGGTTGTATCGTATCAATTTTGGGTTCAATTGTAACCATTGGATAATCACTTCCATCTAATTTAGGTCCTGTGTAGGGAGACTTCGTGAGTCGTCCATCAGGCTGAAATGAAGCCGATGTCAGTATGCTGGTAGCTTCCGCCGCTAATTGTTTTACCATACTCATCATCCATGCCTGGTCGCTGTTATCAAATGCACCTCCGGCCCCTGCATACCAATAGACTTCAAATATTTTTTTCCCTTTCATTACATAGCCATTAAAACTTGATCCGGCTCCGGCAGATCTGTAACCGGCATCACTCCATCCGCCCCGGTCATATTTGGGGGCGCTTAATAGACCATAGCCCTTAAAGTCTCCTACGGAAATAGGTTTTACTTCCAACTGTTTATAGGCCTGTTCTTTTGCCTCTTTCTCCATATATTTCTGGAGTTCTTCTAAATTATTGATGGTTTCCATCGGGTCATCATCTTTCAGCCCTACATTAGCATATGCACTCGCAGTACTGATCGCTTTTTTATCATTTGACCAACCCGGAATCCTTGGTGCATTCTTCATCGGTTTTCGTTCCAGCCTAAACCAATTAGCACCTGAACCACCTTCCCATATATCGGTAGCTTTAACAGCCAGGCTCATGTGCTGGTATTTTACTTTTTTATTTACATATTGTGAGTAAGGCCGTGTACTTCCGGGTTGCAACAGGCTGAAGGAGATACCAATTGTAATACTGTCCTGCAGAAATTTTTTACCACTCTTGTCAGTAGTTTCATAGGTATGATTCACCTGTATTTTGGAACCTGCACAATTTTTATTGTCACCAATAGTTTCCCATCCCCAGCTGCAATCACTGATACGACTTTTTAGTAGCGCCGGTATATCAGCAGATACATCAAAGATTTCATATTGTTTGATCAATGCAGGTATTTTCAACTTAATACCCTTTGAGGGATCATTAACGTCATACACTTTTACAGTAATGTTCCAATACCCTTTTGCCAATTCCGTTTTTTTGTTATTGATGGTACGGCTCAATTTTGCTGTGTAGGTGAATGTTCCCTGTTCTTTGGCATCATGGGTGTATTTGTTTCCGTCACCAACTTTAATGTCTTTTACAGTGGCAAGGTCATAACGGTACCATTCGATGGTTGTTCCCGCTGGCAATGGAATAGTTTGTTGTTTTTCATTCAGAATGATCACATCAGCCGTTACCGGGTTTGTCTCTGTTGTCTCGGTTTCGCCTTCTACTTTAAGTGTAACATCTATGGCCGGACCTTCTTTTAATCTTGCCAGGTAATCCTGGTAAGCTTTTCTGTATTCCTGCATTTTTTTAACGATCTCACCCGTTTCATCTATAAAACGGGGACTTCTTCCATTGGCATCTGCATCAACCAGCCTTTCGAAACCAAAACCATATTCACCTAATATTCTGAGGTGTTCTTTATCTTCTTTTTCAGTTTCTTTGATCGGTCTTCCCAGGGCAGTGGCCAGGTCATATCGTATATCAGAAGCTCTCTTAGTATGTGCTTCGAAGCATTGTATGGCCAGCTGCAAATCTTTTCCGGGATCGGTGGTCAGCATCGGGGCACCACTAAGTCCACCCATCAGTACCAGCCTCATAGGGTCCTCTTGCAGCTTGGATGCATCCACACCAAAAGGTCTCCATATTTCAAATATTTTGGATTGTATTACCAGTATCTGCCTGTAAATCTGGATATATCTTTCGAATGTCGGGATAGCCACTCTTTCATAAGCAGTGCCTGCTGAGAATTTATCTTTCAAAGCTTGTATATATAACGGGTCGTTTTGAATTTGCTTTCTGATCTTCAATAATAGGCTCAGGCTGTCCATTTTTTTCATCCGCCATTCGTCCATGAACAATGAATCCTGTATGCGGATGATGGTGGCTTCCAGTTCATCCACCACACCTTTCTTTTCGGCCCTTTTGGTTGATTCAATAGCTGAAAAAACAGCAGACCATAAACGGTCTTCAATCACTATTTCAAGACTATCCAGCATTTTGATCCGCTGACCGCTTATTTCACTGGCGGCTACTTCTTCTATGTTTCCGTTTTCTTTTTCTTCTTTGAATTTTTTTACTCCTACCAGGTAACCCACAAATTCATTATCAAAAGCAAACAGTGTCATCAGGTTTTTATGTTTTGTTTCATACATGCCAAACTGATCTGTTTTGCGGGGTATCAGGCTTTCAAAATATTTTATATCCGGGCAATACATGAACGCAGGGTCATAAAAAACGTTTTTGATACCGAGTGTCCTGGCAGGTTCTGATGGTGAAATGTCCGGATCTGTTTCCAGTGAATCTGCTGATCCAGTTAATCCATTGAATGCCCTGGGTATTTTAAATCTAACCACATGCCCTTGCCCGTCGGTAATAGCCATTACAGCCAACCTGTCCAGGTGATTACGGAAATTATAATCCATTACCTGGCTTACTACTAACCGGTCAATGATATTGGTGACCATATATGCCTGGCCGGCAAAAGGGAACAGGTAAAATGTAACAGCCATTGCAGCAGGGGCAGGGCTTCTTGTTTGTATTGAATTATAAATACCCAATGGAATGGCCAGGAAAGGCCATTTGCCCTGAGCCCAGATGGTGCCTGCTGTCCAGCTCACATTCCAGGCCGATTGCTTATAATCTTTGCCACTCATCCACGCATCCCATAGTGCTATCCCATCATCCAATTTATTCAGTATTTCACTGGATAAAACTTTTCCGGTTTTGGTTTTAGCCAGGTGTTCATTAAAACTATTAAGCTTATTGGTTACATGACTTGAAAATTCGTATGCCGACATGGCTGTTTTTTGTGCATATTCAGGAGCATATTGCCGCCAGTTTTCAGTAAAAACAGATTTGAACTTGTTTAGAATTTTCTGCACCGCTTCAGGCCCATATCCTTTTTCAACCAGATAATTTTTTATCCGCCCCCAGGGATCACCAATCAACCGTTCAACAAATGATTTATCAAGCTTGTACTCCTCTTCCATTAACTTATTCAGTTCTTCCAGCCTTGCATTCATCATGTCGTGTGGAATTTTTCCTGCCCGCAGGTCAACCAGGATGGTATGTGCCCTCAACATGGATTTGGGTATTTCAGTGCCACTTTTTTCATATCCTTTTTTAAACTCCTCTTCCATTTGTTTGAGGAATTTATCTGCTTCCTCAAAACGCTGATCATCATTTTCGATGGCTGCAATTGTTTTTACCCGGTATCCGAAAGCCTGGTTAGCATTTTTCAGCATGGCTTTTTTACACTTTTGTACAACGTCATCCACGATCAGGTTTACCTGTTCATTGCTTTCCAGTTTTTTACCGGAAAACTCTTCCATCAGGCCGGCAATTCTTTTAGCATCACCTTTATTCCTGATCACCTCTTCTGTCAGGGTCATTAGTTTTTGTTCTTCAAGGGTGAGATTGAAATAAAGCATCTGGTCTTTTACTGATACATTTTTCAACGCTTCTTTGATCATGAAAAAACTTCTTTCCGTGTATTTGATCATTTTAATGATCTTCTGTCCGCCTTCAAACGGACCGTGTTCGATATCATGAATAGCATGACGAAGCATTTCGAGGCTAAGCATAGGCTCCATATCTATACGTAACTCAGGGTATCTTTCTTTTGGATCAAAAGAATTGGCCGGATCATTTTTTTGTGCCTTTAGTTCCTGTTCCATACCTTTTTCCATGAACAGTTGCTTACCTTCTTTTTCTACCGTTTTGATATCAATGATCTGCCCGTTTTGATTCCTTTCCATCTCCAGTAATTTCCATTTGCCACGGCGGAGCATATCCACCTCAGCAAATGCCTTTCCCCATTCACCTATAAAGACCTCGGCTCCTGCAAGTCCATGTGCGGTGTGTACCACATCGATCGGGATCATACCCAGTCCGCTAGCTCTTTTCAGGTTCTCGCCAAACAGGTTGTGTAAGGCCTGGTTGGTGGCTGCATCGGTAGCAATGGTGCTGAAGTCTATATCAGCAGCAAAGCCTAATCCATCTACATTCATTTTTACCCAGGATCCGATATCCAGTTGCCCGTATACCACACCCACCGCTTCAGGGTGATTATTGAAGTATTCAATCATGGTTTGTTTCCAGACATCCATGATCATCAATGTCCGGCCTCCCATCAGGGTCCGTTCAATTCCTTCAAATTCACCTTTCCAGGCGATCTTCGGGTCTATGGGGTTATCACCGGGCATGGGGTTTTTATTTTTGAATACTTCTTTATAGCGCTGAAGATCCTGTACGGTTAATTTGAGTTCCGCCATTTCCCGGAAGAACCTGGTAGATTGATCTTTAAGTAATGTTTGCTGATCCGGGCTCAATACAGGTTTTTGTCCGGCTTCCGGACCCTGCACTTTGAAAGGCAGTTGAATATGTCCGGGTACCTGCGATTTGTATTTATCCAGCAACGCAGTGATTGTTGCATATTTAGCATCGCCCGGATTTACTGCACCAACTCCGTTGAATTTTAATTTGAACTGAAAGGGTTTGGCCTCTCTGCCCATTTTTTCGAGATCTTCCTGAGTTTGTGCTGAAATACTAGTGTTGGCAAATAGTATTCCTACGAGGATGGTAATAAACCCCTGCCTCATGGATGGAAGAGGTAACATATGTAAAGAGTTTAGGGTAAGTCTGCTTTTTGCAAGCTATTTAATATAGTATCTTATAACTGTGACAGTCATCATTATATTCAATGATTTCGGTCAGAAGGAATCGTTAGTTAAAAGAAATACTGTTGTCTTTTTTGAAACTGTAGTTTTTGAAAAAGAGTGTACTTTTTCTGTACCTGCCAAGAGCACTAAAATCATTATCTTAGTTTCAAACAACCTTCTTTATGGCCTCAGGTAAATACGTTTTTCTCAACAGGGACCTTAGCTGGCTTAGTTTTAATCACCGTGTATTAATGGAAGCGGCTGATAAGACCGTTCCACTGTACAGCCGAATCTCCTTTCTGTCAATTTTTTCATCCAACCTGGATGAATTTTTCCGGGTAAGAATGCCCGCTATTTTCGCTTTTAGTAACCTGGAGTCCAAAAAAATATCCCTGGAAGAAGAATATCCAAGGGATTTGGTTCAGCAGGTTCAGGCAACGGTATTTGAGCAATTGGAAGAGTTTGGCAGTATACTCACCAAACAATTATTACCTGGATTGCAACAGCAGAATATTTTCCTGTATTACAATGAACCGGTCAGGAAAGAACATGCAGAAACTGTAAGAGAATATTTTCTATCCAGGGTACTGTCTTTTCTTCAACCGGTGTTCATACAGAAGGACAACCAGGCCGGCTTTTTTCTGGAGAATAATGCACTTTATTTTATTATTGACCTGGTATCGCCTGAGCAACCGGAAAAACATCAGTTTGCTTTGCTGAATATACCTTCGGCCAATTTGCCCCGGTTTTATGAACTACCAATGCTGGGCGATGATCATTATATACTTTTCCTTGATGATGTAGTAAGAGAAAACCTGCAGGAGGTATTTCCCGGGTTCGATATTCAGGAGGCGTGGAGTATCAAACTGACCCGTGATGCTGAAATGAACCTTGAGGATGAATTTATTGGTGATATTGCCGAGAAAATTGAAAAGCAGCTGGAAAAAAGGGAGGGAGGACATGCTACCCGGCTTTTATTTGATCAACGGATGCCTGAGCCAGTTAAGGATTTTGTACAGAAATATTTTGGATTGAGAACGGAAGAATTGGTTCCCGGAGGTCGCTATCATAATCTTAAGGATCTGGGAGGCTTACCTAATCCTGTAAAAGGGAAAATAGCACAGATCAACTGGCAGGCGGTCACTCATCCGGGCTTTAATAATCACCTGTCAATTTTTCAATCTATTTCTGAACGGGAAAAATTATTACACCTGCCTTATCATTCTTATAATTATATTCTCCGGTTCTTCAATGAAGCAGCTATTGATCCTCATGTCAGTGAAATATATATTACCCTGTACCGGGTTGCTGCAGACTCGCATATCGTAAATGCATTGATCAGCGCTGCCAGGAACGGAAAGAGAGTAACGGTTTTTGTGGAATTGAAAGCCCGATTTGATGAAGCAAATAATCTCAGGTGGTCAAAGAAGATGAAAGCAGCCGGTATCAAAATTATCAATAGCATTCCCCGGTTAAAAGTTCATGCCAAAGTTGCGCTGGTGAAAAGATGGGAAAATGAACAATGGAAGGATTATTCTTTTATGGCAACCGGTAATTTCAATGAAGCAACAGGTCGTTTTTATACTGACCATGTTTTCTTCACTACTAACCTGGAGTTTGGAAAGGAACTGGATATGCTCTTTACTTACCTGCAATCCAGAACCCAGCCGGTACTTTATGGAAAAATTTCTTTTAATCATTTGTTAGTATCACAGTTTAATATGGTCAAGCGTTTCAATAAATTGATTGACCGGGAGATTAAAAATGCTCTCAAAGGGAAACCTGCATCAATTATTATCAAACTCAATAACCTGCAGGAGAGGGACATGATCAGCCGACTGTATGAAGCCAGCCAGGCAGGAGTTAAAGTACAATTATTGGTTCGCAGTATTTGTTGCCTCGCTGCGGGAGTGGAGGGGCAGAGTGAAAACATAACTGTCCACCGTATTGTTGACCGTTATCTTGAACATGCAAGGGTTTTTGTTTTTCATAATGATGGAGAGCCGCTTTGTTTTATGGGTAGTGCAGACTGGATGAACAGAAATTTGCATAGCCGCATTGAAGTTTGCTTTCCTGTATACGATGTAAAATTAAAACAAGAGCTGCTTGATATCCTGGACCTTCAACTCAGGGATAATACAAAGGCAGTTCTATTTACCAGTGATCTCAAAAATAACAGGATCACTCCGGCTGAGCCACCAGTGGCAGCACAACAATCGATTTATGAGTATGTTAAAAAAATGGCGGAGTAAAAATTAAAACTATCTGTTTAAAAAAAAGCCAGGCAATCAATTTGCCTGGCTTTTGATTTAGTTAAAACTGTATTAGTGTATCAGTACTTTCCCTACAGCGATTCTTTTCCCGTTTCTGTCGGTTAATACAAGCTGATAGATTCCTTTTCCATGCTTCCTGATATCCACATCCATCCGCTGGTACGGTGCGATGATACTATATGCTTTATTATATACAATAGCGCCTTTAGCATCAAAAATTCTTAATGTGTAAGAATTAGCACCAGTACTGTGATATACCACATCAAAATCCCCATTATTCGGATTAGGGAGAATAAACAGTTTTGCGAAAGCCGAATCTGTTATGGCTACTGCTGCTGATGTATTACTGCAGGGTAATCCGGAAGTATTGGTTACAGTTACGGTGTAACTTCCCAGTTTATCCAGGTCAATGCCTGTTAATGCAGAGGAAACAGCGCCGCTGACTGCTACACCATCTTTAAACCATGTGTAGCTATATGTTCCGGGCGGATTAACATTGGCAGTTAATGTTGTGGTGAGCCCAGGATAAAGCCTTGTATACGGGGATGCTGAAATACTTACCACAGGGCTGGGGCTTACTGAAACAGCCGTTGCAGAAGATGATGTTGAACATCCGCTTGCATTCGTCACTGTAACTGAATAACTACCTGAATTATTAACGGTTATTGATTGTGTGGTTGCACCATTGCTCCAGTTCCATGAACTTCCGGCGGATGCCGTTAATACTACATTTCCTCCCTGGCAGAATGCTACAGCTCCGCCTGCAGTAACTGTTGCAGTAGGTAATGGGTTAACCGTTACGTTAATGGCAGACGAAGTAGTGGTACATCCGCTGGTGGTAACAGTTACAGTATACGTTCCTGTTGTATTGACAGTTATTGCTTGTGTGCTGGCTCCGTTACTCCAGTTATAGGATGTCCCTGCATTGGCAGTGAGTACTACATTTCCTCCCTGGCAGAAAGTGGTTGGTCCTCCTGCAGTAGCAGAAGCCTGTGCAACTGAATTAATAGTTAGCGATACTGCAGTTCTTGTAGTGCTTTCACATCCAGTGGATATATTGACACTGGCTGCATGGTACGTAATTGTACCGACTATACTTAATGTTGGGTTGGTAACTGTGCTTCCACCGGTTGCTGCATTATACCAAATAATGGTATGTCCTGCGGGAACAGTGGCTGTTGCCGTAAGTGTTGGAACAGGATTTCCGGGACAGACCGTTTGTGATTGATCACCACCGCTGGTGGGTGCGGCTACTGCAGTACTTCCTACTGTTATTGGTAATGTGGATGGAGCTGTCTGGCAACTGCCATTGCTCGCAAAAACACTAAGGTTTCCACTGGTGCTGCCTGCATTATAATTTATTGCTATGGAAGTGGTGCCCTGTCCGCTTGCAATCGTAGCGCCTGGAGGAGCAGCCCATGTATATGAAGTAGCACCGGTTACTGCTGCGATTGTGTAGACAATATTGGAAGGTGTGCCGCAAATATTCTGAAGGCCTGAAATGGCTCCAACAGCTCCTAAACCACCGCCACCATTAGAAACAACGACGTTGATGGCATTGGATCTTTCACTTTCTGCATTGGTAGTTGTATTCTTTGACCGGATTGTAAACCACATGCTGGCATTGGGTGTTAAACCGGTTGCTGTATAAGTATTGCCTCCAATATTGGGTACGAATAAAACAAATTGTCCGGTTGCAGCATCAAGCCTGTAAATATCATAAAGTGTTGCATTGAGCGTCGCATTCCAGTTAAAAATAATTTCACCTGCATTACAACTAACACCACTTCCTGTAAAACCGGTAACAGTGCCAAGTATTTTAAAGTTAGCATCACTTGCATCACTGACTGCACCGCTTGAAACCCTGATCAATGCGGTTGAAGTATTAGTACCCGCTGGAATTGACCAGCTAAGCCTCGTTGTACCGGCAGGTACAGAAGAAGATATTACTGTCCAGGTACTGCCACCGTTCAAAGAGTATTCAACTGTTTGTGTGGATGTAACACCGGCATTGTCCCAGGTGATGGTTTCGTTGGTACCGGGATTGAATGATTCGCCTCCATTTGGATAAATCACTTCGATGTATGGCTGATCAACACTCCATGTCAATGCATAGTCTTGTGAAGGGCCGGTAGGTACCGCAGTACCATTCACTCTTAAAGTATATGATCCTGCCGCCGGATTGTTAATGGTTACCTGTTCAATATTACTCACATTATCTACTCCCTGCGTAGCAGGAGTGGCCGGGTTATTGGGATCCAATATCCAGGGTAAAGTGGTTGTTGCTCCATTAACAACAGTCAGATCAAGATTATTCACCAAAGCAGGGTTTGCATTAGCAGCTCCGGCCGGGTCATTCCAGGTAAGCATTACTCTTAACCTGGCTGCACCTGCGGGTACATTAATAATTATATCATTTGATGTGCCAGTTGTAACATTATTTAATGCATAACGGTTTTCTTCTAAAATTCTAACTGCTTGTAATGCATTAAGACGGCCATAACCGAACCTGTAATCCGGCCCGGCATTACCCAGGTCATGTGCAGTATTAAGAACAGTATTTTTTATTAATGTAGATGGAGGAAGGGTATTGCTGTTTAATTGTTTGTACCGTTGTACCAATAATGCCAAAGAACCGGCAATACCTGGTGTAGCCATTGATGTACCGGATAAAGTGGCATAGCCATTTACCGGTGTGGAGGTAGAAAATACACTGGTGCCGAAGGCACTAATTTCTGGCTTTACCCTCCCGTCCTGTACCGGTCCGCAACTACTACTTCCTGATAAAGCTTCCAATGTTGTGATGTTGGCAACAAGGATATTATTTTTTGCAGATTTACCACTGGCGGTGATAGTGGACCATCCCCCGGTGCAGGCTGTCTGTGAGTTACCGGCCGAGTGGGCATGCAGGTGATAAGGGAAATTATTAAGATTCAAATCAGTATTACGGCTGGTAGCGGAATAAGTAACGCCTGCTCCATTCAATCCGCAGGTCTGTGTACTTCCATAGGAGTGGCTGCTTATAACTAAGCCTTGTGCCGGAATAGCATTAGCCATTTCTGTTTGAATATTACCACTGAAATTAAAAGAATACAACGATGCATTGGGAGCCATACCTCTTGCAGTCTGATTAATCAGTCCGCGGCCAAGAATAGTTCCGGCACAGTGTGTGGAGTGTTGTGAAGGGGAACTGAATTCCATCTGGTTCAAGCGTCCTGATGGTGAAAAATCCAGGTGGGGACTTATTTCACCTTCGTCCCAGATACCAATATTGATGCCATCGCCTTTCAGGTTTCTTACTCCGTCATTCAATACATTAACCCGATGTAATGTCCTTCCCAATGTATTCTCTAACTGGTTTGGTGCATCAATAAATTCAACCCATTGAACGTATGGGAGATTTATCAATTGCTGCATATTCGATTGCGGTATACGTATGGTGAAACTTCGGAACATCGGCATGTCTTCCAGTATAGAAGCACTAAGCGGCAATAGTGAACCCGTTATCTGCCCGACAGTTAATTTTTCATAGGTAATAACGGTCAGGTCAACATAACCGGGCTGTTTGATTGCATGAGGTGGTATTGTTCCACTCAATAGAGCCGGAACAGTTTTTTGTGCAGCGGTGAACTGAAATACACTGCGGAGGTTAAATGATTTAAAACTACTGAGATCGAAATCAGCTGATACACTAACCGTGTATGCATAATTAGGTATATAATCGATCAGCTCTATCCCTGCAGCTTTCAGGTTATTCTTTTCCTGTTGGGCAGGCAATGCTTTGAACTGTATTGTAACATAATGCTTGTTCAGAAACAAGCTTTGCCGGAATTCGGCTGAGTTTTTTGTAAGACCACTGATATTTTCAGCAGGAATAAATTTGCCGGAGTTCAGCAGAATAGTGTAGTCATTTTTTTCCTGGGCATGCAGTATGCCGGCAAAAATGATGAAAAGCAATAAATGTGTAAGACGGGTAAAAAATCGACTCATAGTTTGTTTTTTAGCATGGGTGCAATGAAATTGTCTGGAAAAATAAGGATTAATTTTTGTCCGTGGTGCGACTGTACAACACAATCAAACGATTGATCAGGTCGCTGTTGATAAAATTCTGAAAGCCTTACCTTTAACCACTTAAACAATATTATATGTCATTTGAATGGAAAGGTATTTTTCCTGCCCTGTTGACCCCGTTTACAAAGGATGATGAACTTGATATCCCCATGTTTGAAAAAAACCTGCAGGCGCAACTGGAGGCAGTGGTTCATGGTATCATCATTGGGGGTTCTTTAGGAGAAGCCAGTACGATCACTGAAAAAGAAAAAGAAGAATTGACGGAGTTTTCAGTTGAGTACCTGAACGGTAAAATTCCTGTTATTGTAAACATTGCAGAGAGCACTACAAAAGAAGCAGTAAGGCAGGCGGCGAATGCCAAAAAATGGGGCGCAGATGGTTTAATGCTTTTACCACCGATGCGCTATAAAACGGATGACAGGGAAACTATCACTTATTTTAAGGCAGTGGCAAGATCCACTGAACTGCCTGTTATGATCTATAATAACCCGGTGGATTATAAAATTGACACAAGACCTGAGCTTTTTGATGAATTAGTTGACTGTGTAAATATTACTGCATTGAAAGAAAGCTCAAGAGATGTTACCAACCTTACCCGGATGAAAAATCGATTTGGTGACCGGTTTAAGATTTTGTGCGGGGTGGACACCCTGGCGATGGAAGAACTTTGTCTTGGTGCGGATGGCTGGGTGGCGGGATTGGTTTGTGCTTTTCCAAATGAAACAGCAGCAATTTATAACCTGGTAAAGGCCGGTAAGATTGAAGATGCAATAAATATCTATCGCTGGTTCATGCCATTGCTTGAGCTGGACATACATCCCAAACTGGTACAATATATTAAACTGGCCGCCTCTCAAACCGGCATCAGCAATGAATATGTAAGAGCACCGAGATTAGTATTGGAAGGAGAGGAAAGAGAAAGAATATTGAAAGTGATCAATGAGGGAATTGCCAAAAGGCCGAGACTGGATATTTGATTCTTGTTGTAGTCGGTTTAATAACAGCATTCAATATGACTTCCTCATCATAAAATGAAAATATGTACAAAGACACTACAATAGAAGAAATTAATTCCGTGATGGAACAGGCATGGAAAGCTTTTCATTTGTACAGAAAATTATCGCTGAAGCAACGGGCCGGTTTTATGCGGGCCATTGCATTTGAACTGGAAGAATGTGGCGACACATTGATACAAACTGCCATGCAGGAAACAAACCTGCCGGAAGCAAGACTGAGAGGAGAAAGAGCAAGAACGATCTATCAGCTGGATAGTTACGCATTGGCTTGTGAAAAAGGTGACTGGCTCGAAGCAAGAATTGATACAGCTATCCCTGATAAAAATCCACCTAAACCAGATATTAGAAAAATGCTGGTGCCACTGGGACCAGTAGTTGTTTTTGGAGCCAGCAATTTTCCTTTTGCTTATTCCACTGCCGGGGGAGATACAGCCAGTGCCTTTGCTGCCGGATGTCCTGTCATTGTAAAAGCACATCCTGCCCATCCGCAAACATCACAGATCGTTGCGGATGCTATTCTGAATGCGGCTGTAAAAAGCAAAATGCCTGATGGGATATTTGCTCATATTCATGGAATTGCTAATGAAGTTGGAAAAGCGCTGGTAACGCATACCTATACAAAGGCAGTAGGCTTTACCGGTTCTTATGCAGGAGGTAAACAGTTATTTGACTGGGCAAATCAACGAAAAGAACCCATACCGGTGTTTGCAGAAATGGGAAGTGTCAATCCCGTTTTCTTACTCCCGGAAAAATTACAGTCATCTGCTGACGAAATTGCAACGATGTATGCCGGCTCCATTACATTGGGAGTGGGACAGTTTTGCACTAACCCGGGCCTGATCATTGGTATAGAAAGTAAAGCCCTCCAAACTTTTATTCATGACCTGGGAAAAGCGATTCAGCAAATTGTTCCCGGTACTATGTTGCATCCCGGCATTGCCAATGCATTTGCTGCAAAGAAAGAAGAATCGTTACTGCAACCAGATGTCCATCTCGTTGCGGAATCTGCAATAGCTCCAACGGAAAAACAAGGACAACCCACTATCGCTACTGTGGATGGGAGAACATTTTTATCCAATCCTGTCCTGCACAAGGAAGTGTTCGGACCTTATTCATTGGTGGTGCGTTGTGCGGATATGGAGGAAATGATTGAAGTAGCAAAACACCTGGAAGGTCAGCTGACTTCCACTATTATGGCTACTACGGCAGATATAAATAATAATGATGAGCTGGTAGAAGCCGTGAAAAATATTTGCGGCCGTTTTATTCTAAATAGTGTACCAACAGGGGTAGAGGTTTGTTTAAGTATGCACCATGGCGGCCCATTTCCTGCCACAACTGATGCAAGGTTTACGTCAGTAGGTGCAGACGCCATCAAACGTTTTGCAAGACCCATCGCTTTTCAAAACTGGCCTGATGAATTATTACCTGATGAATTAAAAAATGCCAATCCAATTGGAATTTGGAGAATGGTGAATACTGAACCAGGGAATACAGCTCTCTGAATTAACTTAAGACTATTGTTTCTGTTCATCTTTTTTAATCGTTGAAACCTTTTCAGTACGTTTTAATTCAAAAATGAAATGACTGAACGGATCGCTGTAATGGAAATTACCTTCGCAAATAGCTGTTGAAGCCGGGGGATTACTTTTTATTTCACCAATGATCTCATCTGCTGTAACAAAACTTTTATTCATTGCTTTATTAAAAAGTACATTCAGGAAACTTCCGGCAAAAGGGGAGTGCTGCCCCGGTTTACCATCTGCCACATATTGTTTACCGCCGGATGAAATGCCTTTATAAAACCGTTTGTTTGATGCATTCTTCATGAGAGTTGACAGGTTTTTTGCATCCACATCCGGAGTGCCACGTACTGTATTGTTATCAAAGAAGGAACCTGCAAAACAGGCATCCAGGACCAGGAAGATCCGGTTGCAACTGATATTTTTCAGGTAGATATTGCCAAGGTCGCTATAAGAAAGATAGGTCTTATGTGTCTGGTCATCTACCCTGGAATCTTTGGCAACGAGATAACCCATCTTCGCTTTATCATAATACACGCCATGCCCGGCAAAAAAGATCAGCAATTGATCATTGGGCCCATAGCTTTTATTATCCCGGTACTCACTCAACCATTTCTCAATGTCATCTTTTGATGGGTTTTTCACCAGTTTCACTTCAAAACCAAATTCATTTATTAATAATGATTCAAGCGCAGTTGCATCATTGATGGGGTTAACAAGTTTATTAAATCCGGCATCCATGTAATTGTCTGTAGCAAAGAGCAGCGCATAATTTTTCTGACTTCCCGTTACGGCGGGATCATTATTACTGGTGGCGTTTTCTTTCACGATCAGTCCCCTGGTGCCAGCCATATTAATGGTGGCGGCACTGTCATTTTTTTCATTTTCAAACAGGACAAAATCTTTGCTGTTGGTAAATGACAGTACAGGTAAATAATGTTCGCCCCGCCCGATTGCAAAGGAGGCTTTATCAATAAAATCTTTAGCAGTGAAACTGCCTTTCTCTTTCAGGTTATTGAGGCTGAGTGCCAGCTGGTTTGTAAACAGCGAAACGCCGTTTTCCTGCACCGGTGTTTCAATACCCGGGCTCAGAAAAATTATTTCAGCTGAATTATTACCGGTATTGGCATATTTGGTGGTGATCAGGTTCAGTAACGAAGGGTTGGGCAGGTCAGTTATTACCATTTTCTTATTGGCATATACCAGGTCAATATGGTCCATCAGTTCCGTGATGGCAATTCTTCCTGAAGTAGTATCCTTCGTATTGAAATCAAGGTAATGCTGACCATTGCTGCTGTTGTTCTCCCCTGAATAATAAAAAACAAAAATATCTTCCGGCTTTGAGTTTATTCTCACCAGGTCAATAAAGCCGGTAAGTTTTTCGCGGTTGATCTCTGATCCGTTTACCAGTTTATTGAAACTTTTTTGATTCTCCTTGTCTTTTATCCCGGAGATACTGTGAAAAAAGGCGCCTGCATTATTTTTGCCGGAGTATTCACCCGGCCGGCTGGAACCGTTAAGGGCAATGATATGCAGGGCAGGGGTGGCATATAGTTCTGTTACTTTTTGTAATTCGGCATTGTACAATATTTTGTATTGCTCAGCTTTTGTTTTATTCCCGGTGTTGGTATAAAAATTATAGATCCTGTCATAATCACTCACGGTATAATCATCCTCTCCCGTAGTATATATATTCCGCTGCAGGCTGAGTTTTTCCCGGGCTATTTTCAGCGCCGCCTGGTAATGATACAATGCGCTGTCATACATACGGGCATAGTAATAGGATACGCCTATCCAGTTATGTGCATTGTGAATGGAACTGACGGGTGGTTCTTTGCTCTTGTCATACAGTGTAATATATTCTTTCCAGAGTGATGTTGCAGCTTTGTAATTTTTCTCATCATATTGTTGCCTTGCTTTCTTCCAGGTTTCATTACCTTTTGTGATCGCATAATATTTTTCTTCAAACTCTTTGTCCATCCAGTCGGCCATTTCTGCCACTGCTTTGCGGTTCCAGCCTTTCTTAAATAAAAAATCAAAATCAGTTTTAGGGCCGGTGGTATAATCAGCCGGGGAATATAGATTATCCAGTGTTTTCTGGTAATAATACCGGGCACTGTCGGTATTGCCCTTTATCAGGAAAGTATGTGCATAGTTTACGGTGAAAGCCACATTGGTGGTATCTCCAAAATAAGCAGTTCTGCAAAAGGGTATTGCTTCATCTACCTTGCCGGCATACAATTTATACCAGCCGTAGTTACCGGTAATATTGATATTGCCTGGTAACTCTTTAAGCAGTTCATCATACAATTGAAAACACTTGTCAAATTGTTCAGCTTTTCCATATAAACTGGCAAGCTGGTACCGGTAGTTAATATGTTTTGGATTATACGAATATGCTTTCAATACATCAGCAAGTGCTGCTTTGGAGTCACCATTGGCTTCTGCCAGGAAAGACCGGGTATAGTAAAATTCATGTTCTGCAACTGTATTTTTTAATGCTTTTGCAACAAAGATCAATTTGTTGCAAAGTTGTAAAGCCGCTTCATTTTTTTCTTCAGTTTGTAATGCATTCACTCTTTCTGTCCATTCAATAAGAGAGTCACTTTGTATATAAGCAGCCGATTTTTTTACCAGGTCACCCAGCTGATCTATGTTTGTTTTTTCTATGAGTGGCAGCAGCCATTCCCGGTTTCTTTCTCCCTGTGGTCCGTAGTTGATCACCCAGGTGGCAAATGTTTCATTGATCTTCCATTCATTACCCATGTACTTGCCGGGATATTTTCTCACAAAATGAAAAAAGCTGTTCAGGTCATAATAAGAAGCTGTTTTGAACATATCCACCAGGTTCCTGCCTTTAAAGGGGCCTTTGGTATGCGGAACTTTTAATGAAGAGTCGATATATTGTTCTACATCATCTTTAAAATCCAGTATTTCATCAGTATACAATTGCATGAAGTCCGTTTCAAAATCCGGGTTCGTATTCCTGATAGCATCTGCTATAGTAAAAATGGGCTGACGGTTATTATCCAAAAAAAGAATATTCAGTTTAGCCAGCTCATAAAAGATATTCTTTTTGATCCCCGGCATTGTATAAGCAGATAACTCCACCAGGTCGCCGCCATAAATTTTTTCATCCAGGAATTTATTGTAAACGCTTATCTTAACAGCTGCACTGCTATCTGTGATAGCGATCACTTCAGCATTACCGAGGTAGATAGCAGTTTCCCGGGTATTGTTATTATTTTTTTCATTGGCCACCCTCGTTGTAAAAATAGTACCGGCAGCACCCTTAAAAAGCCCATCCTTTTTTCCATAGCTTATATAGGCAATGGCAGAATCAGGTTTAACCCGGTTTACTCTTTTTATCTCAAAAAAGAAATTTTCAGTTTTAGTGCTATCAAATTTATTGAAAGGAGTTTTGGAGACGGGCCTCATTTGTCCTTGTACCTGTCCGTACAACAGTATGGTGAATAGAAAAACAAAAAGACGCTTTGCCATGGCCATGGTGCTAAAATTAATTGCTGAAAATTAACTATTAATTTCTGTATCAACGTACCCGTCTCAGGGTATTTGATAGAGGCCGGTAACCGGTGCTGCAGGTGTTATAAGGTATTGTGTTGGTAAACACGATTTAATTATGTTACATTCGCCGCCAAATACGAAAGTGGAAACAGGACAAACAGTATTGAAATATATTTAAGAACGACCTGGCTCTCTTTTCAGGGAGTTGAAGGGACAAAAACGACTGACTAATGAAACAAGACGAATTACTGGCCAAAAGAAGCGGTAACAAATGCGAATTATGTGAAGCAACAGAACACCTGAAAGTATATGAAGTGCCACCGGCTACAGGTAATATGGATGATGCGATACTGCTATGCCCTAAATGCCTGGCACAAGTAGAAAAAAAAGAAGAACTGGACAGCTCACACTGGCAGTGTTTAACCACCAGTATGTGGAGTGAAGTACCGGCCGTACAGGTAATGGCCTGGCGTATGCTTAACCGTTTACGCAATGAAAGCTGGGCGTCGGAACAACTGGATATGCTATACCTCGATGATGAAAAACTGGCCTGGGCCAAAGCCAGTGGCGACCATGAGAACGATGCTTCAGTTGACCTGCATAAAGATTGTTTTGGTG
>Ga0073902_10000712_pt1 | contig 19004 bp, 14 predicted proteins | sample KloWWTmeKNB19Kit_FD_66667 | JGI IMG/M metagenome (GOLD analysis project Ga0073902, IMG submission 66667) | Active sludge microbial communities from Klosterneuburg, Austria, studying microevolution and ecology of nitrifiers - Klosterneuburg... | ecosystem: Engineered > WWTP > Aerobic digester >...
GTTTCAAAGCCCATCATATACATCCAGTCCTGTAGCTCTTTATTCATCGTTCTTAAATAAGGAATACCGTTTTTATACAAGGAGGAAGCCGTCATTACCACATCAGCCCCGGCCAAAATATATTTTATTACTTCAATGGCACTTTGTACTCCGGTTGTAGCCGCCAGTGACAGTTTCACTTTCCCATACAGTAAAGCAATCCATAGAAGTGGTAAACGTATTTCACTGGACTCACTGTAGTGTAAATCAGTTTTAATGATAAGCTCATTTATATCAAAATCGGGTTGATAGAAACGGTTGAACAATACCAATGCATCAGCCCCGGCATTCTGCATCCGTAACGACATATTACCCATGGCACTGAAATAAGGATTCAGCTTTACTGCTACCGGAATTTTTACAGATTGTTTTATAGACTCAATGATATTCAGGTAGCGATGCTCTACCTGGGAAGAAGACATAGCAACATCACCCGGAATGAAAAATATATTCACTTCAATTCCGTCAGCACCGGCCTGCTCCATCATTTTTGAATAATCGATCCATCCTTCATTGGTGATACCGTTCAGACTTCCGATGATGGGAATTTTCACCCTCTCCTTTGCTTTACGGATATTCTCCAGGTAATCATCTGTACCTACATTAAAATCATCCAGGTCAGGAAAATAATCTAATGCTTCGGGAAAAGCATGAGTAGTTTCTGACATCACCCCTTTAAACCGGGCTTCTTCCTTTCGTATCTGTTCTTCAAACAAAGAGAACATCACCACCGCACCAGCTCCATTATCTTCCATCTTCACTATGTTATCTGTCTGTTCAGATAAAGTACAGGCAGATACTAAAATCGGGGAATCTAATTTCAACCCCATGTAAGTGGAATGTATTTTCATTTCATCAATTTTTTAATATGGTATGACCCTGCTTTCAACAGTTCATAACTATGCTATCGGAACAAAATCACTTGCTTTCTTTGTTGCCAGTTCCTCATATGTCTTCCATTTCAGGTTCACCAGGTCCTGTGCATGTTTCATCAAAGTGTCTGCCGCTTCAGGATTAGTAATAGTAAGTACTTTATATCTCAACTCATTGTACGCATAATCTTTTAATGCCATTGTTGGCCGTGGTGAATCCAGCACAAACGGATTTTGATTTTTCTTTCTCAATACAGGATTATACCTCAGTAATGGCCAGTGACCACTTGCCACCGCTTTATTTTGTTGACTTAATCCGTCTTTCAGATCATATCCATGTGCAATACAATGACTGTAAGCCAGAATCAATGCAGGGCCATCATATGCCTCTGCTTCCCGCATAGCTAATAATGTTTGTTGCGGATTAGCACCAAAGGCAACCCTCGCCACATATACATTGCCATAGGAAATAGCCTGCATAGCCAGATCTTTCTTGCCCCCTGATTTACCACCGGCAGCAAATTTTGCTGTTGCCGCAGTTGGTGTTGATTTTGAACTTTGCCCACCGGTATTTGAATAAACTTCGGTATCCAATACCAATATCTTGACATTTCTTCCAGTTGCCAATGCATGATCCAAGCCTCCATAGCCAATATCATAAGCCCAACCATCTCCACCAACCAGCCAAACGCTGCGGCGTACTAATTGATCTGCTACTGATAATAGATGATTAGCTGCAGAAGAAGTCATTGTTTTCAACTTCTCCTTCAACTGCATCACCCTTTGTTGCTGTTCGGCTAGTTCAGATTCATGTACTTGCGGTGCATCCAGTATTTGTTTTACAAAATCTGCTCCCAGTTCGTCGTTCAATTCCAATAATAATTGTTTGGCTACCGCCAATTGCTTATCTGCAGTGATACGCATTCCCAATCCAAACTCTGCATTATCTTCAAATAATGAGTTGGACCAGGCCGGGCCTCTGCCAGCTGCATTAACTGCCCACGGAGTTGTTGGAAGATTACCACCGTAAATGGATGAACAACCGGTAGCATTTGCTACCAATAAACGGTCACCAAATAATTGTGATAACAATTTCAGGTATGGTGTTTCCCCACAACCGGCACAGGCACCAGAGAATTCAAATAATGGTTCAAGGAACTGGGCACCATGTACGGTAGAGAAATCAATTTTGGAACGATCGTTCCAAGGAATATTTTCAAAGAAATCAATATTATGTTGTTCTGCTTTTAGTACGGGTTCTTTTTCCCCCATATTAATCGCTTTGCGGGAACGGTTAACCGGGTCAGTGGCCGGACAAACTTCCACACACAAATTACAGCCGGTACAATCTTCCAGATACACTTGTAATGAATACTGCGTTTCCGGGAAACCTCTTGCATTGATGGGTGCATGTTTAAAACCATCCGGTGCTTTTTGCAAATTATCCTTGTGATAGAACTTTGCTCTTATCACACTGTGCGGACATACATAAGCACAATTACCACATTGGATACAGGTATCAGGTTCCCAAATAGCTACTATATCGGAGACATTCCTTTTTTCCCATTGAGTAGTGCCACTGGGATAAGTACCATCCACAGTCATTTTGCTTACTGGCAGGTCATCCCCATGACCCGCCATCATTACAGCGGTAACTTCTTTTACAAAATCAGGCGCCCTATCAGAAACGGTCAGTAAATCATGATTAGCAGCTGAAACTTTTTTCGGATAGTCTACCTCATATAAATTAGCCAGTGTAGCATCCACCGCTATAAAATTCTGATCAATTACTTTCTGCCCTTTTTTGAAATAGGTTTTTTCAATAGCTTTTTTAATTTTTTTAATGGCATCTTCCCTTGGCAATACTCCCGATAAAGCAAAATAGCAGGTCTGCATGATGGTGTTAATACGGCCACTCATGCCCGTATCTCTTGCCACCGTTGTTGCATCAATTACATACAATTTAATTTTCTTATCTATGATCATCTTCTGCAATTGCCCTGTTAACTTACTCCACACTTCACTCTTATCATAGGGGCTGTTCAACAGGAACGTAGCTCCTTCACTGGCAAACTCCAGCATCTCTACTTTTTCAGTAAAATTGAACTGGTGACAGGCAATAAAATCTGCTTTGGAAATTAAATAAGGTGCCCTTATAGGTTTTGGCCCAAACCTTAAATGAGATACTGTTCTGGCGCCTGATTTTTTGGAATCATATACAAAATAGCCCTGTGCATACAAATCAGTATTCTCACCAATAATTTTAATCGTATTCTTATTAGCCCCTACTGTACCATCGGCACCCAAACCGAAGAATAAGCCCTGCCTCCATTCTGATTCATCTAATTTAAACTCCGGGTCAAATTCTAAGCTGGTAAAAGTGACATCATCATTGATGCCAATCGTAAACCCATTTTTAGGTTTATCTTTTTTTAATTCATCGTACACAGCCTTTACCATTGCCGGTGTAAACTCTTTAGAAGAAAGTCCATAACGTCCCCCAACTATATTGGGCAGTTTTTTTAGCTTGCCTTGCTGTAAGGCTTCCACTAAAGTGGATAATACATCCTGGTACATTGGTTCACCTGCGGCACCGGATTCTTTAGTCCTGTCTAATACGCCAATTGATTTAACGGAAGCAGGTAATACTTTTATCAAATGTGCAAGAGAAAATGGCCTGTACAAACGAACTACAATCACACCTGTTTTTGCTCCTGCTTTATTTAAAGCTTTAACAGTTTCTTCTACAGTCTCACCACCGGACCCCATAATGATGGTTACTTCTTCTGCATCAGCAGCACCTGTGTATTCAAAGAGTTCATACTTCCTGCCAGTGAGTTTTTCAAAATCTTTCATCACTTCTTCCACAATGCCCGGCATATTATTGTAAAACTGGTTCACTGTTTCCCTACCCTGGAAATACACATCAGGATTTTGTGCCGTTCCCCTTATGAAAGGATGTTCAGGATTCAATCCTCTTTTACGATGGGTAATTACCAGTTCATCCGGTATCATTGATTTGATCTGCTCATCACTTAATAATTCCAGTTTATTCACTTCATGAGAAGTGCGGAAGCCATCAAAGAAATGTACGATCGGGATTCTCGATTGTAAGGTAGCTGCCTGTGCTATCAACGCAAAATCATGAGCTTCCTGCACACTGGCAGAACTCAACATAGCAAAGCCTGTAGTCCTTGCTGCCATTACATCCTGGTGGTCGCCGAAAATGGAAAGCCCTTGGGCTGCTAATGACCGGGCAGCTACATGAAATACAGCTGGTGTCAGTTCGCCAGCAATCTTATACATGTTGGGCAACATCAGCATCAGTCCTTGTGATGCAGTGAATGTGGTGGTAAGTGAACCAGTTTGTAAAGCTCCATGTACAGTACCTGCAGCACCGCCTTCACTTTGCATTTCTATCACATCCGGCACATTGCCCCAGATATTTTTTGTTCCTTTAGCGGCCCATTCATCGGCCAATTCTGCCATAGTGGATGACGGGGTGATGGGATAGATGGCACAAACTTCATTCACCCGGTATGCCACATATGCAGCAGCTTCATTTCCATCTATCGTTGCGACCAATTTATTTTTACTTGACATCTGTAGTTGAATTAACGGGTTCTGTAATCATTTCTATTGCATGGCAAGGGCATTGCTCGTAACAAACAGCACATCCTGTGCAGGCATTGTAGTTAAACTTATAGCGATTACCCTTTCCTAATTTAATTATGGCATCTTCAGGACAGGCACCAAAGCAACCATCACATTCAAAACAGTTACCACAGCTCAAACAACGCTGTGCTTCAAACCTTACTTCTGGTTCTGACAATCCGCTTATCACCTCATCAAAACTTTTTACAGCAACTGCCGGAGCCAGTTTATCCTGTTCTTTTTGTGGTGCATCAGTTTTGTACCACATATGCAGTTTACGATAACCCGCAGTTGGATGTTTGTCAGGTTTCTGATAAGCATCCTTCATTAGAAATCCATTGATATATTTTGCGGCCTTTTTACCATGTCCGATTGCTATAGTGGAGCTCCTGTTCTCACCGGGTAACATATCACCTCCGGCAAAAATTCCTTCATGCCCTGTCATCCGTTCCGCATTAATAGTAACTGTTCCATCATCGCTGATTGCAATACCCGAAACAGAACGAAGAAAACCAGCATCCGATTCTTGCTTATTAGCATTAATCAAAACATCTGCCTGAATGGTTTCAAATTCGCCGGTACCAACAGCTTTTCCTTTTTCCACTTTCATTACTTCAAGGGTAATGATATTCTTTTCTATTTTACTGATACTTCGAAGTAACTGAACATCCACACCTTCTGCCAACGCATCTTCTGTTTCATAATCATAGGCGGGCATCAATTTTTTATCCCCTGGAAAATAAACAGACACTTCTGACCCAAACCGCTTGATCATTCTTGATAAATACAAAGCCAGTTTACCGCCACCGTATACCACTACTTTCTTATGTATGTAGGGAGAGGTGGTTTCTTTTATCTCTCTAAAAAAAGAAAAGGCATCCGTGATATAAACAGAATCGTCCTGTTCAAATTCTTCCTTATGAATTAGCTGGGCTCCAATGGAGAGATAGACGGCATCAAAATTGCCGGCCGCTTTTTCTGTTAATACATCCTCTACTTTATAATTCAGGCGGATCTTTACTCCCATTCTTACGATCCTGTCAATTTCTGCATCGAGTATTTCTTTTGGTAATCGATATTCCGGAACACCACTCCACAACAAACCACCCGGATGTCCGTCAGCTTCAAATATTTCTACCACATGACCCATCCGGGCCAAATGATAGGCGGCGGCTAACCCACCCGGACCTGCTCCAACCACCAATACCCTTTTACCTGAAAATTTGGTAGAGTAATTCACCTGCCATTTATGATGGATGGCTTCATCTCCTATATATCTTTCCACCGCATGTATATTGACAGTAGTATCAATATGGTTCCGGTTACATCCCGTTTCGCAGGGCTTTACACAAACCCGGCCCATAATGGCGGGAAAAGGATTATCCTCTAATATTGTTTGAAAGGCTTCAAAATAATGACCGGCCTGTGCCTGGGAAAGCCATGCCTGTATATTTTCACCGGCAGGACAGGCACTATTACACGGAGGCATAAAATCAACATACACGGGACGGCGAAATCGTTGGGGACCGGTTCCCTCCGAATGCGTAGAAAGGTCAACCGGTTTGGTAATGTCAGTTGCAGACATGGTTAAAGTTTTGAACGGGCAAGCAATACTCACCCATGAAAAAGTCAATTAAACTTCAGCAAAGTAGAACCTGTATTGAAAGAGATGGGTGACGTAGTTCAAGGGGAAAAATGATTCCTATCATACTGGGGAACAACAGGGTCGGCAAGATCAGGCAATAAAAAACCCGGCAACATAGCCGGGCTTAAGATGTTTATAAGACTCTATGAAATAGCATTTAGCACAATCTCTTTCAGTTTTTCAATCGGCACTCTCTCCTGCTCCATCGAATCACGGTGACGGATGGTAACTGTGTTATCTTCTTTTGTTTGGTGATCAACGGTTACGCAGAAAGGTGTACCCAAAGCATCCATCCTTCTATATCTCTTACCGATGGAATCTTTCTCTTCATAGAAACAACGGAAATGAGGTTTGCAATCTTTCATGATCTGCTCCGCAATTTCTGGCAAGCCATCTTTTTTGGTCAATGGTAATATGGCTAATTTTATCGGAGCCAATTTAGCAGGGAACTTTAATACGACACGGCTATCTTGTTTATCAGCAGTACTCAAATCCTGTTCTTCATATGCCTGGCTGATTACAGCCAAAAACATCCTGTCTAAACCAATGGAGGTTTCAATGACATAAGGAATATAATTACCATAAGGTTTGCCGGTAGCAGGGTCAACATCATTATCGAAATACTGCATTTTCTTTTTGCTGTACTCCTGGTGTTGTTTCAAATCGAAATCAGTTCTTGAATGAATTCCTTCTAACTCTTTAAAGCCGATCGGGAATTCAAATTCAATATCACAGGCTGCATCCGCATAGTGGGCCAGTTTCACATGGTCGTGGAAGCGATATTTTTCTGCGGGCATACCGAGGCTTTTGTGCCATTCTAATCTTGTTGCCTTCCATTTTTCATACCACTCCTTTTGTGTGCCGGGGCGGATGAAGAACTGCATTTCCATTTGTTCAAACTCTCTCATCCGGAAAACGAACTGCCTTGCTACAATTTCGTTCCGGAATGCTTTACCGATTTGTGCAATACCGAATGGAATTTTCATTCTGCCTGTCTTTTGCACATTCAAAAAATTGACAAAAATTCCTTGTGCCGTTTCTGGTCTTAAATAAACTTTGTTGTCTTCATCATCAGATGAAACGGTAGAACCAAACTCGGTAGAGAACATGAGGTTGAACTGGCGGATATCTGTCCAATTGCAGGTGCCGCTGATGGCACATTTAATTTTATTTTCTTCAATCAATGTTTTTAATCCTGCAAAATCATCTTTGGCAAGCAATGATTCCATATCAGCTATAAGTGTCTCTGCCTCTTTTTCTCCTTCCACTCCTTTAGCTCTTAGCTCTTCTGCAAAGCCTTCAATCAAATGGTCAACTCTATATCTTTTCTTACTGTCTTTATTATCAATCATCGGGTCGTTGAAATTATCAACATGGCCTGATGCTTTCCAGGTGGTCGGGTGCATGAAAATTGCTGCATCTATACCAACTATATTATCTTCCAGTTGAGTCATACTTTTCCACCAATAGTCTTTAATATTTTTCTTTAGTTCACTACCCATCTGCCCATAGTCATACACAGCCTGCAAACCATCATATATTTCGCTGCTGGGGAATATAAAACCGTACTCTTTACAATGAGAAATTATTGCCTGGAATTTGTTCGTATCATTTGCCATAGTGGCGCAAAAGTAAGGCAGAATCAGGATTTTGCAGAAGCAAAAAAAATTACATATCCGGCTCTTCTTTTGTGGGAGGAGGGGCTTCAATGACCGTTTTTTCTTCCGGTTGCTGCTGTATAGATTTTTCAGATTCCACTTCAATCTGCTGCACCCAAACTGCATAGTTGGTGGGATAAATTCTTGACCCCCTGTGAATGGCATATGCATGAGTTAATGCAGCGCCAAAATATAATATCATAGCAGAGTAATAGACCCATAAAAGAATCACAATAACAGAACCTGCAGCCCCGTAAGCTGAGCTCATGCGGCTATGCCCAAGATAATAACTGATGACAAACCGGCCCAGCATAAATAAAAAAGCAGTGACAAATGACCCTACCCATACATGCCTCCATTTAATACGGGCATCCGGCAATACTTTGAAAATAGCGGCAAATATAAAAACGGTAATAAAAAAAGTTAGAAATATATTCAAGATATAAACTAAATAAACGGTTGTCTGCGGATAATTTTTTACGAGATTATCAAGCAAATAATCCAAGCCGCCATTGATAATTAAGGAAACCAATAAAATGAATCCTATTGTTATGATCATGGAAAAGGAAAGCAAGCGATTAAAAATCAATTTTAAAATGCCAAACCCTTTTTTGGGCTTTGCTTTCAGCCGCCAGATATGATTTACAGAATCCTGAATCTCATTAAACACACTGGTAGCACCGATAATGAGAGCAATAAGCCCAATAACGGTGGCAAAATTACTTTCTGAACTTAAGGTTGCATTCCGGATGGCTTGTTGTATATCTAACGCAGCGGAATGCCCTACAAATCCCTCGATCTGGTGATAAATAGACCCCTCCACTACATCACGGCCAAAGAAAAGATCGCTAATCCATATAATAATAATGAGTAACCCGGGCAATGAGAAAATTGTGAAAAATGCCAATGCCGCACTCAGTTGTAGAATATTGAGTGAGACAAAATCAGCGAAGGAATGTTTCGTTATTTTCCAGGCATCTTTAATTGACATAGTTACTGGGTGAGGTTTAAAAATGATGCCAAAAAGATTTAATCCTTTAGTTTACTATTATTCTGGTGCCTCTCGGCATCCCTCGTAGTCTTCTTATCAAAGTTTTTCTTCAACGCTTCAGTTAAATCCACCCCGGTTTGATTAGCCAGGCAAATCAGCACCCACAGCACATCTGCCATTTCATCGGCCATATTTTTATCCTTATCGCTTTCTTTAAAACTTTGGTCCCCATATTTGCGGGCCATGATGCTGGCCAACTCTCCTACTTCTTCGGTTAATATCGCCATATTCGTAAGCTCACTGAAGTAGCGAACACCCACTGTTTTTATCCATTCATCCACTTGTTGCTGGGCTTGTTGCAATGTCATAACAAATATTTTAGAATGTGTATTGCAATATAGCATGATTCTTGACGTTTCAGACTCCCAACCTGTTGAAAACCTAATACCAATTCCTTTAAAAGATTAAATGTATTCTATGATGAATGCTATCCGCAGGCTACTGGCCATTGTATTACTGTCTGTTGTTGTTCTTGATTTGCAAGCCCAGCCGTTTGCCAAAGAAACAAAACCCTATAAAATACTTACCTCCGGGAAAAACATTACCATAAAAAGTACCAACAATATCAATCATATAATGATCTGGACAAATGGGGGCAACAGGCTGATAGAGCAAAGAAGTATTAATGCAAATAACTATTCATTCACTATTCCCATCAATGGCAAATTTTTTTTCCTGATGGTTGGATTAAGTAACGGCAAAATTTATATAGAGAAAATAGGGGTACAATAGTGAGTGGTGAATGGTCAATAGTGAATAAGTCACTCCTTGTTCTTAGTATCAATTACAATTGTAACGGGTCCGTCATTTAATAATTCCACTTTCATATCTGCCCCGAAAATACCAGTACCAACTTGTTTTCCCAAATCGGCAGAAAGTTGTTGAATCATTTTTTCATACAACGGAACAGCAACATCTGGTTTACTTGCTTTAATGTATGACGGCCGGTTGCCCTTTTTAGTAGAGGCATGTAAAGTAAACTGGCTAACCAGTATGATGTCACCTTTCTTATCTATCACAGATTCATTCATCACCCCGGCCGCATCATCAAAGATGCGGAGGTTTACAATTTTGCCGGAAAGCCAATCAATATCCTCTTTTGTATCTGCATCTTTTATTCCCAACAACACCAGTAACCCATTTCCAATCTGCGAATGGATTTTACCATCAATAGTTACACTGGCTTTACTAACCCGTTGAATAACTGCCCGCATACTGGTTACTTGTTTCCGGTTTCTTTTAAATAGTTAACTCCGGTTAAAGATACTTTCAATCCTTTAACGATGCTACCTTTAATGAAAACTTTACCTGTAACTAATACCAAGGAACCAGAAATGATCGACATAACTAAAGAAATATCTTTTCAGACAACCCGTAGTGGCGGTAAGGGCGGACAGAATGTAAACAAAGTGGAAACAGCCGTTATTGCTTCCTTTCATATTGACTCTTCCACATTACTTTCGGTTGAACAAAAATCCTTATTAAAAGAAAAATTATCGAACCGGATAAGTGCAGACGGGTATTTACAGGTAAAATCGCAAACTCACCGGACACAGTTAAGCAATAAAGAAGAGTCCGTTCAAAAAATAAATGAGCTGATTAAAAAAGCTTTAGAAAAGAAAAAGGCCCGCATTGCTACCAAAGCCAGCAAAGGCTCCAAAGAAAAAAGGCTGGAATCGAAGAAAAGAAAAGCTGATATAAAATCAGGCCGGCAGAAGTTCAGAAGAGAAGATTTTTAACTGCGGGCAAAGCATTTAAACTCTCTTTGTGACCTCGGTCTCTTTGTGGGAAATAGTAGTAAATTAGCTGTTCAATTTCACCCTGTGCGAAAAAGCTTCCTGACGATACTATTTCTTTCCCTTATCGTATTCCTCTCTACTTATTTATTAGGTTCCTGTAAAAAAGAACAGGATACAAATGGCTTAGCAGTGTTGCAACAGGAAATACCTGCAGGCTTTCCCCAACCTGCTTACACTTTCCAGGATAATCCATTAAGCAAAGAAGGTTTTGAACTCGGCAGAAAATTATTTTATGATGGCCGTCTTTCTATTGATAATCTTCATCCCTGTTCTTCCTGCCACCAGCAGATAGGAGGATTCGGAACTTTTGAACATGACAGAAGCCACGGTGTTTTTGATTCACATACCTTGCGCAATGCACCGGTATTATTTAATCTTGCCTGGAGCACCAGTTTTCATTGGGATGGTGAATTTGCATCGCTAAAAGATGCCGCTGCCCAACCTATCAACGGGCATGTTGAAATGGGGGAATCATTTGAAGGTATCATCAATAAAATAAAAGATGATAAAGATTACCAGGAACGATTCAAAAAAGCTTTTCGTTTCCCCTTTATCAGGCCTGAATACATTTTAAAAGCACTGTCACAGTTCACCGGTTATATGATTTCGGCTGATTCAAAATACGACCGCTACAAAAAAGGTACGGAGGTTTTTACTGTACAGGAAGACAGGGGTTACCAATTATATAAAGCAAATTGTGCTACCTGTCATCCCGAGCCACTATTTACAGATTATAGCTTACGAAACATTGGATTGCCAGTAGATAATTTTTTGAAAGATTATGGAAGGCTGAGAATTACCGGCAAAAAAGAAGACTCTTTAAAATTCAAAGTACCTACGCTTCGCAACACATATATCTCTTCTAACTATATGCATGATGGAAGATTTAATACACTGGCGCAATGTATTAATCATTACCGCAACGGAGTGCAACAAAGCACTACCCTTGATCCCATATTGACGGGTGGAATTACATTGACCAATGCAGAAGCTAATGATATCTTTGTTTTCCTCCGCACATTAACCGATTCTGCATTTCTGAGAGATCCAAGGTTTCAGCAACCGCAATAATTAATTTATTTTCCGTTTGCCAATCAGTACTCCCAGTGCCTGTTTTTGAGCTTCAATATCTTTTTGGGTAGTCTCCTGGTCTGTTTTATTTTGTTGCAACTTTGCTTCTAAACTTACCTGGTCATCCCGCAGGCCTTTTAATTTTTTTTCTGCTTTTGCTACTACCTCTTCCTGGACTTTTATCTGCAGCTCAAGATTTGCCGCCTCTATATCGGGCAGCATATTATTTAAAAAAGACTTAGCCCTGTCGATTTCTTTCGGCCGCATTTTATCAATCGCATTTCCATCACCCTTAACCATTACCAGGTAGAATACGGCTTCATCGCTTTCCTTCCGGCTTTTCCGCTCCACTTTTATAATGTAATCCATTCTTTCCTCGCTGATATCTGTAACGTAAGCATTTTTGAATACCAGGAATCCTTTGTCTTTATTCAAAATACCTTTTTCTTCTTTGGCTTTAAACCCGGCATTCTCCATTTTTTGCACAAAAGCATTCTGAACGGCTTCCGGTGGATATACATATTCTATGATAAAGGCAGTTTGTTTTTTCTTATCATACTGTATCGTTCCTTCATAAGACTGGCCAAGCACACTTAAACTTATGAAACAGAAAAAAAGTAAACTTAACTTCTTCATACTCTAATTTTTTGATAGTAAAGATAAAGCATGTGCCAAAAGCGTTGCAATTGTCTTAAATAAATAGTATTGGAATAGCTTAGATTCGTTTTTTGGGTATTGAAAAGCTACATTTGTTCAGAAATTTTCCAATCCTTTGAGTGGTATCAAAAAACTGGCCGGGCAAACTTTGTGGTATGGTGTACCCACCATTGCCAGCCGCTTTCTGGGCTACCTGATGAACCTGACATTGCCCCTGATTTTTGCGCAACCGTCCAAAACAGCCGACCTCACCCAGGTTTATGCCATTATTCCTTTTTTAAGTGTGCTATTCACTTACGGTTTGGAAACTGCTTACTTCCGTTATTCGCAGGAGCTGGACCAAAAAAAATTATACAATACCCTTTCGGTTTCGCTGATAGGTTCTACTATTCTTTTTACGGCACTGCTTTTTATTTTTAAAGGTACCATTGCAGAGTGGGCCAATCTTGATAAACACCCGGAGTACATCAACTGGATGGCGGGTATTATTTTTTTCGACACTATCAGCACACTAGCTTTTGCCAGGCTACGCCAGGAGAATCGACCCAAACGATATGCGTTCGCCAGATTGTCAAGTGTGTTGATGAATATTATCGTGGTCATTATTTTCATGGGTATCCTTCCCAACTATTTACAAAGCCATCCAGATAGTTTTTTTAAAAATTTCTATGCCGGAAAAGATTCCGGCATTATCTATTACCTCATTGGAAATTTCTGCGGCAGTGTTCTCACTTTTATTATACTGCGAAAAGAATTCAGCCAGATTCGTTTCAATTTCGATTCCGCAATCTGGAAAAAAATAATGCGGTATTCTTATCCATTAGTAATAGTTGGTATGGGCGGTATTGTGAATGATATGCTGAGCCGGTTGATTTACCAGCATGTGGTAGACCTGCCGGAGGAACAAGCCAAGCATGAGTTGGGTGTTTTTGCCAATATCATACGCCTTTCTATATTGATCACTATTGCCATTCAAGCTTTCAGGATGGCAGCAGAGCCCTTTTTCTTTAATCGCAGTAAAGAAGAGAATGCACCCCGAACCTATGCCCGGGTGATGAAATTCTTTATTTTGGTTTGTTGTTTTTTATTTCTCGGTATCAGCCTTTATATAGATGTGGTAAAATGGTTTTTCCTCGCCATTCACCGGGCCGAGTGGACAGAAGGCTTGTATGTAGTGCCCCTGTTTGCTATGGCTAATATCTTCCTTGGTATTTATTATAACCTGAGTATCTGGTACAAGCTGACCAATAAAAATATGATGGGTGCTGCTATCACCATTGCTGGTGCGGTCATTACTATTGCCTTAAATGTTTTGCTCATTCCAAAGTTCCATTACCTCGGTGCGGCCATTGCTACTTTTTGTTGCTACCTGTTTATGATGATCACCAGTTATGTACTGGGACAAAAACATTACCCGGTTCCTTATCCAAAGAAAAAACTCATTGCTTACCTGGTGTTGGTTATACTAATTTATCTCACACATCGTGGGTTGGTTTACCTGTGGGATAATCATTGGTTCAATTTAGGAACAGCTACTGTGCTTATAGGTTTCTTTGCATGGTTTGTTGGGAAGATTGAGAGGAAAGAGTTGGAGAAGATGCCGGGGATTGGGAGGTTTTTGAGAAAATAATTTACTCTTCTATTGCAAAAAAAGGATAAATAAAAAAAGCCACATCAATTAGCAAAACAACTAGCAACCATCGCCATTTCTGTTTCCAGATTAAGAAAAGTGTAACCACAAGAAAGAATATTGAGAGTAGTGAAAAACCAGTATAAAAATTTCTGGACTTATATATAGAGTTGGGAGAGAAATAATCACTTCCGAAAGGATAATCATACTTCCCACTAAATACATCTGCTAAATCGTAAAAATGAAGAAATAAAAAAAGGATTGGGATGATGCTTAGAAATATTCTTAACCAAATGGATTTCTCATTCATTAATCTAAGTATTAATCTTTCTCAATACACCTTTACAAACGGGTTATTCATTTTTTCAAACCCGACAGTAGTTACCGGTCCATGACCCGAATAAACCTTTGTTTCATCCGGCAACGTAAAAAACTGGGTCTGGATACTATTAATCAGAACATCCATATTTCCACCGGGCAGATCGGTTCTTCCAACACTTCCATTAAATAATACATCGCCACCGATAATAAAGCCACCAGCTTCATGATAAAAAGAAACACTCCCGGGTGAATGGCCGGGAGTAAACCTGATTTCCAGCTCATCATCCCCGATTTTTATATTATCTCCTTCTTTTAAATAAACCAACGGCCCATCATAGTTGTCGAAAGGCAACTGCCACATCTGGCCTGATTGTGGGGCAAAATCAAGTACCGGCTTCTCTTTTTCCTGTATATGGAGAGGCAGTCCCCAGGTGTCATGTACGAATTTGTTGCCGAAAACATGGTCAAGATGGCAGTGGGTATTAAGCAGCAAAACCGGTGTAAGGCCTGTCTTTTCAATACCCGTTTTTAATTCGTCCCTTTCCTCCGGGAAATAACAGCCCGGATCTATAATGCAGCACTGCCCTTTTTCGTTAAACAAAACATAGGTATTCTCCTGAACGGGGCTAAAAGTGAATGACTTAACAGCTAACATGGATGGTTTTTTCGTACTTTTATAAAGCCTCCCTAAATCCCTCCGAAGGAGGGACTTAAGAAGAGTTCGAAAGTACGAAGAAGTATTTTTTGAAAGGATGCGAATTGACATTTTCATTTGTTGTTATAAGTTATTCGAAACAGTAAAAGAGTCTATGAAGAAAGTATTAAGCCTGATTGCCTGCCTCTCCGTTTTCCTTGCTATGGAAACTGCAGCACAAGTGAACACCGTGGAATTTGGAAAGAACCGGGTTCAGTACCAAAAATTCAAATGGAAATATTACCAGACAGATAATTTCAATACTTACTTCAGCCAGGATGGACTGGGGCTGGGTAAATATGTGGCCCAGGTAGCAGAACTGGAACTTCCTTCCATTGAGGAGTTTGTAGAATATGGTTTGCAGCGCCGCATCAACATTGTGGTGTATAATAATTATGATGAAATGCAGCAGTCCAACATTGGGCTGGGCATTGATTGGCAAAACACCGGTGGGGTAACCAAATTAGTGAACAACAAAATGATTTTATACTTCGATGGCAACCACGACAATCTGCGCAAACAAATCCGGCAGGGCATTGCAAAAATTTTAGTAGACAATGTATTGTTTGGAGATGATTTAGGCGAGTTTGCTGCTAACCAGGCTTTACTCGATCTTCCAAAATGGTTAACGGATGGCTACATAGAATATGCTGCTGAAAACTGGAGTACCACATTAGATGATGACCTTCGTTCAGAAATGCTTGCAGGGGATTATAAAACGTTCTACCATTTTGCATTTGCCAAACCTGAATTAGCAGGACATGCCTTCTGGAAATATATTGCTGATAAGTATGGTAAAAGCAAAACCACTTACTTCCTGTACCTGGCCCGCATTTATCGTAATCTGAATAATGCTTCTAATAAAATTGCCAAGAAAAAGTTTAAAAAAGTATTGGCTGATTTCATGGAAGAAGTGCCACAACAATATTTTAAAGACATCCGTGGCCGACGTAATACACCAAAAGGACAATTATCAGTATCAGAAGAAATCGGGAAAAAAGATTTTATCCGGTTTAATGCTAACCCCCAACCCAAAAGTTTCACTTATGCCCTGGTAGAGTTTAAACAAGGCCGCTACCAGGTCGTATTGATGGAAAATTTTGTAAACAGGAAAGTGCTGTTGAAACTTGGTGTGAGAACAAGAGAAGACGCCAAACATCCTAATTATCCTATGCTGGCATGGGATGGCAAAGGCACAAGGCTTGCGGTATTGTATAATGATGAAGGAAAGACAAAATTCTTTGTGTATGATGTAGTGAACCGCAACAAACTCTGGCAACACGAAATACAAAAATTTGACCAGATACAGGATATGAAATACATGCTGGATAACAATACTCTTATATTCAGCGGTGTAAGAAGTGGCCAGACCGATATCTATGTTTACAAAATAGACAAACAAACATTTGAACAGGTTACCAATGATGTGTATGATGATCTGGACCCTTCCTTCGTAGCATTTCCCAATAAAACCGGTATTCTTTATTCGAGCAACCGGCCCACTGCACAGGCAGCCAGCAGCGATGATTCATTACCGGGCAGCCACTTTAATATTTACCTGGTTGACAACTGGAATAAATCAGATGTCAAACAAATTTCCAAACTAACTGATTTGAAAAAGGGTAATGCAAGGTTTCCCTCGCAGTACAATCAGTCACATTTTACATTTATAAGTGATGAAAATGGTATTAATAACCGCTATGCCGGATTCTTTACTACAGAAAGAGCCGGGCTGGATACATTAATATTTATCGGTGATGAAATGCTGCGCAATCCACCGCAAAAAGATGTAGATAGTTTATTAAAGGAATGGAACAAAACTGACATTGACTCCGTTGGGTTTGTTTCTATCACCAATGATTCATCGTATGTTTTTCCACTGACCAATTACCAGAGCAGTACGTTAGAAACTAGAACAGCCGGCGATAATCAGCAGGTAAGTGAAGTGGTGAAACTGGGTGATATAAAATTATTATACCGCTTGAAAGTGGATGAAACCAATCTCCGCCGCCGTAATATCAATGCCCGGCCAACTGAATACAGGAGAAAACAAATAGAAGAAGAAAAGAAAGCGGCCAGAAGAGAAGCTACGATCCAACCCAAAACGGATACATTGACGAAAAAACAAAATGATGTCTTCAATACCGGTTTTGATGATGAAAAAACGGATAGCACTAAAACCGGTAAAGTAACAGAAACCAATACAGATGTTGCAGCCAGGGAACCTATTCTGAAGAATGCAAAAGTGTATGAGTACCGTCCGCCTAAATTTTTTAACGATTACCTTGTAAGCGGATTTAATAATAATGTTTTGGTAACCCGTTTTCAACCCTACCAGGGAGGCAACGGACCCATACAATTGAGCAATGGCGATCCTCTCAATGGAATTATCCGGGTAGGCACCTCTGATTTATTTGAAGATTGGAAGTTTGCCGGCGGTTTCCGTATCAGCCCGAATTTAGATAACAACGAGTATGTAATTACCTCACAGTACCTGAAAAAGAGAATTGATTACGGCCTTACTTATTACAGGAATACTGTAAAGAATCCTCCCTTGTATGATGATTCGGCTTTCTTTAATATAAAGCAGTACACTAATATGTACCAGGCCACGGTTACCTATCCGTTCAATCGTATTAAAAGCCTTCGATTCAACGTAGCGTACCGGAGTGACAAGTATGTAAAACTTGCTAACGAATTTTTCCCCAATGAATCATTAAGAGGAAAAGATAACAAGCAGACGTATGCATTGATGCATATTGAATATGTGCATGATGATGCTATTTCTCCTGCTACCAATATCTGGAATGGTCTTCGCTGGAAAGCTTATATGGATTTTAATGCCCGCATTTCCAAAACAGGGGCTTCCGGAAAAAATCCAACAACTTTCAATTTTGGATTTGATGCCAGGCATTATCTGCCTATATACCGGAATATTATCTGGGCCGTTCGTGCCGCCGGCGATTTCTCCTGGGGTACTGAAAAATTCATTTACTATCTCGGTGGTGTTGACAACTGGCTGATGTTTGGTAATAATCAAAAAGCCGATGGGTCATACCGTTATTTCAACCCTACCAACAGACCCGATCCTGATGCAGCCTATGCCTATCAATCATTGGCGGTAAATATGAGAGGGTTCAAGCAAAATATTGCCAACGGTAATAATGCATTGGTGATAAACAGTGAGATACGACTTCCTGTATTTACATCATTCTTTAATAAACCCATCAATAATGCTTTTCTCCGCAATTTCCAGATAGTACAATTTGTGGACCTGGGTACTGCATGGAATGGTGCATATGATAAGCTGGAGAGACCAAATGTTGTGTATGGTGCACCCCCTGTTGCAGTGAAAGTTAGGGCTGGCGGTGTTGGACCTTTTGCCGGTGGATATGGATTTGGGGCAAGAAGTACCTTATTGGGGTATTTCCTCCGCTTCGATGCTGCCTGGGAAATGAATGGCGTATTTAAAGGAAAGCCACAGTATTATTTTGCAATGGGATTGGATTTTTAAACACTCAATTGTTTTAATATAAAAAAGTCTCCCGGTTGGGAGACTTTTTTTAACCAGGGACTTCAACTACCATCATTATGGTTGCTCTACCAAATCATTCAGGCATAGTATCAATTTATATATAAATTCTCCGCTTCTGGCAGTATTTTTAATAGATAATGTTGATGCAAAAACAATACCCGCTGCTTCTTTTATTTATGCTTTTTCTTATAGCAGAAACTCCTCTTTCAGCCCAAACAAAAATCATCCGTGGTATTGCACAGGATTCTCATAGCGAAGAAAGAGTTCCTTTTGCTTCAGTTAGTTTTAAAAACACCACAATCGGTAAACTCACCGACTCATCCGGAACTTTTACTTTTTATTTAAACGAATGGCCTTCTGATACGTTGGAAATAACCT
>Ga0073902_10000713_pt1 | contig 19004 bp, 16 predicted proteins | sample KloWWTmeKNB19Kit_FD_66667 | JGI IMG/M metagenome (GOLD analysis project Ga0073902, IMG submission 66667) | Active sludge microbial communities from Klosterneuburg, Austria, studying microevolution and ecology of nitrifiers - Klosterneuburg... | ecosystem: Engineered > WWTP > Aerobic digester >...
TGATGGAAATCCGGAGTGGACGGCCACCGGGCGTTCGGTGCGCATTGACGTGGAGATCGCTTCGAGGATCTCCACGATGTGGGCGGCCTGATCGCCGGTGACCCGCTGCGGCCGATTCTCAGAGATGGCCAGGGCCATTTCCGCAATTCCTGTCCCCCATGGCGTGCCGCCCACCGTGGGCGCGATGAGTTGCACGGGCTTCAGCTCCTCGCCAAAGTTGCCGCTCAGCACAGGCGAATCAAAGGCCGCCCAGCTCTCCAGCGCAAGCGAGCCGATGTCGCCGTGGAACTCGAGCCCGGATTTCTGACGCGATGAGCGGTGGCTGACGTAAAAACTGGCCGTCAGACGCGAGATCGCGCCGCCAGCGTGCTCGATCGCGGCGATGACAAAGTCTGGCGTAGTCACCCGATATGGGGTCCCATCCTTCGTTACCCGGTCTGGCATGACGACTCGCCCGGCGGCCGTCACCGAGCGGGCAGGCCCGAGCATCGTCGTGAGCAAGGTGAGCGGATACACCCCGACGTCCCATAACGGCCCGACGGCATAGAACGGGACGGGGTTCGGGTGCCAGGTTTCGATCCGGCCATGGTTGACCTCGGCATAGGCGACCCGCACCTGGCCGAGCCGGCCGTCGCGGATGAGCTTCCAGGCCGTCTGCTGGGCCTCGCCCAGATGGACAAACGGCGAACAGCCCAGGCGCAGCCCGCGTTCCGCTGCAAGGGCAACAAGCGCCTGGGCATCGGCGACGTTCAAGGCCAGCGGCTTCTCGCTGTAGACATGTTTGCCGGCTTCGAGCGCGCGCCGGGTGATCTCGTAATGCGCCTCGAAGATCGTCAGGTTGACGACGACCGATACGTCGGGGTCGGCCAGGATGGCTTCCACGCTCGGATAGACGGCGCAGCCAGCCTTGTCAGCCAGGGCCTGAGCGCGGGCCAGGTCGATGTCGGTGACGCCCTTGAGCCGCAGGTGCGGGTGGCGGGCAATGTCCTGGGTATACGGTCCGGCGATGTTGCCGCAACCGATGATGGCGATGGTCGTGGGTGGGTTATTCATGATGGATGTTGAAGAGGTTCTTCCATCCAGCCGCGCAGGAGGGCGGCGCTGGCCCGGACGTCTTCGCGCGGATCAGCCCGCTCAGGTTCATGCTCGACGGATATCGGCAGGGTGTAGCCAATCCGGCGCAGCGCCTGCGCGCAGGCCCGCACCGGCACCACCCCCTGACCGAAGCGGCAGGTGTGGTGGGCGCCCGCTCCGAGCACGTCCTTCAGATGCACGCCAAAGAGCACGTCCTTGAGTTCGACGATCGCCTGGGCGGCGTTGTAGCCCTGCGTGCCAAACCAGCCCGTGTCGATCATCGCGCCGATCACGCCCTGGCCATCGCCGATCCGGTCGCGCAGAATCGCCGGGGTTTTCTCAGGGTGGTTCTCGATTCCAAGGCGCAGCCCGCGCGAGCCGAGCGCCTCGACGACGAAGGCGTGATCGCGATCGACGATCCGGGCCCCGTGGCCAAAGGTGGTTGTGCCCAGCCCTGTGGCGATGTCGCACGCTCGAATCACCTGCTCGCGCGTGTCGCCAAAACCGGCCAGAGTGGCCACGCTGAGTTGCCGCGCATCGAGGGCCTGGCGGGCCAGGGCGATGTGCTGGTCGCTGGCCCAGTCCGGATGGAGGTGGGCGAGCCACAGATCGATGGCGCCGAAGCCCAACGCGACGACATCATCCAGCATCGCCCCGAAGCGCGCCGAAAAAGTGTCCGCCGGGCGATACCAGGCCTGGGTGGCGGCATCGCCCTGCATCCAGCCTTCGGTCATGGAATAGTTGATTTCGCGGGCGACAAAATTGGCGGAGTTGAAACTGATGATGTTCATGAGGTGGCTTGCTGCGCGCTCTGCCAGGGATATTCCCGATCCCAATATTCCGGCGGAGCCGGAATATTGGGATCGGGAGTGTCAACTACAGAATAGCGTTGGCGTCGATGACGTCGCGGAAGAAGTAGCCGCTGTCTTTGATGGTGCGCTTCTGAGTGGCGTAGTCGACATGCACCACGCCAAAGTACTGCTGATAGCCGTGCGCCCATTCGAAATTGTCCATCAGCGACCAGACGAAGTAGCCACGCAGATCCACGCCCTCGGCGATTGCCTGGCGGCATGCGTCGAGGTGCCCGCGCAGATAGGCGATGCGGCGCGGGTCGTGAATCTGGCCGGATTCATTGGCCGCATCGACGAACGACGCGCCATTCTCCGTGATGTACAACGGGACGTGGCCGCCGGTGACCGATTTAAGGTCGCGCAGAAGCCGGCGCAGGCCCTCGGGTTCCACTTCCCAATCCATCAAGGTGTACTCTGCGCCCGGATTGCGCGTGTATTCCGGCATCCCATCCCGATCTTTCATCCGAATCGGTGTGTAGTAGTTGACGCCGAGGAAGTCCAGGCGCTGGCAAATCGACGCCATGTCGCCGGGGCGGATTTCCGGCGCGTCGGTCGGGGTCAACGGCGGCCAGACCGGACCGTAGGCGCCGGTGAAGATCGGCTTGGTGAACCAGGACCAGAACGGATCGTGCTGGTGCACAAGATTTGCCGCGCGACGGTCGGCTTCGCTGTCGGTCAGGGGCAGGACGGTGGAATAGTTCAAGGTCACGCCAACCCGGGTGTCGGCCGGGCGGGGTGTGGCCGCCCGAATTGCCTGCACGCCCAGACCATGGGCCAGATTGCAGTGGTGGGCGGCCCGCATCGCCATAGCGCGATCCTTCAGGCCGGGCGCGTGTTCGCCGATCTCGTGGCTGAGAAAGGCCACGCACCACGGCTCGTTCAAGGTGATCCAGTTCGTCACCCGGTCGCCCAGGGCGCGGGTGACGATCGCGGCGTAGTCAGCGAACTGGCCGGCGATGTCGCGATTGGCCCATCCGCCATGCGCCTGCAGGGCCGAAGGAAGATCCCAGTGATAGAGCGTGAGATAGGGCTCAATGCCGGCCGTGAGCAGATCGTCCACGAGGCGGCTGTAGAAATCCAGACCGCGGGGTTCGATGCGGCCCTGGCCGTCGGGCAGGATGCGCGGCCAGGCGGTCGAGAAACGATAGGCCTTGACGCCCAGCGATTTCATCAGGGCGATGTCATCGGGGTAGCGATGGTAGTGGTCGACAGCCACGTCGCCCGTGCCGCCGTCCTTGGTCTTCCCGGGCGTGTGCGCGAAGTCATCCCAGATCGAGCGTCCGCGGCCGTCTTCGTTGACGGCGCCTTCGATCTGATACGACGAGGTGGCCGTCCCCCACACAAAACCGGCCGGAAAGGGTTGCGATGTCATCAGAGTCTCCTTCAGGGCGGCGTTCAGGCCACCCACATGTCAAACGTAAAGAGCATGGCAAGCATGCCCAGCAGCAGCGTGCTGGCGAACGACCAGCCCCGGTCAAAGGCCGGGCGCCGCCCGAGCTGGGCCAGCCAAAAAAACGTGGCGGGCATGGTCAGGGTGTAGCGGACCATGCTCTGGATGTAGCCGCTGGTGAGCGAGCCCACGAGCACCGCCGCGCTGAACAGCGCGATGTCGGGGTGGCGGCGGGCCACCCCGATGCAGCCCGCCGCAGCGAGGGCGATGGCGGCGAACTCCAGCGCGAAGTAGATCGTGGCCTGGGTGTTCTTGCTGGTCATCTGCACCACGGCCTGATAGGCGTTGTAGAAGGACTTGCCAATCGACAGGAATTCGCGCCCAAACCAGGCTTGTTCCACCGCAGCGAAAGATTGGCCCAGCGGCGAAATGCGCCAGGCGGCGAACACGATGACGGGGACTGCGGCGGCCAGAATGGACAGCACTCGGGCGCGTCCGGCTGCGCTGTCCCAGGCCTGCCAGGCCAGGTAGGCGAGCGGGACGACAAGCGCAACACCCGTTGCGCGGGTGAGTGTGACGCCAATCGCCAGCGCGCCCGCGGCCAGCCAATTCCCGCGCCGGGCAAAGACCAGGCACCACAGGGCCAAGGCGAGAAAGAGCGATTCGGTAAATACCTGGGCGAGGAAGAAACCGCTCGGGAAGATGAGCAAATAGGTCGCCGCCCGGATGCCATCCGCGCGATTGTCCGGGTCCTTGCCCGTCAGCTCAACGATGGCGAACATCGCGAACAGAGCGGCCACGAGCGAGACAACCACGCCGCCCAGGGTCGAGCCCGCGATCTGAGTCAAGCCGATCCAGCGGATCGGCCAGGCCGCGATCGCCATGGCGATCGGATACCCCGGGAAGAAGGCGTAGTTGAGCGAGAGCATCCGCCCGCCGGCCTTGACCGCGCGCACGAGCGGGTCGTCGTAGCCCGCCGTGGCGATCGACAGGTAGAACTCGGAATCCCAGCCGACCTGGGCGTTCAGAAAGGGCTCGACCAAATAGGGCTTGTCGTTCTGGCTTGTGCGGCGGGTCTCGTTGGGCGTCCAGCCGAGGGCGCTGTCCGGACGGGTCAGCTCCAGCCGCATCGGCACGATGGCCTGGAAGACCAGCAGCGCGGCCGCCCAGGCTGCCCAGATTCCGATGAGCGTCCGGCGTGTGGCAGTCTGCGCGGACGGTGGTCTTGCTGCGTTGTCCATAAATCTACTTCGTCCCGGGCGGCGCGCCATCCCACACCAGTCGCCCGAGCGGGGTGAGGTTGGCCGGTGCTGCGCAATCGTCGATCATCCAGCCGCCGGTGGAGGGCAGGGTGAGGTCATTGGTGTCGCCGCCATCGAAATGCCAGACCAGCCAGCCGATCCCGCGCGGCTTTGCCGCCGCCATCATCGACGTGCTGGCGGGCAGGGTGTCGCGCGGGCCGTTCAGCATGCCGAACTCCCCCACGATCAGGGGCAGCCCCTTGGCCGCCGCAGTGTCGAAGTACTCGGCAAAGGCCTGGTCGGCGTTGTTCCACAGTTCATACACGTGCAGGCTGAAGACGATGTTGGGTTGCGCTTTGTTGTCGAAGTTCTGCAACTCCCCGCCCCAATTCAGAATCGATGAACCGGATCCGCCGCGGTTGTCCTGACCCCATCCGTGCGCGTCGGCGACGATGATGTTGTCCGCCCCGGTCTCCCGAATCGCCCGGATGAGTGTTCGATGCGTTTCCACCCACAGGTCACGGGCCTGTTCGGGTTTCTCGGCGTTGGGCTCGTTCATCACGTTGAACCAGACGTAGGGATTGTCCTTGTAGCGTGCCGCCAGGGTGCGGTGTCCGCCGGCAAGCATCTTCATTTCCACGTCGGGGCTGGGGTAGCGCCCGGTGTAGTCGTGCGGCTCGATCATGACCACGATTCCGCGCTCGGTGAAGGCCTTGACGATGCGGTCGAAATCCTCGGGATACAGCAGCATCGACGAGGCGAAGGTGTTGACCCGGACGATGTTGAACTTCCAGCAGTTCGCGATCATGTCCAGGCTGGACATCCCAAGCGGCCCGGGGTTATCAATCGGGTCGCTGCGGAAGTGGTAGGCCGGGCCGTTGATATTGGCGCCCCGGGCGACAAAGACCTTTCCCTTGGGATCGATGATCTTTGCGCCCTGGGTGTAGAAGCGGCCCGTCGCGGCAGGCGTCGCCGTCGCGACGGGAGCATTTGGAGGCGATCCGGATGCGGCACAGGCGCACACGTTTAGCGTGAGCGCGACTGCGGCCGCACTCCGGATCACCGTCCAACGAGCCATTTACTTGTCAACGCCGGTGACGACATTGCCGAGCATGAAGTAGCGCTGGAAGATGATGAAGATGACGATCGGCAGGGTGATGGCGATCACGCCGCTGGCCATGGCCAGGCCCGGGAAGGTGCCAAACGTGTTGTTGAGCTGGGCCAGACCCAGGGGGATCGTGTAGAGATCCTCCTTGCCCGACAGCATGATGAGCGGCCAGAAGTAGTCGTTCCACTTGAAGAAGAAGTGGAACATCGCGGCCGCCACAAATGCGGGCATGATGTTCGGAACGATGACCGAGACCAGGGTTCGAATCGGGCCTGCCCCGTCGATCATCGCCGCCTCGTCCATCTCTTTGGGGATCGACATGATGAATTGGCGGAGCAGGAAGATTTCAAAGGCGCTCCCAAAAAGGGCGGGCGCGATTAAAGGCAGATACGACTGGCTCCATCCAATCTTGGAGTAGAAGATCGCCAACGGAATCCAGGTAACCTGCTGAGGCAGAAAGACCGTCGCGGTCAGTACCCAGAACAGGATGTCCTTGCCGGGGAACTTGAAACGCGCGTATCCGTAGGCGACGATCGTGCACGAGATCAGGGTAAAGAACACGCTGATCACCGAGACGAACAGCGAATTCTTGAAGAGGTTGGTGAAATTCACCCGCCGCCAGGATTCGGTGATGCTGTCGAGGGTGAAGTAGGGCGACCAATCCCGCTCCAGGGTGCGCCAGGAGCCCTTCCAATTGATCGGGCCCGCCGCCGGGTTGGCCGGATCGATGAAATCGCTATCTTCGCGGCCTTTGGTGAGCAGCGCCCAGTTCTTGACGCCGTCCGCGGTCGGCACTTTCAGGATGGGAAGGCTTTCACCGTTGTACTCCAGGCTCGCGGCGGTGGCCGGATACCAGGGCGTCTCGCCGCCTGCTTCGGTCATCTTCCGGTCATCCCGGAAAGCGGTGGTGAGCATGTAGGCAAGCGGAAGCAGGAAGGCCGAGATGATGACGCCGGCCATGACCAGCATCAGGCCGGGCCCGATCATGCGCCGCGCCTGGCGCGCCAGGGCGGCATCGCTGCCGAGGGACATCAGGTTGGAATCAGCTTTTGAGGCCATGGCTAGTCTCCCGTCGCATAGAACACCCACTTCTTCTGGGATGCGAATAGACCGATTGTGACGGCGCCGGCCAGGATGAAGAGGAACCATGCCAGGGCGGAGGCATAGCCCATTTCGTTCAACGTCCAGCCCGCCCGATACAGATAGACGTTATAGAACAACGTGTTTCGATCAGGGTTTCCCGACAGCCCGCCGACCAGCATCGCATTTCCGAAGTACTGCATGGCGAAGATCAGGGCGAACACAAGCCGGTAGAAGATCACCGACGAAATGAGGGGCAGGGTGATCTGAAAGAAGCGCCGGAACGGGCCGGCCCCGTCGACCTTGGCCGCTTCGTACATTTCCAGGGGCACGTTCTGCAGCGCGGCGATGTATTGGATCATGCCTGCGCCGATGAACCAGAATTCCAGGATGACGAGGGTGATGGTCACCCAGTTGGCGTCCCAGAACCAGCTCGGTCCCTCGATCCCGATGCCTCCCAGAATTCGATTCACCCAGCCTGTTTGCACGTTGAACACGCGCAGGAAGATCAGCGTTGCGGCGATGCCGGGGATGATGGAGGGGAGATAAAACAGGAAGCGGAAGACCCCCCGGATGGGGAGCGTTTTGTTGGTGATCATCAACGCGATCAGCAGCGGCATGATGACGCTGAAGGGCACGTAGATGAACATGAAGCGGAAGGTGACAAAGCCCGACCAGATCGCCACCTCGTCAGTGAAGATGCGGACGAAGTTGTCGAACCCGATGAACTTGATCTGATCGGCCTTGACCGGGTCGTAGTTGGTAAAGGAGAAGTAGAGCGAGATCCCCATCGGCAGGATCCACAGAAAGAGCAAGCCGACCAGCCACGGGGCCAGCATGGTCAAGCCCAGGCGCGCCTCGCGTTTTTGAGCGCGCGATTTGGGTAGCGCTTTGGAAATGCGACTCGTCAAAGTTGCCATATACCACCTGCCGGGATTATGAGCGAGGGCAGGCAGTGATGCCTGCCCTCGCGTCAACGGCTTTGTCTGTAACCGGGAGCCACAAACAAATCCTTGTCCGGAGGCGATGCCCCCGCCCGACGTATGCCGGGGTTGAGAACATCGCCTCCGATGAGGTTTATTGTTTGAGGCCCAAGGACTACTTGGCCGCGGCCTCGTCGAAGATCTTCTGCAGATCCTTCTCGAGCTTGGCGATCTCGTCGTCCATGACCAGGCCGGCCTTGCCCTGGATCAGGGACTGGAAGTCCTGCATCCGCTGCTTCGCCTTGAGGTAGTTCGGGGTCAGGCTCTCGTGGCTCGGCACGTCCGGGAACGGAACGCTGTCCAGGAACACCTGCCAGGTCACGTCACCGGGCTTGAACTTGAACTGGGTCTCCTTCGCGGTGAAGAAGGCAGCGCGTTCGGCGTCGCCGCTGGGCAGACCGCCGTACACCTGCTCGAGTTCCTTCGACTTCATGATATCGAGCATGACGTTGAAGGCCGCATCCGGGTTCTTGCTGCCCTTCATGATCGAGAAGGTGTCGCCGTGCATCTTGACGGTGACCTTGCCATCCGGGCCGGCGGGAACGACGCCCACGCCCCACTGCTTCAGGTTGCCGCCTTCCATGCAGCACATGAACCAGCTGTGGGTGTAGCTCATCGCCACGTTGCCGGAGGCAAACTCGTTCGGCTTGGCGAGCAGTTCGCTGCCGGCCTCTTCGCCGCTCGGGTAGAAGTTGTCCTTCCAAATGCCGTCATAGACCCACTTGTAGGCCTGCTTGTAGCTGTCGCTGACCTTGGCGGTCTTGCCGTCTGCGGCGACGATGCCGCCACCGCCGAACAGCACGGCCATGCCGCGCGAGTCCGACCACTGCTGGTTGAAGCCCCACTGGCGGGTCGTCTTCGGATCGAAACCGGCCTGGGTGGCATCCTTGCCAGCCTTGTCGACGGTCAGTTTCATGGCGACGTCGCGCAGGGTCGCCCAGGTCCAATCCACTTCCTTTCCGTCCGGCATCTTGTACTTCTGACCGAACTTGGTGGGCGGGGGATTCATCTTGGCCTCGGCAAACAGGGCCTTGTTGTAGAAGATCACGGCCGGGAACATCGCATAGGGCAGGCCGACCTGTCCGTCCGGGTCCTTCACGAAGTCCAGCAGCTGCTGGCTGTACTTGGTGGTGTCGATGTTGTTCTTCTTGATCAGTGCCGTCACATCGAGCAGGCCGCCGGCGAAGGCGGCCCGGCCGTCCTTGCCGACCGGTCCGATGATGTCCGGGTAGTTGCCCTGGGCGATCTGGGCCTTCAGGTTCTGCGCGGCAACCGCGTTGTCGACGATCTGGATGACGAGCTGATACTTGTCCTGCGACTTGTTGTACTTGTCAACCCAGGCCTTTTCGGGGACGATCTGAGCCTCGCTCGAACCGGCGCCGAGGCCGACGTACCAGGTCACGACCGTGCGATCAGCGGCGGGCTTGATGACTTCTTTGACGGTCTCCTTGACGACTTCCTTGGTCACTTCGACCCGGACTTCCTTGGGGACCTCTTTGATGACTTCCTTGGTGATGATCTGGGGGGTGGGGGGCGTGCTCGCGCCGCAGGCCGCGAGGACCAGGCTGGTCGCGGCGACCAGGCCGGAAATGCGAATCAGGTTCTTGTTCATGGGTAAAGTTTTCCCTCTCTCTTCGTAACTTGACTAAAGAGTTTCCAGCACAACCCGCTCCCGGAGGCGATATCCTCCGGCGAAGCCGGAGGATATCGCCTCCGGAACATGTCTTGCCAGTGACTCTTTGGACCATCGGGCGCCCGGTGCGCCCAGAAACACAAGTTGGGTTTAGCGGTAGGGTTATTGGATGTCATCACCTCCTTAAATGGGTGTCGCGCCGACACGTTGACTCTCGGATGGTGAGGGCCACTGGCAGCACCAGTCTGGGCGCGCCGTTCTCGCCATCCGCCGCGGGGCCGGAGCCTCTTGGCAGCAAGGTGTCGATCAAGCTGATCAGCATTTCGACGGCGCGCCGCCCACTCTCGGCCACCGGTTGGGTGATCGTGGTCAGGGCGGGATGCGTCGTCGCGGACAGCGGGAAACCATCGAAGCTGACGATGGAGACATCGTCGGGCACGCGCAGGCCGCGCGCCGCGAACGCGCGCATGGCTCCGGCGGCCATCATGTCGCTGGCCACGAAGAGCGCGCTAGGCGGGTTGTCGGCCAGCCGCAGGCCGGCGGCGAAGCCGCTCTGCTCGGTGAAGTCGCCTTCAATGACGTGGGCGGGGTCGACCGTCAGGTCGTGCCCGGCCATGGCGGCTCGAAAACCGTCAAGCCGATCGACGCCCGCCGACATATAAGCGGGTCCGGCAATTGTGCCGATGCTGGTATGGCCCAACGATACAAGATGATCCACTGCCATCCGCGCGCCGCCGACATTGTCAACATCGACGCAGGGCAGATCGGGGTAGTCAAGCTGGCGCCCGGCCAGAACAAACGTGACCCCGAAGTCGATCATCATCTTGGTCACGACATCGCTGCGGGGCGAAGAGGCCATGACGATGCCATCGTGATAACCGCTGGTGAAGATGCGCTTGTAGAGATGCCCGCGCGCCTCGGGATCCGCCGGCTCATTGACTGTCAGAAGGGCCATGTAGAGGTCCAGGTCGTGACAGGCGGCCGCGACCCCTTCGGCCAACGGCGGGAAGTAGGCGTCGTTGAACAGGCGTCCAACGGGTTCGGGCACGAGCAGGCCGATCGCGTTGGTTCGCCGGCGGGCGAGCGAGCGGGCCACCGCGTTGGGGTGAAAATTATGCTCGGTGATAACCCGCATGACCCGCTCGCGAACCTCGGTCCGGATGTAGGGGCCACCGTTGATGACACGCGACACCGTGGCGCGGGAAACCCCGGCCAACTCGGCGATCTGCTCCAGCGTCTGTGCCATAACTGCGTCTTGACAGTCGAACTCGCTTCTGATGCGTTCTGAGAGCGGTCTCTGAGAGCGTTCTCAGAGAGCGCTCTCATAATCTAATGCATTTCTCAGATTTGTCAAGAGGCGAGAACCGGTTTACATGAAACGAGTTTCCGGTTTTGTTTCAGGTTGACGATGGGTTGCACGGCGTCAGGCCCGGCGTGCCGTCCGTTATGTCGTCAAAGATGGAGCCCACCTTGAAGGTGGGCTCCATCTGGGCTGATACCTTCAAGGTGGGCTCCATCTGGGCTGACCCCTTCAAGGTGGGCTCCATCTATAGCCCCCACAACCGGTGTAAAGTCGGCCGGCATGAGCCCACCGACCTACGACGCTGCGCAACTGCTCCAGACGCGCCAAATCCCGCGCCCGGGCAATGCGCTCACGGTGCGGACCCTGTTGCGCCACTTCGCCCTGGTCAACTACACCCTGCCGCCCGAACGTCTCCGCCCGCACATCCCCGCGGATCGCTTCGATATTCAGACTGTCGAGATCGACGGGCAGCCCAGGGCCATGCTGAGCGCCGTGCCCTTCCTCGACGTCGACTTTCGCTTTGCCCGCCTTGCCCCCTGGCTGCGCTGGAAATTTGGCCAGACCAACCATCGCGCCTATGTCATCGACCGGCGGACCGGCCTGCCGGGTGTGTGGTTCTTCGGCACGACCCTGGGCTCGCCGCTCGTCTACGCCGCCCGAGGTTTGTGGCGCATTCCGTGGCATTACGCCCGCTACCGCATCGACGTCCACGTCGATCCCACCACCGGCGCATACGAGCGCTATCGCTACAACGTCAACTCGGCTTGGTGCGCGGCCCGGATTGACTTGGTGGGGGACGCGGCGCCAATCGGCCTGACCCCCGGCTTCGCTTCGATGACCGAGCAGACACTGGTTCTCACCCACCCGGTGGATGGTTTCTTCCATCGCCTGGACGGCGCGTTAGGCGGCTATTCCATTTGGCATCCAATCATGACCCTGACCCGGGCCCAACCGCGCGACCTGTGGTTCAGCCTGTATGAAAGGCTCGGACTGCTGTCGGCCGGCGAGATGCAGCGCCCGCATTCGGTCTTCATCTGCCGAGAGATCCCCTTCGAGGTCTATCTCCCGCCCCGGCGACTCGCGTGAATTCAGGTTTTTTTGTCCGCAGATTACGCAGATTTGCGCCGATTGGATCAGAAAAGGAATCGGCGCAAATCTGCGTAATCTGCGGATAAACCCTGTTGTCGGGCACAGCCGGTTGCCGACATGCGATACTCCGGCACCGTAGTCGCCATGTCCGAATCTGCAACCCCCGCCGCCCCCTTCATCATTTGCGAGAACCTGGTCAAGGTTCACAAAGTTGCCGGCCTCGAGGTCGTCGCCCTGCAAGGCCTCGACCTTGTGGTCAACGCGCGCGAGGTGCTTGGCGTCGTCGGCAGCAGCGGGAGTGGCAAATCGACCCTGCTCAGCATCCTGGGCGGGCTCGATCACCCAACCGCGGGCAAAGCCATCGTCAATGGCCGCGATCTGCTCAAGATGTCGGACGCGGCGATGACCCTGTATCGCCGCTCCCAGGTGGGTTTTGTCTGGCAACAGGGCGGGCGCAACCTGGTTCCGTATCTTGACGCCCAGGAAAACGTCGAACTGCCGATGCTGCTGGAGGGCCGCAGCCGGCGCTTCGCCTCCCGACGCGCCCAGGAACTGCTCGAACTGGTCGGCCTCGGTGATCGGCGCCGCCATCGCATGACCAGCATGTCGGGCGGCGAGCAACAGCGCGTCGCCATCGCAATCGCCCTGGCCAATAGCGCGCCCCTGCTTTTGGCCGATGAGCCAACCGGCGAGCTCGACAGCCTTACGGCGCTCAGTATCTTTCAGGCCTTGCGCGACATCCGCGACCGGCTCGGGGTGACCGTTGTCATCGTCAGCCATGACCGTGAGATCGCAAAACAGGTCGATCGGGTGATTGGCATCCAGGACGGCAAGGTCGCGACTGAAACCAGCGCGGCAAGTGGTCATGAGACCCGGGCCATGCTCGATTCAGCCGGCCGGCTGCAGATTCCAAAAGCGCTGCGCGAACAATTTGGCGTCACCACCCGGGTTGTGCTCGAGGCCACCCCAGAGGGCGTGCTGATGCGGGCAGTGGCCGACACGGCTTCACCGACGCCTGACCTCTGATCGCCGAACGAAGAACAGTGGCGGCCGTCAGCCGCCAGCCGTCAGCGGGCCCAGCGGCAATCCGCTCACAATTTCCCCGTCCCGCATCTCGACGACGGTGTCGACGTAGCTCAAGGCCAGCGGGTCGTGGCTGGACATCAGCAGGGTGATGCCCTCGGCTGTGACGATCCGGCGCAGCAGGGCCAGAATATCCTTGCTTGTGGTTGTGTCGAGTTCACCCGTTGGCTCGTCCGCAAGCAGCAGCTTGGGTCGGTTCGCCAGCGCGCGGGCAATGGCTACCCGCTGCTGCTGCCCGCCGCTCATTTCGGGCGGACGATGGTCGGCCCATTTCGTCAGCCCAACCAGATCGAGGCACTCCATGGCCCGACCGCGGCGGGAGCGCGCGCCGGCGATCCGCATCGGCAGCTCGACGTTCTCATAAGCCGAAAGGGTGGGCATGAGCGCAAAGGCCTGGAAGACGAATCCGACCTCGGTCCGGCGCCAGCGGGTCAGCTCAAGATCGCTCATCCCGACAATGTCGCGCCCGAAGCACGCTACCGTTCCGGCCGTTGGGCGGTCGATTCCGCCGATGCAGTTCAGGAGGGTCGTCTTGCCGCTGCCGGAGCGCCCCTTCACGCCCAGCCACATGCCTTCGGGCACGCTCAGGGTCACGCCGCGCAGGGCGCGGACCGACCCATAGGCCCGTTCGATGGCCCGGGTCTCGACGGCAATGCTCATACGGCCCCCAGCTTGATTGCCTCGAAGGCCCGCAGCCGGCGCAGAAAACCCAGGCTCGCCGCGATGACGAAGCCGAGCGCGGCGGCCAGCGCGAAGTAGATCAGGGCGACGTTGTCCCACGCCATGCGGGTCAGGAAGGGCGGCACCGGCGCAATCAGCTTGCCGGTGGCCTGCATGGCCGGGACGTAAATGTACGAGAGCGCAACTCCCAACGTTGTGCCTACCAGCGCGCCGACCAGCGTCAGGGCGCCCTGGATGCCGATGACGTAGATTGACGTCTGCCCTTCGGACAGGCCCAGCGCGCGAAGCACCCCGAGCTCGATGGCGCGCCGCCGGAACGACAGCAGCGCGTAGATCGCGAAGCCCAGCACCGTCAGCGCGGTCATGAACAGAAAGCCGGCCGTCAACGCGCCAAACAGGCCCTGGCGTTCGGGCCGCTGCTGCTCGCTCAGGATCTTCGAGCGTGAGTCGTAGGCGTTGATGACGATGAAGCCGAGCTCCTGGGCGTCCTGGACCATCTTCTCGACGTTGGCCGCCGGGTCGGTTTCCGCGACGATATCGTAGGGCAACTCCTTGCCCATCCGTTCGAACGTGTAGGCGGCGTTGGCCACAAAGAAGTTGCCCGTTTCATAGTCGGCTTCGCTGCCGGCCACGATCGGAAAGACGTCGAACGCATCGGCAACGGTATAGGTGACCGGCCCGGCCGCCCGGAAATCACCGATATCCAGGACGAATTTTCCCCCGATGGTGAGCCCATTTTCGGCAAAAAAGCGCCGCTCGACCAGCAGCGCGTCGGGCCGGGTCGCCAGCCGGTTGACGATTTCGCCCATTGGCGCGTAGCTGTAGTCATCGCGCAGGCCCCTTGCGGCGATCCGGGCGAACTCCTCACGGTCGATGGCGAGCAGCATGCTCTTGTCTTCATTCCTGCGATTGCCCGCGTTTCTGGCCCGCACCGGAATACGGGCCGCGCGCGCATAACGCTTGATCCCCTCAATTTCGAGATGGCCTTCGGGCGGTTCAAAGATCAGGTACTCGGGTTCGGTGTCGTCGGCCGCGGCCTGGCCGGGGATACCGGGCTGGCGATCGGGCTTGTTGCTGATGCCGACTTCGATCAGGCGCAGGTCCCCCCCATTGTCCAGATAGATCGTGTCGATGAGGTGCTGGTCGAGCGTGCGGGCCAGGCTCGCGCCGTAGGCGGCGATCCCCAGGGTGAAAATCAGCAGCAGCAGCGCGCCCGCGTAATCCTTGGGCGAGCGCGCCAGGTCGCGCAGGGCCAGGAAGATCGGCGTGAGCGGTTGTATCCGTGAGACGAGGGCGGCCAGCAGGCCGAACAGACGCGGCACAAAGCGCGAGGCCAGCAGCCCGGCCGCCGTCAATGTGAGGATGGGGAGCAAGTAGCGGATCGGATCCTTGAACGGATCGGCCTGCGACACATCGGTCCCGAACACGACCAGGCTGCCGGCCTGGCGCAGTTGCCAGGTGGCATAGGCGCACGGAATCAGCAGAAGCACATCCAGCCATGCGCGTTGCCACAGCGGCCGGCCGGCGCTTCGGGCCCGCTCGGCCCCGAACCCAAGGATGGTTCGGCGGGCCGCGCTGAGGGCTGGCACGAGGGTTGCCGCGGCGCCGAGAATCGCGGCGGCAACCGCCAGGCGCAGGGAGACCGGCGGCAGCGAAGTCACCCACTCGGGCTGGGGCGAAAACTGCAGGAAGGTGATGGCGCTGGCCAGGAGCGAGGCCACCCCAAAACTGAGCGGCACGCCGATCAGCACGGCGATCAACGCCAGCAGCGCGCCTTGGGCGGCATACATGTAGAAGATGTCCAGCGGTGACGCGCCTCGGCTGCGCAGGATGGCCAGCTCGCCTTCCTGCTGGCGCACCACCATGCCCGCCACCAGCACCACGAAGCTCAGCACAACGGCAAAAATCGGGGCGCAGAACAGCGTCATCAACAGGATCAACTCCTGAGAGCGCTTCAGGTAGTTGCGGAGGGCCGAGATCATCTCGAACTGATTGAGGGTCAGTTGTTCGTTCTTCTCAAACGCCTCGACACTCAGCGCGTTGGCGCGGTCAACCACGCCCGCGACGTTCTCGACCGTCAGGGCCTTGTCATCCAGCTCGTAAGACCAGATCATGAGTGAGAACTGCCGCTCGACGATCTTGCTGATCCGGCGGGACATCATTTCCGGGCTGAGCGTCAGGTCCTGTTCGAGCACTTCGGGCCGGATGATCCAATAGGCGTCGTTTCGATTCTTCGGCGCCCAGATGGCGGTAACCCGGGCCAGGATGTTGTATTCGCGCTGGACCTCGCGGGTCGTCTTCAGATCAACCGCGACTCTGACCGTGTCCTTGCGGGTGAGGCTGATCATGTCCCCGGCCTGGATTCCGGTCTTGGTGCTGAATGCCCGACCGACCATGACCTCGATCTCGCCATCGTCGGTCACCTCGGGCGCGCCCGGAAAGCCGGCCGGCAGGCGGCCCGTGTCGAGGTCGATATGCCCGAGCAGATCGGTGATGAAATCCAGCGACCCGTAGCCGAGCGGTTGGGAGTCGTCAAGCGGATATCTGCGCCAGGTCTCATTGGCCGGCAGGATTGCCCAGGGATCTGTCGACGCATAACGAACAGTGCGAACAACCGGAAGTTCCAGACGCGGCGCGATGCGCTCGGTCATGAAGGCATCCAGGTCGAGCGTCTCGTCGTAGCTCAGCAGGGCGCGGCCCAGACCGAGATAGCTGAACTTGAACGTCAGCGGTAGTCTGGTATTGGCCGCCAGCCCGGACAGGCGGATCTGGCCCGCGGTCCGATCCGCGAGCTCGCGCCGGAGCACCCGGTTCTGGGCTGAACTGACAAAAGCCGGGATGGCCGACGCGATTGCCACCGCCACCGTCATGCCGAGCAGCAGACAGGCCGTTAGCGCGCGCTGGTTGGCCAGCCGGCGCAGGGCGAGGAGTGTTAGCGAGATCAGGCGCATGGCCGGCTATTGGCCGAGGACGATCTCGCCTTCCTTGACGCCGTCGACGATTTCCAGCCGTTCGGCCGACTCAAGCCCGATGATCACGTCAGAACGGCGTTGCCCGCCGCCGGGATCGAGGATGACGACAAAGCGCCGCCCGCGGAAATTGCGGATGGCCTGGGGCGGCAGCCAGACTACATTCTCGCGCCGGCCGAGGATTGTCTCGCATCGGGCCAGCATGCCCGACTCGATGGGCACGTCTTCCTCAAGCCCGATCCGGACGGATCGATCTTTGTTGGTAATCGAGAAGATCGGCACCCGGGTGATCTTGCCGCGGACAGCCTTGTTCGGCGCGCTGGACAGATAGATGTCCACCGGCAGCCCGAGCGCAACGTCGCGCTGTTGGGTGTCGTTCAGCTCGGCGACAATCTCGAGGTCGCCGGGCTTGGCCACGACGAGGACGATGTCGAGGGCCCGGACGTTGTCGCCGACCGCGATCGAAAGCGCGGTCACAGTGCCATCAAGCGGGCTGATCAGCGTGCCGCGGGCTTCTTTTGTCTGCAGGGCTTCGAGCGCCGTCCGGGATGTCTCGACCGCCTGCACGAGGCCGGGGTCGAGTTTGGCGATCCGCGACTCAAGGTTGATCTGGGCTCGCTCCACCTCGTTCCGCAACAGGCCGATGTCGATGTTCTTCGCGCCGGCCTCGGCCAGCAGATTGTTGTAGTTGGCCTGCAGCCGCTCCCGTTCGATCTCGGCCGCGGTGAGTAGTCTTTGCGCGTTATCCGCTCCGGCCTGGTTGCCGATGGCGCGGGCGTTGGCGATGGAGGTCTTGATGTCCTCGATCAGTTTAGCGTTGCGGGCAAGGTCGTTGGCTTGCACCTCGATGTTCGAGCGGGTATTGCGCGAAGTCGCCGAGGCCAGCCGCAGGCGGGCCTGCTCCAGATCGAGCTCGGCCAGCCGGATGGTCCGGGTGTAGGCCTGTATCGTGTCCGACAACACCGTCTGGGCCGTGCGGAGTTTGATGGTCTCCTGCTGGATCTGGGTGCGCAGGTCCGTCAGGTCGAGCTCGGCCAGTACATCGCCGACCTTGACCGCGTCGCCGCCCCGGACCGTGAGTTTGCGGACCCGGCCGTCGATGTCGAAGGCAAGTTGCTGGGCCTCCTTGGGCTGGATGCGCGCGCTGAACTGCACCTGGCGCACGACCAGGCCCCTTTGGGCGGTGTAGGTTGGCGCGGCGGGTTGGGGTGGTTCCGGCGCGGGTGTCGGGGTGGGTTGGGGGGCGGTCGGCAGCGAACAGCCGGCCAATGAAGTGAGCAGGATCAATCCGGTCACGCGCCGGAGCAGTAGTCGGATCATGTTAAGGGCCAGATTGTAGTGCGGAACTGGTTCCGCTTGGCGTTTATGCCTACATTCACGTTTACCTCTATGTCTAGAAGTCATCCTGAAATGATTGGCGAGATCGCAATCCCCGCGCTTCGCGCGGGGATTGCGATCTCGCAGGACATTTTTTGGACGGCTTCCACGCAAACGCAAACGCAAACGGCGATAAACGTACGGGCGTGCGTCCGCCGAAACGCGCTAAAACGGCTGGACAAACGCGCCATTCTGAAGATAATCTCGCGCGTGGCGCCCTGGGGGCGGGCGCTATGGCAATTTCATTCCGCGGGCGGGCGCATGCCCGTGCGCCACATAAACAAGGGAAAACATGACTTCCAAGATCTTCGAAAGAATACCGACCCGCGCAGAGTGGCAGAGCGCGCGCAATGCGGCCGGCGGAAAATCCGGCCTCGTGTCGGGCGTCAGTGTGGGTGACCTGCTGGACGGCCTCAAGGGCGCTGGCAAGAACGCCGCTAAACGCCAGACAGCCTGGACCAAACTCATCTCCGGTTTGGAGAAGTACCTGACATACCAGGCGGTGACAACCCACGGCGATCTTGCAAAAACTGCGCGTTCCATTCTGAACCATGCCGAAGAATGCAAGGAGGCCGAAGGCAGATTGACGACCGCATTCAATGGTCTCAAGAAGGAGTTTCAGGTCATCGCCATCAACATGAAGTCCGATGTGCCTGCTGTGGCCAAGCGTGCTTTCGAGGGTCACAAGGCGTTTGTCGTCGACGCCCTCAAGCTGCCGCTGCCGAGCGACTTCCAATTCGACTTCCATCCTCAGCGGTGGGAACTTGATGATTTGGGGAACAAATCCAATCCGTTCGACCTCGAGAATTCTTACTGGCGGACAGTCCTAAGAACGCGGCTTGGCGATGCGCAGAAGAATCAGGTTCGGCCCGAGCTTGTGAAACTGCTCAAGGACCTTGCCGCGATTGACATTGTGATTGATACTGACCCCAAGACTTGGTAGTTGATGGAACTCAGCGTCAGAGGCGCTAACCCTTGGCTCCGCCGGGGGTTAGCGCTTGGCGTGTTTCCGTCCGTCACATTTGGCCCCGGTCCAGGGCGCCCACCGCCATCCAGGCCAGCGCCCGCTCAAGGTCGATCAGCCTGGCGAAACGCGGGTCGCGGGTCAGGCCTCGCCGATAGCGGGCGTAGATCTGCTCGAT
>Ga0073902_10000714_pt1 | contig 19000 bp, 18 predicted proteins | sample KloWWTmeKNB19Kit_FD_66667 | JGI IMG/M metagenome (GOLD analysis project Ga0073902, IMG submission 66667) | Active sludge microbial communities from Klosterneuburg, Austria, studying microevolution and ecology of nitrifiers - Klosterneuburg... | ecosystem: Engineered > WWTP > Aerobic digester >...
CTACTCGACGACCTTGAACAGCAGGCACAACTGGAACGCGACAGCAAGGAAGAGGTGCTGAAGGCGAAGCGCGAGTTCTTCAAGGGCACCACGTTGCCGACGATGGAGAACCTCTACGACTACCTGACGCGCTTGACCAAGTCCTTGAATTTCTTGAAGGCGCCGCGCCATGGCCACTATCAGATTTCCGGATATGGCGAAGTCGTTACGCGCTGCGACAACGACATGAATGTGCAGGCGCAAGTGCCGATGTACGGCCGCACCTATACCGTCACCTGCACGGGCATCGTCGATGCTTCGCAGTCGCCTTCGATCATGGTCGAAGGCAACAGTCGCATTGCGTCGATGATCGAGTTGTTCCGTCGCTACGGGTTTGAAGCGATGGAGCGGGCCGAGAAGAACGAAAAAGGCGATCTGACCAAGGCCTACTTTCGGGCGTGGGGCAAAGTGCCGATGACAGCGACTTTTGTCGCCGAAATGCAGTCGGATCTGCTGAAGATGGAGTTCACCAACTTCGACTCTTTCGGCACGCGCAAGCAGACGTTGCGCATCTCGGAATTGAATGACGAGGTGTTCGATACGATCGGCAAATACATCGCGTTACAACAGAATTACATCCTGCGTGAGTCGATCTCGGATGAAAACCGTGAAGCCTGGCGCTCGAAGTTGCAACAAGAGCAGAGCCGGCGCGAATGGGAACAGAAGATCGCGGATGCACAGAAGGCGGAAGAAGATCGGTTGAAGAAGGCGCAGCAGGGAAGCCGCATCACCGGCAGCTTCAAGGCCATTACCGGCGAGTTCCCGAAGCCCACTACTGGGCAGCAGAAAGCGGTCACGCAGCCGATTCCGCCGGTTGGCGGCAAGCCGTCGGATTCACCGAGCGGCCTGTTTCAGAAAATCGGCAGCCTGTTCGGCAAGAAGGACAAGTAGCGTTCGCGATCAGCCCAGTTTCGCCAGCAATGCACTGTGATCAAGTTGTTCCGCTTCGGACGCGCGACGTGAACGATATTCGTAGGTGCCCGCCGCCAGACCGCGTTCACTGACGACCACGCGATGCGGAATCCCGATCAGTTCGATGTCGGCGAACATCGCGCCTGGGCGTAGTCCGCGATCGTCCAATAGGGTTTCGATGCCTGCGCTGTTGAGTTCGGCGTATAGCGCGTTTGCAGCTTCCGCGACCTTGGCATCGTTTTTCGGGTTAATCACGCAGACTGCGACGCGCCAAGGCGCGATCGGTTCCGGCCAGATCACGCCGTTGTCGTCGAAGTTCTGCTCGATCGCGGCGGCGACGATACGACTCACACCGATGCCGTAGCAGCCCATGTAGCAGACGCGCGCCTTCTGTTGTTCGTCAGCGACGGTTGCACCCATCGCTTCAGCATATTTCTGGCCGAGTTGGAACACGTGGCCGACCTCGATGCCGCGGGCAATGCGGATTTCGCCGAGCCCGTCCGGCGACGGGTCACCCTCGACGACATTGCGGAGATCGGCGACCTCGGGTTCCGGTAGGTCGCGACCCCAGTTTACGTCGGCAAGATGGAAGCCCTTTTCGTTCGCACCGACCACGAAGTCGGACATCGCGGCGACGCTGCGATCGGCGATGACGCGGACCACCTTGCGTGCGGCGACCGGGCCGAGGAAACCAGGTTCCGATCCAAGGTGGTCGACGATTTCGGCTTCGGTCGCGAGGCGGTATTCGGCCATGCCGGCGAGTTTGCTGAGCTTGACCTCATTGACGATATGGTCGCCGCGCACCAGCGCCAGCACGAACGTATTGTCCACGGTCATGATCGCCACCGATTTGACTGTTCGCGTCAGCGCGATGCCCATCATTGCGGCCACGTCCTCGCAGGTCTTCTGTGTCGGCGTGTCGATCTTGTGCATCGCGGCGCCTGCTGCTGCGCGCGGCGTGGCGGGAGCCAGTGCTTCCGCCATCTCGATGTTCGCGGCGTAGTCGGAGTCGGTCGAGAATGCGATCGCGTCTTCGCCGGAATCGGCGAGCACGTGGAATTCATGCGAAGCGCTGCCGCCGATTGCGCCAGTATCCGCGTTTACGGCGCGAAACTTCAAACCCAGTCGGGTGAAGATGCGCGCATACGTCGCGTACATGTTCTCGTATTCGCGCGCCATGCATTCCGGCGTCATGTGGAACGAGTACGCATCTTTCATCAGGAATTCGCGGGCGCGCATCACGCCGAAACGCGGGCGAATTTCATCGCGGAATTTGGTCTGGATTTGGTAAAAATTGATCGGCAGTTGCTTGTAGCTGCGCAATTCATTGCGTGCGAAGTCGGTGATGACTTCCTCATGCGTCGGGCCGTAGCAGAAGTCGGCTTCCTTGCGATCCTTGATCTTCAGCAATTGGCCACCGAACTTGGCCCAGCGCCCGGTTTCTTCCCATAGCTCGCGCGGCTGAATTGACGGCATCAGCAGCTCCAGCGCACCGGCGGCGTTCATCTCCTCGCGCACCACGTGTTCGACCTTGCGCAGCACGCGCAGGCCGAGTGGCGTCCACGTGTATAGGCCGGCGGCCAGTTTGCGGATCATGCCGGCACGCAACATCAGTTTCTGGCTGACGATGTCGGCATCGGCGGGGGATTCTTTGGTCGTGCTGAGATGGAACTGCGACAGGCGCATCGGGCAGGCTCGATTGGAGGCAGAGCCGCGTAGTCTAGCGAATACAGTGCCGACGGTTACCGGGGTGGCGGCTATTGTGCGGGCGGTGCACCGGCGGGTGCGACGATACCGCTGTCCGGTACCACGCTCGGCACTGAACTCACGTTGGCGGTGCCGACGATGACTTGGTACGGCCGGTCGGTCGGTGCTTGGTCGGTGTAGTGCCAAGTTCCGGCCGCGTCCTGCCATTTGAACAATGGCGGCGCTGCATCCTGCGCGCCGGCGCCGCGAACCTCACGTATTGCATCAGTCGCACGCGCCGGATGGGCCCGAGACGGGCGCTGCAGCCAGAGGTACCCGGCCGTCACTACGGCGATGATCAGGATTGCCCCGGCGACATGACGAGCACCGAGTGCCACGACTTAGTCGCAGAATCGCTCGATCTGGTCGCGCGTGCGCTCGGCTTCGGCGCGTTGCTCTTCCATCGTCATTTCCTTGGACTCGCCGCTGCCGTCACGGTCGATGCGCACGGAAATAGCGGAATCGAGCACCTTGAGGTTCGCGCGCAACTTCTCGCATTGCTCTGCGGTGGCCACCGGCACACCGTTGCGGGCCTTGTCCTTGCGTGCCTGCGCGGCTATTTCATCGTCGCTCTGCGACGGTGCCTTGGCGCGGACTGTGAGCGCCTCGGCTTGCTGTTCCTTGGGCGGCTTGCTGCTGTAGTGCCACGCGCCGCTTTCGTCCTGCCACTTGTAGTATTTCTCGGCATTCGCCGGGAATGCAGACAGCAGCGTGACGATCAAGCAGATTGCGAGATGCGCTTTCATCGACCTTTCCTCCGGCAATGGCGGCAGTGTAACCCGAACCCGGGCCGGCTTCGCTAGACTCTCGTCATGAACGAAACTCCGGTTGCCCCTGCACGTCACCCCGGCATCTATTTGCTACCGAACCTGTTCACGACAGCGGGCATGATGTGCGGTTTCTTCGCGATCATCTCGGCCTTCAACGGGCGCTTCACCGAGGCGGCGATCGCGGTCTTCGTCGCCGGATTGCTGGATGGCGTCGATGGCCGTGTCGCGCGCATGACCAATACCCAGAGCGATTTCGGCGTTCAGTACGACTCCTTGGCCGACCTCGTCAGCTTCGGCGTGGCGCCGGCGATGGTGATGTACGCCTGGTCCCTCGTGACCTTGAAGGGCTATGGCCCGGTGATGGGCAAAGTCGGTTGGGCGGCTGCATTCGTCTACACCGCGTGTGCGGCAATGCGCTTGGCACGCTTCAACACTCAGGTCGGCGTGATCGACAAGCGTTATTTTCAGGGATTGGCCAGCCCCGCCTCGGCGGCGTTGATGATGTCCTTCGTCTGGACCATGAACGATCATGCCATCGCCGGATCCAGCGTCGCCTTCCTCGCACTCGTCGTGACCTTGGTCGCAGCGGTGTTGATGGTGTCGCGTCTGCGCTACTGGAGTTTCAAGGCCAAGCCCGAATCAGAGCGCGTACCCTTCATCTGGATTCCGCTGGCGCTCGGCATCATCGTACTGCTGGTGGTTGACCCGCCGCGCGTGCTGCTTGGCATCGCGGTGGTGTATGTCGCGCATGGCCCCCTGCTAACGCTATGGGGTATGCGCAAACGCCGTGAGCGACCGGCGGCGCCTTGATGCATGAACGCGCTGCCGTTCATTGAACGCAGCTTGGATCGGCGCAGTGGCAACATGGCGCTGGCGCTGGTCGCTGATTTGGCCCAAGCACTGGCATCGTCGCTTGACCTCGATGCCGCACTGAATCTCGCCTTGTCGCATATCGTCGGTGTGCTGGATGCGCAGGGTGGCGCGGTGTTCCTGATTGATACTGCCAGCAACGAACTGGTCTGCCGTGCCTGCGCCGGCCCGGTCGATATCCATGCCCTGCGTATTCCCGCCGATCGCGGCATTGTTGGTCGTGCGTTCACTACCGGGCAATGCCAGATCGTGCGCGACGCAGCATCCGATCCAGACTTCACCGGCGCGATCGATCGCATCACCGGGGTGCGCACGCAGTCGATGATCGGCGCGCCGCTGATGACCGCACAGGGACCGATCGGCGTGTTGCAGGTGATCAACAAGCGTGACGGTGAGCCGTTCGACGAGTCTGATCGCGACCTGTTGCGTGCGCTCGCGGCACCGGCGGCGCTTGCTGCCAGCAATGCCGCGCTGACCCGCAGCCTGATCGAGCACGACCGTATTCGCCGCGAACTTCAGTTGGCGCGACGCATGCAGCGCTCGTTGTTGCCGAAGCGTCGCCGCGGCGGCTTCCCGGTGCTGGCGATCAATCGTCCTGCGCGCGAGATTTCCGGCGACTTCTACGACTTCTTTGACCTGCCCGATGGCCGGATCGGATTTGCCGTCGGCGATGTCGCTGGCAAAGGTCTGGACGCTGCATTCCTGATGGTGCGTTGCGCAAGCTTGTTGCGCTTCGCCGGCAAGGAAGGCTTGTCGCCATCGGTCTGGCTGGCGCGCGCGAACGATGATTTGTGCGAGACCGTCGCCGGCGGCACCTTTGTCTGCGCCGCGGTCGGCTACTACGACCCGCGGACGCATATGGCGATTTGGGCGAATGCCGGCTTCCCGCCGGTGCTCGTGCACGGTCGCGGCAACAGCGAGTTGTTTCGCGCCGAAGGCCCACCGCTCGGCATCGTGCCGGGCATGGATTTCCCGTTGCAGCAGGCGCAGCTCGACGGCCGCAGTCTCTATCTATTTTCGGATGGCGTGACCGATGCGCGCGATGCGCAGCGTCAGTTTCTTGGCGTCGATGGTGTCGTTGATCTGGTGTCGCGGCATGCGCAATGGCGACCGGAAACGCGGTTGCGGCGCATCGTCGGAGAACTGCGTCGGCGTCAGCTCGGCGATGACACGACGCTGCTGATGATCGAGGGCGCAGCATGAGCGCGCCGCCGCTGTTGCGTATGGAATTTGCAGCGCGCGCGGAATCACTGGCTGAGGTTCGTGCCGCAGTCCATCGCGCCTTGCTGACGCTGACGTTGGATGCACGCGATGTCGCACGTATCGTGCTCGCGATCGACGAAGCCTGCGCGAATGTCATTCGCCACGCCTATCGCGACTGCAACGATGGCCGGATCGAGTTACGCATTGAACGGCGTCGCGAGCGGCTGCGCTTCCGTCTGCGCGACCACGCACCGGCCGTCGATCCCGGATGCCTCAAACCGCGCGATTTGAGCGAATGCCGTCCCGGCGGGCTCGGCATCAATATCATCGATGAAACCATGGATCATTGGCGGCAACGGCCGCTGAAGCGTCATTGCGGCAATGTGCTGACAATGCTGCGTAGACTGCAGGTGAGGAACAAATGATGGGAAAGGGCAGTGAATTGAGCCGCGACGGCGATTGGTCAGTGCTGCGTGTTTGGGGCGAAGTGGATTTGTCGTGGTCGCAAGACGTGCGCAAACAGGTGCTTGACGCCTACACCAAGGCGAAGTCGCTGGCGGTGCAGCTCGATGGTGTCAGTTACATCGATTCCTCCGGTATCGCAGCGCTGGTCGAAGGCTTCCAACATGCGCGGGCGAAGGGCGGCCGCTTTGCCTTGCTGGCACCGAGTGAGTCGGTGCGTGCGGTGCTGGAACTGGCACGCCTCGACCGCGTGTTCCCGATCTTCAGCGACCTCGCGGCTGCTCGCGCTGCATGATGGACACCGCGCTGCGTCTGCTGAATCGACTCGGGCGTCGCACCATGATGGCGGTTGATGCCGTCGGCTATGCCGCCGGTCTGCTCGGCGAATCATTCCGGTTTGTCGTTGCCGGTCGACGTCACGGGCAACCGGTGCGGATGACTGCGATCGTCGAACAGATGCGCCAGGTCGGGGCCGATGCCATCCCGATTGTTCTGCTGCTGTCGTTTACGGTCGGTCTGATGCTGGCGATTCAGTTCATCGCAACGCTGAGCGAATTCGGTGCGCAGTCGCAGGTTGTACTGGCTGTCGCGAAGTCGGTGACGCGTGAGTTCGGCGTGCTGATTACCGGAATCCTTGTCGCTGGACGCTCTGGTTCGGCATTCGCCGCACGCATCGGTTCGATGTCGGTATCGCAGGAAGTGGATGCGCTCGGCGTGATGGGCATCGATCCAGTGCGCTATCTGGTGGCACCGGCATTGATCGCGATGCTGTTGATGTTGCCGATATTGACCATCCTCAGCGACTTCGCGGCGATACTCGGTGCCGCCTTGTACTCGTCGCCGATGCTCGACATGAGCGTGCAGACCTATCTCACGCAAACGTTGTCGCAACTCACACCGCGCGACGTGTATGAAGGGTTGTCGAAAAGTATCGTATTCGCGTTGCTGATCACCGTGATTGGTGTCGCCACCGGCTTTTCAGTGACCGGCGGCGCTGAAGGCGTCGGTCGTGCGACCACGCGCGCCGTGGTCCTGTCGATCACTGCCATCGTCCTCGCCGACATGGTGTTCAGTTTCTTCCTGAATCGATGAACGATACCGCCGCGCCACTGATCGATGTCGTCGGGCTGGAAGCCTATTACGGGCGCCGGCGTATTCTGCACGGCGTCGACTTCAGCGTGCGGCGCGGCGAGATCCGCGTGATCATGGGCGGTTCGGGGTCCGGCAAGTCGACGCTGTTGCGGCACATCATCGGCCTGCAGCGGCCGGTTTCGGGCATGGTGAAAATACTCGGCGTCGATGTCGGTCGTGCCAGCGCGCAAGAACTGCTTACGGTGCGGCGCCGGCTCGGCGTCTCCTTTCAGGGCGGTGCGCTGATCACGTCGATGTCGGTCGGCGATAACGTCGCGCTGCCATTGCGCGAACACACCCAACTCGATGAGACCACGGTCCGCATCATGTCGCGTCTGAAACTCGAGTTCGTCAACCTTGGCGGCTTCCACGACCTGATGCCGTCGCAACTGTCGGGCGGCATGATCAAGCGCGCCGCGTTGGCGCGCGCGATCGTGATGGACCCGGAACTGTTGTTCTTCGATGAACCAAGCGCCGGGCTTGATCCAGTAGTTTCGGCCGAACTCGACGAGTTGATCCTGCGCCTGCGTGATGCCTTGCGCATGACCATCGTCGTGGTCACACACGAACTCGAATCGGCGTTCCGCATCGCTGACCGCATCACCGTGCTCGATCAGGGTGACGTGCTCACCACCGGTACGGTCGCGGAAGTGCATGCCAGCGAGAACGAGCGCATCCAGGATCTGCTGAACCGAAGGCCACGCACGGTCGAGGTCGATGTCGACGCCTATCTGCGACGACTCACTGAAGAGGACGCATGAGCCCGAACCCGCAGGTAGTTGCCATCGGCCGCGATGCCGCTTTCGAATCGGCTGCATCGCTCGCGACCGATGATGTGCCGCTGTGTTATCCCGACGAGACCATCGCCGAACTGCGGCGACGGCTGGCTTTGTGCCGCTACACCTGTGTTTCCGACATTCCCGTAGTGGCGCGCGATGGTCGGCGGCTGGTCGGGCTGTTGCAGATCGAGGACGTGGTCAGTGCCGAGGGCGGAGTTCGTATCGATACGCTGATGGACACTGATCCACCGACAGTTGCGCCTGGGATAGACCGTGAACGTGCGACCTGGAAAGCAGTTCAGCATCGCGAGTCCGCACTCATCGTGGTTGATCCCCGGGGCGACTATCTTGGTCTGATTCCACCTCATCGGCTGCTGGAAACCATGCTCGCCGAGCATGATGAAGATTTGTCCCGGCTGGGTGGGTTTCTGAAAAGCGCAGAACAAGCGCGCCATGCAACCGTCGAGGCGCTGCCGTGGCGGCTTTGGCATCGCTTGCCGTGGCTGCTCATCGGATTGCTTGGTGCGCTGCTGGCGGCCGGAATCGTCGGTCGGTTCGAGCACACGTTGGGACAAATGGTGCTGCTTGCTGCGTTCGTGCCCGGCATTGTCTATTTCGCAGACGCCGTCGGCACACAAACCGAGACCGTGGTTGTGCGCGGATTGTCGCTCGGGATCGGCGTGCGCCAGATGCTTGCGCGCGAGACCGTCACCGGAGTCGTCATTGGTGCAGCAACGGCGGTGGTGGCCTACGTCATTGTTCGCATCATCTGGCAGGAAGATTTGCTGGCGCTGATTGTCGCGCTGTCTTTGTTCGCCGCCTGCTCGGTGGCAACCGTGGTCGCGCTTGCACTGCCGGTGGCACTGAATCGATTGCGCGTCGACCCGGCCTTCGCCGCGGGTCCGCTGGCGACAGTGATCCAGGATCTGCTGTCGCTACTGATTTACTTCAGCATCGCGACGGCATTGCTGCCGCCGCGATCATAGGCGCCGTTACTTCACGTCGACCTTCAACGTCTTCGCGAGGAAGGCGTAAATGTCGGCATATTCCTCGATGGTCTTCGAGGTCGGTTTGCCAGCACCATGGCCGGCGCGCGTTTCGATGCGGATCAACACCGGGTTGCCGTCCGGATTCGCCGCCTGCATTGCCGCCGCGAATTTGAAACTATGCGCTGGGAACACACGATCATCGCGCTCGGCGGTGGTCACCAGCGTCGGCGGATAAGCGGTGCCAACTTTGATGTTGTGCAGCGGTGAATAAGCGTGGATGGCGGCAAATTCATCCGCATTCTGGACCGAGCCGTAGTCCGATTCCCAAGCCCAGCCGATGGTGAATTCGCGGAATCTCAGCATGTCGAGCACGCCAACGGCAGGCAAGGCGGCGCCGAACAGTTCCGGACGTTGCAGAAGGGTGGCAGCGACCAGCAGGCCGCCATTGCTGCGCCCGGAGATCGCGAGCTTGGCCGGCTGCGTCACCTTCTCGGCGATCAGGTATTCGGCACCGGCGGCGAAGTCGTCGAACACGTTCTGCTTGTGCAACTTCATGCCGCCTTCGTGCCAACTACGGCCATATTCCGCGCCACCGCGCAGATTCGCCACCGCATAGACCCCGCCTAATTCCATCCATTCAATGATGGCCGGGCTGAATTTCGGCGTGACCGCGATATTGAAACCACCGTAGCCATAAAGAATGGTCGGGTTGTTGCCATCACGCACGTAGCCTTTCTTCGCGGTGATGAACATCGGCACCTTGGTGCCGTCCTTGCTCGGATAGAACACCTGCGTGGTCTCATAGGTATCGACGTCGAATTTCACCGTGGGTGCCTTGAACACGCTGGTCGTGCCAGTCGTCAGGTCGAGGCGATAGATCGTGTCTGGCATCGCCCAGCTACCGAAGGCAAAGAAGGTTTCCTTGTCTTCGACCGCGCCATCAAACCCAGTCGCCGTGCCGAGGCCAGGCAGCGCGATGTCGGACCTTGGTTGACCGGCCGCGTCGAATAGTTTTACCTCTGAACGCGCATCGCGCAGATAATTCGCGACGAACTGGCCATTCACCAGCGACACCTGCTGCAGCAGGGCATCACGCTCGGCGATCAGGGTGCGCCACTGGTCCTTCTTCGGATACGCGGTATCGATCGCGATCAAACGGTTGCGTTCGGCATCGTCATCGGTCAGGAAATAAAGCACGTTGCCATCATTGCCGACGAACTCGAATGAGCCGACCAGTTCCTCGATCAGACCGACGACCTTGCCATCTTTCTTCGACAAGTCCTTGTAGAAGACGCGGTTGCGCACATCGGTGCCTTGCGAACCGTTGATGATCAGGAATTCGCCGTCATCGCTGACTACGGCGCCGAAGCCCCAGTCGGGCTGATCCGGACGTTCGTAGACGAGCACGTCCTCGGCTTGCGCTGTGCCGATCGTGTGTAGATACAGTTTCTGGTTTTTGTTGACCGCCTTGAGCGGGTCTTCACCCTCGGGTGCGTCGAACCGGCTGTAATAGATGCCGCTTGAGTCCTTGGTCCAGGCGATGTTGGTGAACTTGGCCCAGCGGATTTCGTCGCTCCGGTCAGTGCTGGATTCGACATTGCGCAGCTTGATCGTGCGCCAATCCGAACCACCATCCGACAACGAATACGCATACAGCTTGCCGTCCGGGCTGACCGCGGTTTCGCTCAGCGCGATGGTGCCATCCGCCGATAGCGTGTTTGGGTCGATCAGCAGGCGCGGTTCGCCGTCCAGCGTGTCCTGCACATAAATCGGTGACTGATTCTGAAGACCGTCATTGCGCGAATAAAAATACTTGCCGCCATGCACTTCTGGCACACCGAATCGCGCGTAGTCCCACAACTCGGTCATCCGAGCCTTGATCTTGTCGCGGTTCGGCACATCAGCGATGAAGTCGCTGACCAACTTGTTTTCGGCAGCAATCCAAGGCTGCAACTCGGCATCGTCGAGGTTTTCCATCCAGCGGTATGGATCGGCGACCTTGGTGCCATGGTAATCGTCGCTCTGTTCGACAGTGCGTGCTACCGGATAGCTCAGCTTGGCTGGTGTGGCTGGGGCCGTCGTCGTCTCCGCATCCTTCGTACCTCCGCAGGCGGTGAGTGTTGCGGCCAACGCCATGGCGAGGACGAACGGGATATAGGAAGGTTTGAACATCGCGAATCTCCGGAAACTAGCCGCGCACACTACGCATTTCCCCAGCCGATGCCAGTGATGCTGGGACAGGGCGATGGGTTTCGTAGTTGGAGCGGGCGGTTGGCCCAAATCAAGCGGGATCGATATTCCTGCGGTGCTTGTGCCGGAATGACCTGCCGTAGCATTAGAATTTGCGCCCGAAATCATGGGTTGACGCCAATGGGCAAGCAGTGGAAAACGAAGGGCAAGGAAGAGAATGCCAACGCCAAGGGCATGATGTTTACCAAGTTGGCGCGCGAGATTTCGGTTGCGGCCAGGGGTGGCGCTGATCCGGCGACGAATTCGCGATTGCGCCTTGCGATCGAGCAGGCACGCAAGATGTCGATGCCGCGCGACACCGTCGAGCGTTCGATCAAGAAAGGTGCGGGTCTGCTCGATGGTGGCGCGCAATACGAAAAGCTGACCTATGAAGGTTTTGCGCCGCATCGCGTGCCGGTGATCGTTGAATGCCTGACCGACAATGCCAACCGTGCCGCCTCGGCGATCCGTGTGTTGTTTCGCAAGGGACAGCTCGGTGGTTCGGGCTCGGTAAGCTGGGACTTCGATCACCTCGGCATGATCGAGGCCGAAGCCCACGACGCGAAGGCGGACGCCGAAACTGCGGCGATCGAAGCCGGCGCGCAGGATGTCTTGGTCGATGACGACGTGACTTTTTTTACCGAGCCAACTGACCTCGATGCCGTGCAGCGTGCGCTGCCGAACTTCGGCTACACCGTATTGAAGGCCTACATTGGTTATCGCGCCAAGAGTCCGGTCAATCTAGACGGCGCCGAACGCGAGGAAGTCGAAGCGTTCCTGCAAGCGCTGGACGATAACGACGAAGTGCAGACGGTTTATGCCGGGCTGGCTTGAATTCAGTCGATGACGCGACCGCAGTGTCTGAATGATCGGGGGAGTCAATCTCCCGAAATCGTATCCGGCCCTGGCCCAGCAGTTTTTTCGTACTTGCCTTGCTCGACTTTGCGGTACTGCGTGAACCCGTGTTTTGAGAAGTGGCCTTCACGCAGATGGTGGGTACCGCCAACGATGACGGCGCTGGCTGAAATGATGCGGCGGATCGGCTGCTTGCAGGTGTCGCAGTGCGTCAGTTCGGGTTCCGAGATTTTCTGCACAACCTCAAAACTCGGTGCACAGTCAGAGCAGCCGAGGGTGACGGGCGCATATTCGTAGATCGGCATGGCGGATCTCCTCAGCGCGGATATGGGCGCGCGGTCAGTTCGATTCAAGGCTCTTCGAGCGTGGCGGCAGCGATCTCGGCTTCGGCGTCGATTGTGCCGGCAGTCATCGCTGCGGCGTCTGGCGCGCTGTCGGCGAACTGCTTCCAGCGGTTCACGATCAAACAGAACAGATCGGCGGTCTTCTCGGCATCGTAGACCGCCGAGTGGGCTTCATCGGCATTCCAGCGCAGTCCGGCGCATTGCACAGCGCGACTGAGCACGGTTTGGCCGAGTGCCAGGCCGGCTAACGACACCGTGTCAAAGCACGAAAATGGATGGAACGGGCTACGCTTGTGCCCAGTACGTTTGATCGCCGCATTGACAAAACCGAGGTCGAAATGAGCGTTGTGGCCGACCAGCACGGCGCGCGTGCAATCGGTCGCCTTCATGACTTTGCGCAGTGGCGCGAACACGTGTTCGAGGGCGAGTTTTTCGTCCAGTGCGGCACGGAACGGATGGGTCGGGTCGATGCCGGTGATTTCGAGTGCACGCGGGTCGATGTTCGCGCCGGGAAACGGTACGACATGAGTCGATACTGTTTCACCGCGCACGACCTCGCCAGATGCATTCATCACGATCGGAATCGCGGCGATTTCCAGCAGTGCATCGCGCTCCGAGTTGAAGCCGCCGGTTTCGACGTCGACGACGACCGGTAGAAAGCCGCGGAAGCGCTCGGCCAGACGCGCATTGAATCGGATCAGTTGCATGGCGTCAGCATATCAGTGCGATGTCGGAGCGGCCGACGGGCCACTCCGATAAAAACTTCAAGTTCAGGCGCGCGATGTCCAACCCGAACGACTGCCACCACCGGCATTACCACGGCTCGCGTCTTGATTGCGACGCTGGCCCGGCTTGGCACCGGTGCTGGCCGGTTTGGCATGATGCGGACGATGCGCGCCCGGCTTGCCGGCGCTGCTGCGCTGACCGCCGCCACCGCCACCGCCACCACCACGCTGACCGCCGCGACCACCCATGATCGGACGCGGCGCGCCGGCATCGATGCGCAGCGGGCCCGAGGGAACGTAGCCTTCAAAGTGCTGAATCACGATTTCCTGCTTGATCTTGCGCTGGATGTCGTGCAGCAGGCCGGATTCGTCATGCGAGACCAGCGAAATCGCCTGGCCAGTTTCGCCAGCGCGGCCGGTGCGGCCGATGCGGTGCACATAGTCCTCGGCGACCATTGGCAGGTCGAAGTTGATCACCACCGGCAACTGCGGGATGTCGAGTCCTCGCGCCGCGATATCCGTTGCAACCAGCACGGTGATGCGGCCCGACTTGAAGTCGGCCAGCGCCTTGGTGCGCGCGCCCTGACTCTTGTTGCCATGAATTGCGGCAGACTTGAAGCCAGCGGCATCGAGCGACTCGGCGAGTTTGTTGGCACCGTGTTTGGTACGCGCGAACACCAGTGTTTGGCGACGCGAGTCTTGCGCCATCACGTCGATCAACAGGCTGCGTTTGCGGCTGGCGTCGACCGGATGCACGATGTGTTGAATGGTGTCGGCGATGGTGTTGCGCGGCGTCACCGATACTTCGCGCGGGTCGCGGAGAAACTGTGCCGCGAGCTGCTTGATCTCGTCCGAAAATGTCGCTGAGAACATCAGCGTCTGACGCTTGTGCGGCAGCGCCTGCAACACGCGCTTGAGCGCCGGCAGGAAACCCATGTCGAGCATGCGGTCAGCTTCGTCGAGGATCAGCACTTCGATGTCGCGCAGATCGATGGTGCGCTGGCCCATGTGGTCGATCAGGCGGCCAGGCGTTGCAATAACGATATCCAGGCCACGGCGCAGGGCATCGACTTGCGGCTGCATGCCGACGCCGCCGAAGATCGTGGTCGAACGCAGTGGCACATGCGCGCCGTACTGTTTGAAGCTGTCGTGGACCTGTGCCGCGAGTTCGCGGGTCGGTGTCAGCACCAGAACGCGCGGTGTGCGGCCAGCATGGCGCGGTGCGCCTTCGGGGAAAAGATTGGTCAGCACCGGCAGCGCGAAGCCGCCAGTTTTGCCGGTACCGGTTTGCGCAGCGGCAAGCAGGTCATGGCCTGCGAGTACCAGCGGAATCGCCTGTAGTTGGACCGGCGTCGGGGTGTCGTGGCCCAAAGTGACGAGCGCACGCAATACCGCGGGCGTCAGCCCGAGCGAAGAAAAAGACATGAATTTGCTCCAGAAGAAAAACCCGGAGCGTTCCCAAAACCGCGCTACGAGACAGGGCGCTTGCGCGCCATTGGTCCGGTGATGGATGGCTCTCGAACGTCGATCGCAGGGCGAAGGAGTGATACGAGCACTGGGAATTCGACCACCGGAAGAATTCGAGGCACAGTCTGACCAGTGTCGCAGGCGCTGTAAACCGTTATCGATGACGAGTCTGAATCGCCGTTCATTCAGGTGCATGACATGCTTGGGCATCAACCGACGAGAATGCGTGATGGATAAATCCGTGCCGCCGTTGCTGCTCCTGGGCGCAGGTGTGGTCAGCGCAACTGCGCCGCCGCGACTGGACGGATTCCTCGCGCAGCATGGCGATCGCATTGCGCTGGTCCCGGTCGAAAACGGCGAGTGGATCCATGCACCGGCCGATGTGCTGCCGTTTCATGCCAATGCGCTGAACGCGGACGCGCTACCGGCCCTGCTTGATCGACTGCGTCGGCGTGGCGGCGCCGGAATTCCCTGGCTGCAAAAACCCAAGACGTTCTACGAGGGCGAGCCCAAAGTACCGGAGCATGTGCTCGATCTTGCCGGTGTCGAGGGCGAGTAAGGGCAATGGACTCGCTCTCGCAAATCGTGCTGGGTGCTACCTGCGTTGCCGTGCTTGCACCGGCACTGAATCGGCGCAAGGCGCTGGTCATCGGAGCGGTGCTTGGCACCTTGCCGGATCTCGACGTTTTGCCGCTGCTCGCGGTCAGCGATCCAATCAAGTTCATGACTTGGCATCGCACCGCATCGCATTCGCTGCTCGTGTTGCCCTTGCTCGGATTGCTGCTGTGGGGCGTGGCACAGCGGCGTTGGCGATGGCAGGGCACAGACCGCTGGCGCTGGCTGTGCGGATTCCAACTCGCGTTGATCACGCATCCGTTGCTCGATGCGCATACCGTCTACGGCACGCAGTTGCTCTGGCCGATGGCGACACCGCCGGTGATGTGGTCGACCGTGTTCATCATCGATCCACTGTACACAATGCCCTTGCTGATCGGCTGTATATGCGCATGGCGCTGGCGCGAGCGGGCAAGCGCACAGCGCGCGGTGCTACTCGGGTTAGTGCTGTCGAGTAGTTACCTAGGTTGGGGTTGGATCGCGAAGCATCGCGTCGAAGCAGCATTGCAGCCGATGCTGGTGCGTCTGGGGATGGAGACGGCACCGTTGCTGAGCGTGCCGACGCCGTTCAATTCTCTTGGCTGGCGCGTCGTGGTGATGCAGCGTGATGGCTATTTCGAGGGTTTCGCCAGCGCCTTGTATCCGGATCGGCCGATCACCTTGCGGTTCCATCCACAGGACCCCGAGTTCGCCAAGCGCTTCCTGCGCTTACCGAGCGTGCAGCGCATGAGTTGGTTCACTCAGAACTTCGTCACGATCGAACAGCGCGCGACCAGTGCCGTGCTGACCGATTTGCGCATGGGTATGGCGCCAGATTATTTCTTTTCGTTCGTGATCGCGCGCAATGTTGCCGGCCGCTGGACGACGGTGCATCCGGCCGAGCAGTTGCCCCGGCCGCGCGTCGATGATGTGTCTTTGGCTCGCATCAAGCAGTCGTTCTTGCAGGCGTTCGAATCGCGAAATGTGATTGCGGATGACTCTGCAGCGAACCGAGATGATCAAGCAGTCGGTCGAAGTAGTCGATAGTCAACTGGCGTTGTTCCATCACCGTCTCGGCGCGCACCACGATCTGCCGGAAGGCTTCATTTTCGGGACGGTTCTTCGCATACCAGCCGAGATGTTTGCGCGCGATGCGTATGCCCTGCGGCTCACCGTAGAACGCGTACAGGGTGTCGAGATGGCCGAGCAGGATGTCGCGAACAGCCAGCGGCGAAGGTTCTGGTAGATGCTCTCCGGTGGCGAGGTAGTGTGCGATCTCGCGGAAGATCCAAGGGCGACCTTGAGCCGCGCGACCGATCAACACGGCGTCGCAGCCGGTCTGTTCGAGCACTTGTTTTGCTTTTTCAGGCGAGTCGATGTCGCCATTGGCCGAGACCGGGATCGCGACCGCCTGCTTGATCGCACGGATGGTTTCGTATTCAGCCTCGCCTTGATACAAATCTTCGCGCGTGCGGCCATGCACGGCCAGCGCCGCGATGCCTGCGTCTTCCGCGATCTGCGCGATCGCCACGCCGTTACGGTTAGCGCGATTCCACCCGGTGCGTATTTTCAACGTCACTGGCACCTTCACCGCGTGCGCTACCGCGGTGCAGATGCGGGCCACCAGCGCCTCGTCCTGCAGCAATGCCGAGCCCGACCAAACATTGCAGACCTTCTTCGCCGGACAGCCCATGTTGATATCGATGATCTCGGCGCCATGATCGACGTTGTAGCGTGCCGCATCGGCCAACATCTGCGGATCGTAGCCCGCGATCTGCACCGCGATCGGCGCCGGTTCGTCACTGTGGTCCATGCGCAGCCGCGACTTGCGCGTGTGCCACAGCTTCGGGTCGGCGATCGTCATCTCGGACACTGCCAGCCCGGCGCCCAACTGTTTGCATAACAGCCGAAATGGCTTGTCGGTCACGCCGGCCATGGGCGCGAGAATCAGATTTGGGGTGATTGTGTGCCGGCCGATGCGCATGTTCGCATCATAAGCGTTGCGAATGCCGGGGCCATCACGCTGGCCTGGATTGCGCCGTATTCAGGTGCCGCGACCGAAAATTCAGGTCGTGCTGCGCGCGGCGACCTCAGCGCGCGTCGGCATCGACAGCGCAGCACCGCGGCGTTCGGTCGATGCACCGGCATAGGCGCTGGCGTAACGGATTGCCGCCGCCAGCGATTGCGTTGGATCACGTGCGAGTTCAGCGGCGAGTGCGCCATTGAAGGCATCGCCAGCGCCGGTGGTGTCGATCGCATTCGCCTTGATCGCCGCGATGCGGTAGCTCGCTGTGGCTTCATTGAATGCCGACGGCTCAGTATGCGATACGAAACAGCCCGCCGAGCCCAGCGTGATCACCACGCTACCCTTGTGCAGCTTCCGGCACAGCGCATGCAGTTCGCTACTCGGGCTCGATGCCACATCTTCGGCGTGCACCTTCTCGCCAAGGATATGCAGGCACAGCGAGGCAAATTCGGTCTCGTTCGGCGTGATCAGGTCGGCGACGTCAAGCAGGTCTTCGTCCACTTCAGCGTCCACCGGCGCAGGATTCAGGATCGTGCGCTGGCCGGCACCGCGTGCGATCGACAAGGCGCGAAAAATTGCGCCGCGATCGACTTCGAGCTGGGCCAACGTGACCACAGCGGCGCGAATACGCGCGGCTTCACGATCGATGAACCGGGTCGACAATGCTGCATTCGCGCCAGGCGCGACGACAATGACATTGCGCCCGCGCGCATCGACGAAAATGCCAGCAGAACCGGTGGCGACGTCACCATGCACTTCGTCGATCAGATCGATGCCAAATCCAGTCGCGAGCGCCCGTGCATGCTGGGCGGCGGCATCGTCGCCGAGTGCAACCAGAAACGCGGTGGCGGTTGCGCTGCGTGCGCTGGCCACGGCCTGATTGAAGCCCTTGCCGCCGGGACCGCTGAGGTAGCGCCCACTGCGGGTTGCGCCGGGTGCCGGCAATTCATCACTGACCCAGACGTGATCCTGGTTGTACGAGCCGACCACGATCACTTGATTCATTTCGGCACCCTCAAGTGAACTGCGACAGCACGCCAGCGATGGTCGCGGTCATGAAGGTCGCGATCGATCCGCCGAGCACAGCGCGCAGGCCGAGGCGGGCGAGATCGCTACGCCGTTCCGGAGCGAGACCGCCGATACCGCCGATCTGAATCGCGATCGACGAGAAATTGGCGAAGCCGCACAAGGCGTAGGTGGCGACCAGCGCGCCATGCTCGGACAAGGTCACACCGGCAACTTTGCCATTCACGATATCGGCCAGTTGCAGGTAGGCAACGAACTCGTTGATCACCACCTTCTGTCCGATCAGCGAACCGACTGTGTTGGCATCCTGCCAAGGCACGCCGATCAGCCATGCAATCGGCGACAACACATAGCCGAACAGGTTGGCCAAGTCGGTCGACTTGCCGAGCATCGCCGCGATACCGGTGGCTTCACCAAGCCAGGTCAGCGGTGCATTGATCATTGCAATCAGGGCGATGAAGGCGAGCAGCATCGCGCCGATATTCAAAGCCAATTTGAGGCCGTCGCCGGCGCCAGAGGCGGCGGCATCAATAATGTTGCTGGTGGTCTTTTCGACTTCGATGCGAACGGTACCGCGGGTCAGCGGCTCGCCGACTTCCGGAACGAGAATCTTGGCGATGACCAGCGTCGCCGGCGCGGCCATGATTGATGCCGCCAGCAGGTGCTTGGCATAGAAACCCTGAGTCACCGGATCAGGTCCACCGAGCATCAGCACATACGCGGCAAGCACGCCGCCAGCGATGTGGGCCATGCCGCCGATCATCATCGTCAGCAATTCTGACTCGGTCATCTTCGCGATATATGGACGCACCGTCAGCGGCGCTTCGGTCTGG
>Ga0073902_10000731_pt1 | contig 18709 bp, 17 predicted proteins | sample KloWWTmeKNB19Kit_FD_66667 | JGI IMG/M metagenome (GOLD analysis project Ga0073902, IMG submission 66667) | Active sludge microbial communities from Klosterneuburg, Austria, studying microevolution and ecology of nitrifiers - Klosterneuburg... | ecosystem: Engineered > WWTP > Aerobic digester >...
AAACAGGATAAATATAGCATAGAGCCGTTTTGGTAGCAATACCGGAACGACCAGGGTCGACCACTGAACTTTGTGCTACAACTAACTGCCCCGTGGAGGTTCGATCCCTCCCCCTACAGCTGAATCAGTTTTAAACTGAAACTAAGCCTTTGTAAATGAATTATTTATAAAGGCTTTTTTATTTTCATCAGGGCCGGCAAACAATCTTTTAAGCGCCAAATCGGTAACCAATTCGGTAACCTGTTTTTCCTTCTTTAATCTTTAAAAAACCATGTATGGCAATCACTCTAAAAGTGTTGCCCTGGCTGTACCGTTCTAAAACGAACGCAGAAGGAAAGACTCCAATCTATCTCAGAATGACATGTGGAAATATGAGGGTGGAGGTAGCTACCGGCTACTTCATTAAAGAGTCAGAATGGAACACCAGGTCACACACTGTAAATTCAAAAGCACCACAGGCAAGGCAGATCAATGAACATCTGCAGGCATTACGTTCAAAAGCATTTCAATTATATAACCAGCTAGTCGCACAAGAAAAGCCATTCACATTAGCTGTTATCAAGAACAAACTCACGGGTAAGGATAAAAATCAAACAACATTACTTAATGCTATTCAATACCACAATGAATTAGTCAAGAAAGGGATTGGCAGAAATTATGCCATAGGTACTTATAAAGGGTACTTATGGTTTACAGATAAGATCAAATCATTCCTGATGTATCAGTATAAACGTTCTGATATATTATTAGCAGAATTGAATCACCGGTTCCTGACAGAATTCGAGCATTATCTATATCATCATTTGAATAACCAGGTTAATACGGTTCAAAAGAATATAACTCAGCTGCGAAAGATCATCAATCTTTGTATAGATCTTGATTGGCTGGACAAGATGCCTTTTAAACGCATTAAAGCAAGACCTTATACACCAAAAAGAGATTACCTGACCAAAGAAGAACTTGAGACTATTCAGAACATTGAAATCTCTAACAAGAGGCTTTGTACAATCAGGGATAAATTCATCTTTCAGTGTTATACAGGTGTAGCTTTCATTGACCTGAATAATCTTACGGCGTCTAATGTGGTGAAAGGAATTGACGGTGAGGATTGGTTAATTCTTAACCGCCAAAAAACAAAATCCCGCTCAACAGTACCGCTTCTCCCCATTCCAAAAGCCCTGATCAATAAATACAGGGATGAAACCAGGGAGACCTTGTTCCCAATTTGCTCAAATCAGAAATTCAATTGTTATTTGAAAGAAATTTCCTTGCTATTAAAGATCAATAAACGCATAACGACCCATACTGGGCGCAGAACCTTTGCCACGAGTGTAACTCTCAGTAATGGGGTGCCAATAGAAACAGTAAGCCGGATGCTAGGGCACTGTGACCTCAAAACCACAGCTATTTATGCTAAAGTGGTTGATACCAAAGTTTCTAAAGACATGGAACGGCTAAAACATGAACTCGATGGCACAGATATAAAGAAAGCCAGAAATGGATCAAGCTAGCAGGTGCATATAACGATCCTCATTATATTTATAGTAAGAAACGCCATTTACTGCTTATGCCCAGCCGCTTTACTACCATTCTCGAATTCCTGTCGGTTCAAAAAGTACTGCTAGAAAAAGTACGAATATTAGAAGAGGTATCAGAAAATCCTGATAACATTACAAATATTGACAGGCAAAATGTTCGAATAACAATGTTGCATCTAGATGATGAAGGAAAGCATTTTGAAGAAACCTATTCACTTGATGACATGTTGTTAAGCGAGTTTAAAAACTTTATAACAAAGAAAACTGTAGATGAATTAAGGGTGTTGAAATTCGGATCCAAAGAAGGGATATTACCGATAAAAGCCTCAGATTATGTCAACACTTTAAAAAACCTGGAGACTACCATTCGTCAGGGAGTTAAACAGCTCCAGGAATCCGGTCTTCCTATTCCAGTTACATTGGCGGAAATCACCCGGTTTTGCAAGCTGCTCGAGAAAAGGAAACTTGAATTTATTGACGAGCAAGTTTCCTCACAGCCAATAAATGACAACTACCCTTTTCGTGGCTATAGGTTCACTGACCCGAAGATTAAGAAACCGTTAGAATTGCTTGACCGAATAGCCGACTACTTAATACAAGAAAATCTCATTGGTCCAAATAGAAAAACGTCTTTTATTTCCCTTTTCACGGAAAGCTGGGACCAGACTAGAATTCCCTGGAAAGGAGACCCAAAGGAGTTCTTTTGCTTTTATGCAACATTGTTTTGCTCATCCCGATTTCAAAAAAAACCGCTTATCGAAGTCAAGGGAAACAAACTAAAGAAAGAACAATTACTTGATTATTGCTTTCTGGTAATAAATCCTGAGACAGACAAACCAATGAGTAAAGTGGAATTGCGTAATTATGAGTCAAAACCAAAATCAAACAAAGTATATAAAGGCATTGCAGATATCATTGAAGATCTGCTAGATATATAACTTCCACAAGCCCGCTTCCGCAAACTTGCTTCCGCAAATACCCCGTTATGAGGAATATGAAGCATACAAACTTCCCAAGATTTGTGTGGTCAACTATTCTCTAATTTAAACCCACACAACAATGATCTGCTTCCTAAACACAAAAGGACAGTGCCCCACAGATGAGTTGCCAGACCTGATAAACAACTTCAACGCAGTACCCCTAAACATCGGGTATGTAGGAAAGTTTCGAAACATGAAAGTATTCATCAATCAAAATGGTGGGTATAACATCAAGGGATCAGTCTGGAAATATCAATTGGGAAACAATATTACGCCCCTGGAACTACCGGCATATGAAGAGGCAATTAAGGACCTTAATAGCCTGACATTTGGCACCTATATGGAAAGCAAGGTTATCAGCTATGAGTTCGGACTGAATATTAAAACTACCCACGCACCATTGCACTACATGATGCAACTGGTAAGCTCTAAATTGAATAATAGAAGCATTGACTTTTCGCCTCAATTCTCCAATGGAAATTTATGGTGTATGAGATCGACAGGGATCGAACGGTATATCAAGTTTTATGACAAAACCTGTGAGGCCAAACTGTTGACAAACCTATTACGAATAGAATACGTTGTAAAATCCCCAAAGAGGATATTAAGGGCGAATATAACCGTGAAAGATACATTGAGCGAGTCCTTCATTCACTACAACTGCGATATTCTGCGCCAATTCACGGAGAACATGATCTTCAAGGCAGACTACGATCCGGCTTATTTAGGGTCACTAAAACCCAGGGACATGTGGCGCTACCTTGCTTACATGATGAGTAAGCAACATAATCCTCGACTCTTAATAAGCACTTTGGGGCTTGACCCGGTATCTAAATCAAGAGAGTATAAACACCTGAAGAGAGTAATCGGAGCACATACCGAAGGGGAACTGAAAAAGGAGATATGTGAAAAGGTCAATCAAGCACTTAATCAATTTATATAACGACTATGTTTATATACAATTATGTTAATGAATCATGTTAACACACAGCTGGATTTCTTCTGTTCATAACAGAAAAATACTAATCGGTTTTAAGTGAGTTAATAATCGCTCTAAAGCTCTCCAGCCCTGCTTCAAGGTTCTCTACAATTTCCTCAGCCAGTACATCGGGGTCCGGTAGATTATCCAGGTCGGCCAGTGATTTATCTTTGATCCAGGATATATCCAGAGAGGTTTTATCCCGGGCAATGATTTCATCATAACTGTACGGCCGCCAGCGTCCGTCTGGATGGCTTTCATTCCAGGTAGCCGTTCGTTTATGCCGGTTCTTAGGATTGTAGCAGGTTATAAAATCCCGCAGATCTTCCAACTTTAACGGGTTCTTCTTTAGCGTATGGTGAACATTGGTCCGGTAGTCGTAAATCCAGATTTCTTTAGTCCAGGGGTCTTTGGAAGCCGGTTTATTATCAAAAAATACCACATTGGCCTTTACACCCTGGGCATAAAAGATACCGGTAGGCAGTCGCAGAATGGTATGTACATCAGTAGTTTCCAGCAACCGTTTTCTCACCGTCTCCCCGGCACCACCTTCAAATAATACATTGTCGGGTAAAACAACTGCAGCCTTTCCAGTCGTCTTTAGCATACTCCTTATATGCTGCACAAAGTTCAACTGCTTATTACTGGTGGTAGCCCAGAAGTCCTGTCGGTTATAAGTCAGGTCATCCTTTTCCTGTTCACCCTCTTCGTTGGTGAAGGTCTGGGAGCTTTTCTTGCCAAAGGGGGGATTTGCCAGTACATAATCATAATTGGCAGGGGATGCTGCCACCAGCGCATCTGCCGGTGAAATGAAATTATCGCTGTCTATATCACCAATATTGTGCAGGAACAAATTCATCAAGGCGAGGCGACGGGTACTGGCCACAATCTCATTGCCGAAAAATGTCTTGTATTTAAGATACTGGCTTTGCTCTTTATCCAGTTTATTATGCTCCACCAGGTAATCATAAGCTGCAAGAAAGAAGCCGCCAGTACCGCAGGCCGGGTCTGCAATGGTTTTCATTGGCTGCGGTTGCACACATTCCACCATCGCCCGGATCAATGCCCTTGGGGTAAAGTATTGTCCGGCCCCACTTTTAGTATCCTCTGCATTCTTCTCCAATAACCCCTCGTAAATATCTCCTTTGTCCTTAACTCCCATCATCAACCATTGCTCTGCATCAATCATGGCAATGATCTTACTGAGCTTGGCCGGGTCCTGTATCTTGTTCTGGCTCTTGGTAAATATCTGTCCCAGTATTCCTTTCTGCTTACCTAACTCCCGTAGCAGCTCAGTATAATGGCTTTCCAGTTCTGCACCTTTGAGTGCATTCAGGCTTTCCCAGCTATACTTTACCGGAATGGGCAACTTGCGGTTATGTGGCGGCTTACTGTACTCATCAGCCATTTTTAGGAATAGCAGGTATGTAAGCTGCTCCAGGTAATCACCATAACCCACTCCATCATCACGAAGGGTATTGCAAAATGACCAAACCTTTGAGACTATTGCTGAATTGTTATTCATTGTTTAAAATCAATTATTCGTGCATTTTTGAAAAATCTAAATTGTCGGTATCAAAAACTATTAATGCTTTTGGTTGGTAAACGTCCTCATTTTCCACAAAAGTTCTTTTTTGAAAGTCAGCTACTAATTGAGAAATATTTGTCTCTAATACTGGAATAATATACTTATCGCCATTCAAAAAATCCTCAATTCCCGGGAAAAAGAAGAAAAAGAAATTTGTCTTACCTCTTCTCTTTAATCTCCTATAAACTTTATTTATTTTTTCTGCTATTTCAATTGTGAAATATGAAAGCTCATGAAAGGGTACTGCTAAGTGACTCCTGCTTGCTTTATGAAAATAAAACAACTGGGGATAGTATCTCAAACTATACAATTTAGGATCAATACGGCGTTCATTGTTAAAATGATAATCATAGAACTTTTTGCTTTGAAGTTTCTTTACAGAATATGCAGATGCAAGGGTTATTCCTAAGTTCTTTTTATCATAAGGTGTTGCTGAATTATAACAATTTATCAGTTCCAAATCACTATCAAGAAGATGATTATAGAATGCATACATCGCAAGGCTTGATTCCTTTTTAGAATAGTTTATTAATAATTCTGTTTGGCTGAAATCCAGCGCATCAAAACTATTGTTTATGCTTTTTCCATATAATCTCTTTGCCTGAATAAATAGTCTTACATACTTCCCTTTTGATTTACTACCAATCGCCATTTCGAAATCATAACCCTTCAAAGATTCTTCATTTCCAGGTATCATTTCAATTTTATCAATACTTGGACATTTTGATTTATAAAGCTCCTTTATTGCCATAGTTGTGAGAGCCTCTTCCCTAACTTCAAATACTTTATAAACTGAATTTATTGGAATTGGCTCTAGTTCATTCCAAACCTTAATTGAAGCCATTTTAAGTGATTCTTCTAATGTCATTGATATTTGGTTGCATTTTTAAGAATAAAAAATTAGAAACAAAATATGAATGTCCATTAAAGGTTTTCATCCTCTAGGTAAGAATTTAACCATTCAGAATGATGAGCTGCTCCATCTAAATCAGGAAATAGAGATAATCTATTAATACCTAATCTGTCCAGCTCCGCTCTTAAATCCGAAAAGTACTCTAATGGAATAATAAATTTCTTAAGATAGTCTTTGTATCTTAAATTCCACTCAAACTTAACAAAATTACTTTTCTTCTTTGAATAACGATGTGAAGTAAACCATCCATTCTGTGACGCAATTCTATTCGTAGTAATATGTGGTTGAAATATTCTTGTTACTGTTTGCTCAAATGGATCCGTGTTTTCAGTTTCATTAGCTTTAATAATAGACTCTTCTGGAGCGTTTAACAACCATACCACACCAACTCCCCTCTTAATTGGTTTTGAAACTGCAAACCAAATGGCGGCAAGAGGATTAGTTGTCCAGTCTAATAGTCTGGTAGCCATTCCATGATGCTGAGCCAACGCAAGCCACTCCCAATTATTCAGAACAGGTCTTGGAAGGTATGGGCGGCTTAGTCTTTTAAAATCATTCAACATTTCTTTCTCTGCAGATTCGAAATCGCTATTCTTTAAATTTATCCTGCCAATTTTTGGAAGTAAAGGCCAATCCTGTTCTTGGCCTCTGAACAATGCATACTCACTAAGGTTTTCAAGTTCTTTTAATCGATCCAAAAATTGACCAACTGATTTTATTCGTAAAACAGACGAACTCTTTGTCTTTTTCGGAACTGGCATAAACAATCTTTAATTAATCAAACAAATTAAATCAATCTCCACTCAAACACCTTCTTTCAAATGCTTTTCTGATAGCCCCGGCTTTGTACCGGCAATGAGTTAGTCGTTATCCTTTTCTAAGCCGTTATCATCACCAACCTCATCTTCATCCACTTCTTCTTCATCTTCTTCGTCAAAATCCTGATCTAAATATCTCGTGACATTTCTATTTTCAAAACTGCCTGCATTCATCATTATTTCATCGTTTATACAATCTATTGCAGCTTCCCATGAATAAACCGGCTCATCTTCGGTTCCTTCTGGTTCACTATCAATTGATGCAACATACATTATCAATTTCCTTACAACCTCTGGTTGTTCATCTAATTCTTTTTCAATAAAATTATTAATGGTTTCCTCATATGAATCCCAGTAAAACGATTGCTCTCCCTGTACCTGCACACAAATTTCTTCCCAGGTATTTTTCAAGCCGGAATCACCTCCAGATAGCAGAAGGTCTTTCTTTAATTCCATTAGATCTTTTATTACACTATCTGCTATTTTGCTTACATGATAGCTGCTGAGATTGGAAAGAAGTTTGAATTCGATATTTTCCATTTGCTTTTTATTTTTACACCAACCTCCCTTCAAACGCCTTTTTTAAAATACTCTGCCTTAACGCCTCTGCCTGTTGCAGGCTCTGGGTTATGCTTTCCTCCATTTTATCGGCTACGCTGAGGCGGCTTTCGATAGTTTGTACAATATTTCTTTGTTCTTCTACATGTATTGCCAACGGCATAGAATACAGTGAAAGATTTTTTGCAGATAAATTGGGTTGAGCACTGCCATTATCAAATTGACTTATACAATCTTTGCCTAATGGACTTATTAAGAAATAATATAAATATTTATTGTTAAGGTCTTCTTGATTTGGTCTAATAATTACTAGTGATGAGGCTATTGCTCCTTCTTTGAATTGATCGACAAAAGCTGTCTTACCAATAGTAGCTCCTCTTAAACAATACACTAAATCTCCATTCTTTATTTTTCCTCCATTTAAATTATTAAACTTTTCTCTTGAAATGTAGTTCATTGAAATCAAATCAAGTTTACCATTCGGTTGTATATGACCAGTGTTTATGAAAGGAATTCCATCCTGCACATATTCGTTTCTATTTGGGTATTTTTTACTCCTATCCCCATTTAAGAATTTTGCAACTTGTTCTAATTTCACTTTCTTCCACCCTTCCGGCAATTCCCCCTCTTTTACATTTTCATTCGTTAGCTTTCCTCCAAATGCCCATTTTAATACACTTTGCCGGTAGGTTTTTAGTTGTTGTTGGGCCAGGAGCAGGTTTTCTATACCTTTGTCTAACTCACTAAAGAGTTCTTCTATTTTGGATACAATGGCTTGTTGTTCCTTTCTCGAAGGAAGTGGTAATGGAATTTCTTCTATTGTTTTTGAAGAAATATGTTTTACAGTCACCGATGATGTTTCCGCATGTATTGCATCTAAAAATGGTTGTAAACAGAGTACTAAAAATTTATCATTGTATTTTTTTAAATCGGGAATAATTCTACAAACTCGTTGATTCAATAATGCATTTTCCCCTTTCCATCTTGCAACTTTAAAATCTCCATCCATTCCAATTAATATATCTCCTTTTTTCACAACAAAATCTTCATTATATTTTCCTCGGAACTTATCAACTGTCTTTAAACCATCTATATCACGTATCCTAATTAAAGGCATCCCTTCGCTCTTAGAAAAATAATCTGAGCTAAATGCATAACCGTTTTGAACTTTGGCAACTTCTTTCAAATATATTCTATCCCAATGATCTGCCTTAGCAAGTAATTGGTGCTTTCCGTCGTTGACTATTTCAATTGGTTTCCTACCTAATGCCATATTATTTCTTTGTAAATTGATCAACTATATTACCCGGCATTGTAGGAGATGCATCATCTTTCAACAGCCCAGAGTCAGCTCTACTAAATAATGATTGCATAACTAAATGTCTTTCTGTTGGGTCTATTTTATTTTCTTTCTGTAAGGCCAAATAAACATAAGTAAGCTGCTCCCGTTCCTCTGCATCCCTAACTAAGTGAAAAGAGCTGAAAGTCAATTTGGACAATACCCTTATTATATAAGCAAGGAAAGAAATTAAAGTAATTAAAGCAACTGACCATTTAACTGCTGAACCTGTCTCTTTGAATATATCTTGAAATGTTCCGTCAGCAACTTTATTTAAAACCCAAATCAATATGCCGACACTAATAGCAACAGATAAAATCAAACCTCCCAGCCACCAATATCCCTCTGTACGAAGCTTCTTTGCTCTCTCATTCCAATATTTTGCAGGTGCCTCTAACTTAAGTTTTTCCTTATATAGCACCTCAAGGTCTGCTATTTGTTTAACTGAGGCTGTATGGAATTTTGTAAAGTCAACTGAATTTCTTTGAAACCAATCATTATAAGTTGTTTCCTTTTCAGTTTTAAAGCTGTCAATTTTACTGGCATACTCCTCAAACTTTTGATTTGATTTTGCTATGTATTCTACAACTTCTTTTTCAGCATTACCTAATTTTTCCTGAAATCCAGATCTGATTGATAATATTGATTTTTTCTCAGCTTCTTTCCTTTCTGCAATAGAAGAAAAGTCTTTGCTGTCAAATTCATAGGCGAGTAAATACCCGGTTAAGTAAGCTTTGTTATTAGCATGTTGAGTTGATCCTGTAAAATATTCATATGCTCCATTATAATATTCAGGCCTTTCCCGATAAACTTTTATCAGAAAATCAACTTCAGTAGTATTATACAAAAAGACAGGTTGGTTATTAGTATTAGAAATAAAACGCAGATTACTATCCCATGTTGCTTTAGCAATATTATTCTGTGATATTAGTTGTAAGAGACTTCCTTTCGCATTAATAAACTTCATTCTAACTTCTTCCAATTCTTTGGGCAGAGGGGATAGTTTGCTAAAGCCATCGGATTGGTCAATAATAAAGGAATAAATATTTACCACTCCCAGTAGCGTAGTACTGTAATTAATATTTTGATAGTTTATCTTAAGCTCATAGCTCTGTAACCACTCTCTATTGGGCGATGCGGCAATATTCTCTTTAAGTTCATTTAGTGTCATAGAGTTGATTTTAAGCTGCTAGTGTTTCATTTAGTTCATTAATTATTTCATCGGTCTTATCCCCAAACAACTGCCACATCTTGCCCAATCCTCCCTGCGCATTAAAGGGACTTAGGTCAAAATCTTCTTTTTCAATATGAAAACTCCCGGCTATATAGTCTTTGATCATCCGCAGCCAGTTCATCTGTTCTTCCGTAAACTTTAGAGTTCCTGCCTGCTTCTTAAATACCCATTCCTGGAAGTTCTTGTCCACCGTTTTATCATAAGGGGTGCGGCTGCTATCCCATCCACAAATATGCCTTACCAGCGATACCAGGGCTATCAGTTCATTCTTTAACCCTCCTTTGTTTCCTTCCACCTGTTCATACGCCTCCCATACCCGCAACGGTGCCAGCAAAGGCTTTTCCGTTTTCAGTCTTTCTACCAGGTCTTTTATCATTTTATACGTAAGCTCCCGGCGGCGGTAAGGTTGGTTATAAAATATCTGCAGGGCAGTTATTTCATTCTTGTGGTTGTCCATCCATTCGGTAAAGTCACGGATCAGGTTCTCGGCTTTCTCCTTTTGGTCTTTGTCCCAGCCTATACTGGTAATCTCGTCAATATTCACCACATCAATAATCTGCTCATGCACTTTTCTTACATTATCAATAAAGGCATTCAGTTCGCCATTGAAAACAGCTGCTGCCGATTCAATCAGGCGATTATGCTGTTCCTCGAAAGCTTGTTGTATTTCTGCTGGTGATTCACCACCATTGGTCTCTTCTATTCTAAGCCTTATTTCCTCTATAGTGTCAGGGTTGTAAGCATCAAGCAGGTTACGGGCTATTTGCCGCAGCGGGATGCCACCGGTTCGTTCCTGTAATTGCTGTTGCTCCTTTTCGGTCATCTGTTTATTCAGGCGCAGTAGCCTGTTGGCAAGCGAAGTAAAAGTGTCTTCATCCTGTGCCCCAACCGCCACTGCCTGTAGCAGGTCTTTCAGGGGCACAGATGGTTTACGTTCCAGCGGCCGGCTGTCTGTCTTTACACTTTTGCTTACCCCAATGGCATCGATGATCACAAAATGATCTTTGTTATAAGTAGCGCTTGGCGTCACCTTTTGCAGATCGTCCAGTGTAACGGTACGGGTGCCCCGTCCTTTCATTTGCTCAAAGTAGCTGCGACTCTTTACATCCCGCATAAAAAAGACCATTTCAAGTGGTTTCACATCTGTACCCGTAGCAATCATATCCACCGTTACTGCAATACGGGGGTAGAAGTTATTGCGGAACTGTGCCAATGTGCCTTTAGGGTCGTCCGCATTATATGTTATCTTTTTACAAAACTGGTTGCTTTCACCAAATTCCTCCCTGGTAATATTGATGATATCATCAGCATGGCTGTCTGTTTTGGCAAATATCAAAGTCTTGGGGAGTTCCTCCCGTTGCGGGAATATCTCTTTCCAGTGGTCACGAAATGCACGGATGATGGTTCTTATCTGGCTCGGGTTCACTACATCATCATCCAGTTGTTTGGCGCTGTAGGTAATATCCTCGTCAACCTGTTCCCATCGTTTCTTTCGGCTTAGCTTTTCCCGTTTATCTACATATTCACCTTTCCAGATGGCAGCACCTTTCTTAGAAATAGCAGTTTCTATGACAAATACATTATAAGGAACAAGCACACCATCCAGCACCGCATCTTCATATCCATATTCACTCACCACATTCTGGTTAAAATAACCAAAGGTCCGGTTATCCGGTGTGGCCGTCAAGCCGACCTGGAAGGAATCAAAATACTCCAGCACCTGTTTCCATAAATTGTAAATGCTGCGATGGCATTCATCTATCACGATAAAATCAAAGAATTCAATCGGCAGCCGTTCATTATATACTACACCCATGGGATCGTTCGGAGTAAAACTTCTTTCGTTAGGGTTTTCCTCTTCGGCAGTTTCTTCCAGTTCCTTACCTTTTAATATGGAATAAAGCCGTTGTATTGTGCTGATGCAAACCTGGCTGTCATTTGCCACATAGCTGCTTTTCAGTCGTTGTACGTTATACAGTTCTGTAAACTTGCGGTTGTCATCATTGGGCATAAAGCTCATGAATTCCTGTTCGGCCTGTTCTCCCAGGTTCCTGGTATCCACTAAAAATAGGATTCTCTTTGCTTTGCTGAACTTCAGCAACCGGTAAATAAAACTGATAGAGGTAAAAGTTTTACCAGAGCCTGGGGCCATTTGCACCAGGGCTTTAGATCTGGCTTCTTTAAAGGATACGTCAAGATTCCTGATCGCATTGATCTGGCAATCTCTTAAGCCTTCTGTATTTAGTTCTGGAAGATCCTGCAACCTATCCCGTAAGGATCGCTTTTGCTTTTCCCACTCTCTGAATGTTTCCGGGCGGTGAAAGGAAAAGACAGGACGGGAGCGGGGCTTGGGGTCTCTGAAATCGGTAAATCGTGTTACTTCCCCCGTGCTTTCATACACATAATGAAGCGGGTCATTGTTCAGGTGCTTTAGCTTACTGACCCGGTATTCGTTGGATTGTTCTTCATGTATGGTAAGCCGAACGCCTTCTTCCTCCCGTTTGGCTTCAATCAAACCAACGGGTTTACGGTCTACAAATAATACATAATCAGCGGGACCGGCATCGGTAAGATATTCCCGGACAGCAATCCCGGGGCCAGCAGCAAGGTTGATCTTATCCTTATGCTGAATTTCCCATCCACAAGCAATAAGCTGCTTGTCGATTTGATCTCTGGCTAGTTGTTCTGGGTTTTGGTTGGGCATAAGGTTCAGACATCTAATATAAGAAAGTAGTCAGATATCTCAAATCACATTTAGCGAATACGGTTTGTTTAAAAATACTGGTAAAATCTGAATACATATTAGTTTACAGTATTCACAGAAATATGATCGGAAATATTTTAATACTTTTATATTGAGGACATTTTCTTAGCGATAATTCGACTATTAATTTTAACCCCTTTTTTTATGAGAATTAAAGCATTGGCTATTTCTTTATTTATTTCTTGCCAAAGTTTGTCACAGAATGTTTCTCTTTCTGAACTGATCTCAATAATAAATAAATCAAATTGGGAGTCAGCAAATACTTTATTAATGAATAAAGGTTGGGTCTACTACAATTCCGAAAAAGAAAGCTTGAACCAGTATGGCACTATTAGTTGGAGTTACAACAAAAGTTATTATGATGATAAAGCAAAAGGGTGGATCTCTTTATATACACTATGGGATATCCCACATAAAGTGAGCTACCAATTCCATACAAAATCAATTTATACGAATTTTCAAAATTCTATCATTTCAAATGGCTTTAAAAAAGAGGATTCAGAAATCAATGACAATTTGATTACTCTTAATTATTCAAAGAAGGGGTATCTTCTATCGTTAGCCACCGGCAAATCTGACCAGGATTTTGCTTCATCAACAATATATACAATAACATTATCAAAGTACACAACAGTTGATCCAAAACCTGATTTGTATAAATCCAAAAACGGTCTTATAAAAGATTATGATGATGATGGCAATTTAACCTGCGAATGCAACTATAAAAATGATATTCTAAACGGTGCATACAAATTATATGAAGGGAATCAGCTTACCGAAAGTGGAACATATATAAATGGGAAAAAGAACGGGAAATATAAAGCCTATAAAAACGGGAAGATTGATATTGAAGGAACATATAAAAATGATTTATTCGAAGGATTGCAGACATATTATTATTATGACGAATCGGGCAAGTTATCAACAAAGAGCATGGGTAATATTTCTGGCTTTAATAAACAAGGATTGTGGAAGGATATAGTATATATAAATGGTAAAGAAATAGTTTATCAATACCAAACTTATATAAACGATAAACTTAGTGGGCCATTTAAAATAGTAGATAACAATGAGATAATTATTGGTGTATATAAAGACGAGATATTAGATGGCCCCTATAAATTATATGTAGATTACCTGACTAAAGAGGGGGACTTAGTCATTGGAGACTTGACTAAAGCATATCTAAAGGAAGAAGGCTTCTATAAGGATGGCGTTCAAACAGGTAAATGGCGGTACTATAATGAAGACAAGACGCTAATAGAAGAAGTTCTGTATGTTGATGGGGAAAGACAATAGTTTGCTTCTATTTGATCGGTTAAAAAAGATAATTCTCAAAATCTTATCTTAAGCTGAAACCTGTTTTTTATGTTAGCATTGTAAAAAGACCCCTTTGAGGCAGCATTTTTAAACCCTCTCCATATATTTATTGGGACTCCCTGGTGGATATATTCCTTACCACTATTTGTTGAGTAAACTAAATAACCTGTCTTACCATCACAACTATAATAGCTTGCAGATGAAATCCATGAGCTGCTTGAAGTATTTGCCTCATCCGTAAATACGAAACGACTGTTCTGAACAAGTTCAATAGCTTGTTTATAGGAACTGAATTTTTGAGGCAGCGTGCTACAATCCTGGGAGTGGCAGGAGAGGATCATTAAAGAAGCCAGGAAGGCAATAATTGACCTTTTCATAAACACCGCTTTATATAAAGTTAGATTATTGAAAATAAAATATGATTTTCTAGTTTTTTACAATTCTATTTATCTCCTTTACCATTACAATCCTCACATATTATTGTTTCTGCATTCTGAATTATAGTTTTTAAGTTTTTAATATCTTAGGATGATTACCTTCCTCGTAATTTAAAACTTCATTAATATCTTTTTGCAAATCTTCACATTCACTTATTACTTTATCACAACCAATTTCAGAATGTATTATAGATGGGATTGAATTCAGAATTAAATCAGTTCTATCAATTAGCTCTTGAAGTTTTTGAGCCTCCATTTTACTGTAAAAGAAAACGAAAAATATTATCAGTATAATGACTTTTTTGAAATTGCACTTTAGCATATAAAAAAGGTATGGGTTTATAAATTAGTTTATCCTATTCTTTCACACCACCCCCTCCCCCCAATCAGTCCCCCTCCCTTAGGCTGGAGGTCTTCATTTATCCAGCTGGACACAGGCCTTGTAATTCTATTCTTAAACAATTTAAATCATTTAAAAATGGTAACAGTCAAAGCTTATCATCTGCGCAAGAATGCAGAAGGGCAAACCTATGTTTCTCTTGAACTAGTCGGCCAGGTCGAACTGGTTCAGTCACAAAACACCGGAAGGTTTTACGCAACAGCAAGAAGGTGTTTTATCTACAGCACTCTCGAAGAAAAGATGGCTGCACAGATCGTGGGAACCAGCTTTCCAGGCAGCATTGTAAGAACTCCCTGTGAGACTTATGAGTACAGCATCCCCGAATCAGGCAAACAGATTTTGCTTTCACATCGGTACACTTACATTCCAGAAGAGAGTTCTATGGAAGCTCCGGTAAAAAGGCGGGCATTAGTTGAGGACGAAGATTGATCACTCCTTAACAACAGTAATTCAAGGCAGGGGCAACCCTGCCTTTTTCTTTAACTCAAAAACAAAGTATATGAATATTCAAAAAGCGGAACGCAAAAAGGCAAAGATCAAACTCGGACTCCAGGGTCCATCCGGAAGTGGTAAAACCTTCAGTGCATTATTACTTGCATATGGACTTACAGAAGACTGGAGTAAGATCGTAGTCATTGACACAGAAAACCATTCTGCAAGCTTGTATGCCCATCTCGGTGAATATAATGTGCTGCACCTGCAGGCACCCTTCAGTCCCGAAAAGTACATTGATGCAATCAGGCATTGCATTACTGCAGGAATGGAAGTAATTATTATTGATTCAATAAGCCATGAATGGGAAGGAAACGGCGGGATTCTTGAAACCCACTCGCAAATGACAGGCAATTCCTTTACCGCATGGGCTAAACTTACACCCCGTCATAACGCCTTTGTCCAGGAAATACTTCAGAGTCCGGTTCACATATTGGCCACCATCAGGGCAAAACAGGATTATGTTTTGGTTGATAAGAACGGTAAGATGGTCCCGGAAAAAGTAGGATTAAAAGGGATCACCCGGGAAGGGATGGATTATGAATTCACCATCGTTTTCGATCTGGACATCAAGCATAACGCTACGGCTAATAAGGACAGGACTTCCCTGTTTATTGATAAGCCCGAGATCAGGATTGATACCAGTACCGGCAAGATTATTCTGGAATGGTGTAACAGCGGCTCTGATATAACGGTGGACGATATATCCAAACGTATTGGAGACTGTAAATCCGTTCAGGAACTCTTTGCTCTTTACAAAATGTATCCCCAATTCAAGGCTTCACTGCAAGCAGAATACGAAGCAAAGAAAAGAAGGATCCTGATAAATCAGGAAACTCAAACACAATTAGCTAACCAACAATTCAACAAAAATGGAACAGAATAATATCATGGATATCACTTTTTCCGGTAATAGCATTCAACCACCCATGAGTACAGATATCCCAGCAGAACCCACACAACAGGCATTTATAGTAGCCAATACCATCGAAAGTTCGGTTGAAGAGATCAAAGGCAAACACATTATCCCGGTTTTTACAAAGGATAATGAAACGCTGATTTCGCATACCGATTTTATAGATATAACAGCTGACGTTATAGAAAGTGTTTTTGATGGGGAACGGATTACAAAGCCGCAGGTTCGATTATCTCATCCGGTAAAAGGACGAGTACCTGAAGCAAAGGACAAGCCTGCCAATAACCTGCTGGAATGGGAAAAGACTCTCTATTATGAAAGGATGATGTTCATTCAGGAGATCCCATCGATTCAAGAAACAATTGATGGAAACCAGCTATCGCTAACCGTAGGCGGTGTAAAAGCTTATAACCAGGACAACCTGTACAGCCGGTCTCTTTGCGATCAGCATTTCAAGGTTTTCATTGGGTTTCAGAATAAGGTTTGCACCAACTTATGCGTCTGGACAGATGGTTACATGGGAGAAATCAAAGTGAAGACTATTGGCCAGTTGAAAGCTGCAATTCGGACCCTGGTAGAAGGATACAACAAGAACTTCCATCTATTTCATTTGAAAAAGCTCACCGAATACAGTATCACTGAGCAGCAGTTTGCTCACCTGGTGGGCAGGTGCCGGATGTACCAGCATTTACCGGGAGAGAAGAAGTCTGAGATACTACCAGTTCTATTAGGCGACCAGCAAATTGGGACAGTAGTAAAGGATTTCTACAAGGACGATTCCTTTTGCCGGGATGAATACGGGAATATCAATTTGTGGAGGCTTTACAACCTGTTCACCAGCGCAAACAAATCGACCTACATCGATAGCTTCCTTGACCGGTCTGTTAATGCCTTTCAGTTTGTAGAACAGATACGGATGGCGGTCGATAACAAATCAAGCTGCTGGTATTTGAACTAAATCAAGCAAATCATTTTTACGTATGGCAAAAGCTAAGCTGCGGGTGTATTACCATGATCCGTGGAGTATCCTCGTGATAAATCCCAGGGGGCAAGTAAGAAAGCTCTATACTCCCTTCAGAGTGCTTTGCATTGAACCAGCAACCAACTGGCTTAAGAAGGGCGCCTGGGTCTTTGTCGATGAAGTAAAATCATCCGACAAGGATGAGCTAATATTTATTGTTGGTGGACACCAGTTTCTTCATCGGCACTTTCGGATCCAAATCAATTTCTAATCAAATTTCATCACCTACTGTCCGTCTGTTAGTAAAGCAGGCGGACATTTTAATTATTCAACATGAATGAGTTATTAGTTTCTGAAATCAAAATAAGTTATGAGCCCAGGGTTAAAGCCTCGGATAGCCCAAAGGTTACATGCTCCCAGGATGCTTACGAGCAGATAAAGCAGTTTTTTGACCCTTCATTAATGAATGTTAAGGAGGAGGCGGTTGTGCTGTACTTAAACTGTAGCAATCGGATTATGGGAGGATTCAAGGTTTCTTCTGGCGGTATTTCATGTACCATAGTGGATATCACTCTGATCCTCGGTGTCGCTGTAAAGTGCCTGGCAAGGGGCTTGGTTTTAGCTCATACCCATCCTTCTGGAGAATTACAGCCGTCAAAAGCTGACTTAAATCTGACAGCAAGGTTAAAGGAGGCTGCCAGGCTTTTGGATATCAGACTTATTGAACATTTGATTTTGAGTACGGACGGCTATTTAATCTTTGCCGATGAAGGACTCTTGTAATAATTCTGAATACTAAAGATTGCAATCCCTCTCGCAGACCCGGTCGCACACCCGGCAAATTCACCCTTTTATAGAAATCTTCTTTTAAAACATAGAATATAGGGGAAGACACTTTATATAGCTTAAACCATCATTTTATGACGATCATAAATATATTTTTAATAACCTTTCTTCTCACTACTTCTTTGATTGTTGGCTATATAGCCAGAAGGGAGGCAGGGATGAGATGTAAATCAGATACAGCTGAATTTGTTCTCTGTATAATGACAGGCGTTATAATTCTGGGAATTCTTATGGTGCTATTCTAGAAATATGCCCCGGTTAGCCACTCCTGGTGCCCTGGAATCTGATATAGTTTTCCAATCTCGCTATGAGTTCAGGATAGCACCTAAAAAACGCATCTGCTTCCAAATGAAGTAATGCCCGCCCTAATAATTAGGGGATTCTTGAGGCCATAAATGCGTCTCAGGCATATAACGAGTCACGTTATATATTTGTAGTAGTAATTGAAAAACAGGTAACCTTTTCGGTAACCTCCCGCTTTTTGAATGGATTGTTTGAAGGCTTTTTGGCAGACATGCCCTCTTGTCTCGGGGGTGGGGAAAACAGGATAAATATAGCATAGAGCCGTTTTGGTAGCAATACCGGAACGACCAGGGTCGACCACTGAACTTTGTGCTACAACTAAC
>Ga0073902_10000733_pt1 | contig 18690 bp, 15 predicted proteins | sample KloWWTmeKNB19Kit_FD_66667 | JGI IMG/M metagenome (GOLD analysis project Ga0073902, IMG submission 66667) | Active sludge microbial communities from Klosterneuburg, Austria, studying microevolution and ecology of nitrifiers - Klosterneuburg... | ecosystem: Engineered > WWTP > Aerobic digester >...
CGATCAATTGACACATGAATATGTCGCGCCGCGTAACCCGATTGAAGCAAAGCTTGCGGAAATCTGGGTGGAAGTGCTCGGAGTAGAGAAAGTCGGTGTGCATGATAATTTCTTTGAACTCGGGGGACATTCGATGCTGGTAATTAAACTTGTTTCCAGGATGAGTAATGCACTCGGTTTTGAGCTCGAGATTCAGGCTGTATTCGAGCGACCGACAATCGCGGCTCAAGCTCGGTTGTACGAATATGGTGGCGTGTCAGTTACGGGTAAGCTGGAAAAACAAATTGATTTGGAAAATGAATCCAAGCTCGACCTTGTTATAAGCCCCGTCAATAATATGGGGCCAATTTCGAATGATCCAGCAGCTATTTTTCTGACGGGAGCAACGGGATTTCTGGGATCGTTCCTGCTATATGAACTGTTACAACAAACATCGGCAGATATTTATTGCCTGGTGCGCGCAGATTCAACAGTAAAAGCTTTCGATAAACTGATACTTACTTTGAAAAAATATGAGATTTATCATGAAACGTTCAGCCATAAAATTGTTCCAGTTTGTGGCGATTTGTCGCAACCTTTGTTAGGTTTGCCGAAAGAACGGTTTGAAAAATTAGCTGCGAAAATTGACGTGATTTATCACAATGGTGCTTTAGTTAATTTTATCCAGCCTTATGCTGTATTAAAATCCGCCAATGTAGATGGAACACGAGAAGTTCTACGCTTGGCTTGCGCACAAAAATCAAAGTCCGTTCATTATGTATCCACTTTATCCGTATTCAGCGAAGTGTTGAAGGCGGATCAACCGGGTTTTTCAGAGGATGATCCACTTGATGTAAATGCAAAGCTGAGTAATGGCTATGGTCAAAGTAAATGGGTGGCGGAACGATTGGTTAATATTTGCGCTGAGCGCGGTTTGCCGATCAACATTTACAGGCCTGCGACAGTCACGGGGCACAGCCAAACGGGTATGTGGAATACCGATGATTATTTGTGTAGATTGATTCGAGGATGTATTGATCTCGGTGAAGCGCCTGAAATGCAAGTGGGTTTTAATATCGTACCGGTCGATTATGTGAGCAAAGCAATTGTGGCACTCTCCAGAGAAGAAAAGGTGTTTGGAAAAGCCTATCATTTGAGTAATACAATAGCTGTAAACAGCCTGGATATCGTTAGCTGGATCAACCAACTGGGGCACTCGGTGAAGCTCAAGCCCTATTCGCAATGGCGGGAAAATATGTTACCCAAGGTAAACCAGGCGCTGGATCATCCACTTTACCCGTTATTATCAATGTTCTCACCGGATACAAATGCAACCGAAGACTCATTTGATGATCGTGTGCGGTATCGCTGTGAAAAAACTATTGCCGCTTTGGTAAATTGTGAAATTCAATGTCCTGTTCCTGACTACTCTCTTTTTAAAATTTACTTGACACACTTACAGAATAGCAAATTGCTATAAAAATAAGATCGTGGTAACGAATATTATTTATGGGTCATTGACAGTTTTTTAGCATCTTATTATAAACAAACAGATTGTATCTGCTGGTCTAAAACCATTAATAAAAATGGAAAACTCGTAACAGTTATGATTTCGAGTAATGAGGTTTTGTGTAACTATCCCTATTTGAGCTTCCTCAGGCATAGAATTATTGACACTACCGAATAATTAACTTAATCAGAGCTTCCTTTCAGTATCAGAAAAGTAACGGGTACCAAAATCAGTGTGATGAACATACAGAACAACACGCCAAATGACAGCGAGGTTACCATGGGTAGAATTTTTTCTGCATGAGGACTTTTTTCCATTAACAAAGGAAACAAGCCAATGACTGTCGTTGCGGTAGTAAGAAATATAGCCCGGAAGCGCGTTTTACCCGCTTGAAGGAGTGCTTCATGAATAGGGGTATTACATTCAATCAATGTGTTAACTTTAGCAAGTAATATTAAGCTGTCATTAATCACAATGCCGCCTACCGCAAAAAATGCAATGTAAGACTCCAATGTCAGCGGTATTTGTAGCAATAGGTGACCTATTACGCCACCAACAAAACCAAACGGAATTGCTAACATAATCAGTAGCGGTTGAGAATAAGACCGAAGAGGAATGGCTAATAACGCATAAATACCTAACAGTGCTAGTGCGCCATACCCCCACAGTGCAGAAAGCGTTGCCTCCTTTTTTTGTCTTGCTTGTCCTGATTCAATCTTAAGCTCAGGAAATTGCGATTGCAGTTGCGGAATCACATGTTTGCGCACATCCGATAAAATTGTTTCAATATTGCCTTTTCCTTGATTTACATCGGCGCTAATTAACTGCACGCGCTCGCGATTTTGCCGGGTAATCTCAGCAAATCCTGGTGCATAGACTGCTTCAGCTACGTCATTGAATGTTACGATGTCACCGTTCGGCAATCGGATCGGCAATTGGTACAAGGCATCCAGGGAACGACTATGTTCCGACGGGAAGCGTACCATGACTCTGATTTCATCGCGATCGAGAAAAAAACGTTGCACTTCCAAACCATGAATGGCATGTCGAATTTGTTCGCTCAAGCTCTGTTCCGTCAATCCATATAACGCCGACGCTGGTTTTAATCTTAACCGTAATTCAGGCTTGCCACTTTGCATTGAACCTGTAACACTATGCACGCTGGTATAAGACTCCAGTTTCGCTTTAAGAATTTCCCCAGCTTGATTCTGAATTGCCGGATCTAATGCGAGCAACTTAAATTCGAGTGGTTTAGACGCTTGCGTCGTAGGCACTCCTAAGTTTTGCGGCCAAAACATCTGAAACGACATTGTTGCACCCGGTGGCGCTTCACCAAATTTCTTTTGCCAGCGCTGCTTTATTTCCTCTATTCTGGAGCGTATTCGCTCATCAATGGACATTTCAATATTGACAAAAGCAGTGTGATCCATTGCATACGAGAAAATATGCTGGAAACTCTGCTTAGGCGTGGTTTCGGAATTCAGTCCAAGTTCCGAATCTAATTCCGCTTGAATTTCACGGGCTGTTTGTCCTAGACGCGCCACTTGTCGATTGATTTCTTCAAAAGGAGTACCCGGGGGATTGCGAATTTCTGCTAGCAAATAATATTCACTGATTTGTGCTTCAATAATACTGGGAACACGTCCCGATAACACGAGCGACACAAACAATATCAATATCACAAAGAATACAGAAGCGGTCAGGTAACGCAACGACAGCAATTTACTTAATAAAGGTAAATAGACTCGCTCAATAAATTGTTGTAGTTGATCATTGATTTTTGTTTGCAGGTTTTCCAAAAAACGAAACAAAGCATTTCGATTATTTTTTGGTGATACATTCACGGACAAATGCGCTGGTAAAATCAACAACGCTTCCATCATCGAAAATAGCAATGCCAGAATAATCACCATGGCAACGTTGTACATCAAATTACCGCTTAGTCCCGGTAAAAATAGTCCAGGAAAAAAAGCAATGATTGTGGTTAATACCATCAGCATAACTAATGTAGAAACTTCGCCAACAGCAGCGAGTACTCCAGATACGCCCGTTTGTCCGGCTTGCTGATGGGTATAGATATTTTCCCCCACCACGATGGCATCATCCGCCAAAACACCCAATATCAGTATCAGCGCAGAAATGGAATAGGTATTCAGGGAAATGCCCAAAATCGGCATCATCCATAAAGCGCCGAGAATGGAAACCAGGATACCGCAGCCAACCCATAAGGCCAGACGAAACTCTAACGTGATCATCAAGAGCAGAAAAACTAACGCAAACCCTGAGATTGCATTGCTCTGCAACATTGTCATATATTGATGGTAATATTTTGACCAGTCATCCCAAGCGGTCAGTTCCAGTCCGGGCGGTAATTCCGCACGAAATTCATCCATGATTTGATGGACCGCATTCACCGTCGTGGAGATTTGGTCTTTCGGCATAACGAAGATCTCCATTGCCAGTTGGTCATCTAATTTAATCCATTGATCCTGTTCATTGACCGTCATGCGGATTTGCGCAATATCACTTAGCAGTAATTTCGCGCCTTGTTTGTCGCTACGGATTGCAATCGATGCGAAATCATTCAGCGTTATGGCTTGATTCATACTTCTCAGCATTAGCTTACCATCGGCTTTTTTAAGTTCGCCCGCTGAGAGGTTGATGGAGGATTGGCGAATTGCTGTCGCAATCTCATCAAAATGTAATCCGAAGCGATGTAAAGTATCGGCAGTAACTTCAATCGATACTTCATAAGGAAATTGTGGCCATGCAGTCAACTTACCAATATCGGGGTGTTGACTCAGTAAACTTTTAAGGCGATCGCGTTGTTGTTGCAAGAGATACGGATCATTGCCACCTCGTACCACGACAACCACTGCTGGAGTGCCGGTTCTCAACTGCTCAATATTGATTTTTTCTATTTCTTTTGGAAAAATCTTGACGGTATCAATCTTGGCCTTAACTTGCGCTTGAAAATGCGTGACTTCACTCTTTGTATCGAATTCAACGATGACTGTACATTCACCTTGTTTCGCATGCGCATTAATTTGTCGAATGTCTTCCAATTCATGAATTGCTTCTTCGATGGGGATACACAACCTTTGTTCGATTTCACTCGGACTGGCACCGGGATAAGCGATAGAAATTTGCAGCAGATTCTGCGGTTCCGGTGGAAAGGTATATTTTTTTGCAGTAACTAGCCCCCAGATTCCACCTGCTATGATAATCAACATCAAAAAATTTGCTGCTACCGGATTTCTGGCAAACCAATTCACGAGACTCATGGTAGATGTTCTGTCGGCATTACTTGGAGACCATCAATCAGATGCGCTAAACCCGATACTACTATCCGTTCACCGGCTTCTATTCCGGCGTCAATCAGTACTTGGTTACGTTCTTTTCGGATCACTTTCACGCCACGAATGCGTATGCGATTTTCTTGATCGATAACCGCGACTTCGCGTTCCTTAAACAACGCAGCGGTAGGTAGAATCATAATTTGATCCAACCAACGCCCCGTAATCTTTGCGTCAACATATAAGCCGATAGGCAAGATGGCAAACGGCTGTTCTGTTAATGACGCACGCTTTTTTGTTTTCAACCCAAACGGGTCTTTAATCTGAGCAACCATCATGATTTTACCCGTATCCGAATCGACAACGCCTTCACTACGCGTAATATCGGCTTGCCAAGTTTGCCGCCGGCCTTGATATTCTCCGGTTAAAGTGACCAGGATCTTTTGCATGGGCGCGGTATTCATATGTGCTGTATCGACAAAATCGATCAGCGCGATTTCGGATGGAGATAGTGGTAATCGGACTTCCGCTATGTCACTGTCATAGATCCGGCCTAAGACAGCACCAGTGGTCACGTACTGCCCGTCGCCAACATTCCGGCTGCGTACTCGCCCATCAAAAGGCGCGCGAATTTCTGTTCTTTGTCGCAATAATTTGGCATTCTTCAATTCTTCTTGCTCGGCGATCAGCTTGGCTTTTTTTTCTTTCAACTGAGGAATTCTCAAACTCAGTGAATTCGGAGCACCTTGTCCTAATTGTTGCCACTCTTCGCGTGCTTGCGCTGCTTCAGCTTCTTCACGCGTTAACTGATATTGAGCCTCCATCACTCGGGCCTGAGCTTGTGCGATGCGTAAATCATATTCAGCAGGGTCAATAGAAACCAATAAATCGCCTTTGCTAAAAAAACTTCCACTGAGAAATTGCTTTGATAGCTTAACGATATTTCCGGAGACACCACTGACCAGATCAATTTCCGTTTGAGCCATGATGCGGCCGCTCGAATGCACATCAATACGAATTCGTTGCGGCGATGCCACGACAAATTTAACGGCAGGTAGCACGGATTTGGTATCGTCGATTGCTTGCTCGGCCTGTGGAGGAAAAAGCAAAATAGCGGTCGCGATGACTACACCGAATACAATGACTAATAGTGCGAGCAATAACTGAAAACGTGTCGTCATGAAAAACAATCGATAAAATAAGAATTCAATGAATTGAATTCACCCAATGGCCGCATTAGACACTGCCTCCTAGCGCTAAATAAAGATTCACTCGATTGCTAAGTAATTGACGGGTAATTGATAAATGTGCAGTCTGTGCGCGTAGCATGCTGCGATAGCTATCCAATAGCGTAAGAATTTCAATGCGGCCATTCCGGTACGAATAAACCGCCAGTTTCTGACTCGATTGGGTTTGTTCGACAGCTTCTTTTAAGGCCATTTCCTGTTGGCGTAACCATTCTTCCGCGGCCAATGCTTGCTCAACCTCGCGAAAAGCGTTGAGTGCTGTATTTTTATAAAAATTGAGCGCTTCTTCGGTACGCGCTTGATTACGAAAAATTTCCCCTTCAATACGGCCACCGGTCAATATTGGTTGCATTAAACCTGCGAATACATTCCAAGCCACTGACCGTGGATCAATTAAGTCAGTCAGATCGGTACTGCGCGTTCCTCCAGAAGCAGTCAAGGTGATCCGGGGCAACCGTAATTTCTTTGCGCTAGTTGTTCGGAAATCGGCGGCTTTCAGTCGTGTGAAAGCGGCAACCACGTCAGGCCTTCGCTCCAAAAGCTCAGAAGGCAAACCCGCAGCGATAACATTCGGCAATGGCGGCAAACGAGCGGCGCTTACTTCATTTCCCGCCGGGTAACGTCCCAACAATATTTCCAAGCGGCGAGTTACGATTTGAATTCTATTGCGCGCATCTTTCAGTTCTGCTTCAGCAGTCGCCAGGTCTGTCAGGGCTAGGCGCAAATCCAATCCACGCACCAATCCTTTTTGAAAACGTCCCCGCACCAATTCGGCGATAATAGTGCGGTCTTTGATCGATTGTTCCACAACAAGCGCTAATAGCTTCGCTTCAATCAGCTCGAAATAGCTTTGTGTCACTCTTGCAGCCAGTGACAATCGCGCACCGTAGTAATCAAATTGAGTGGCATCGACTTCGGTCATTGCGGCTTTATGGAAATCACGTATCCGCCCCCACACATCAATTTCCCAACTCACACCAAACATCGCCTCAAATACGCCAAATCTGGATGAACCAAAACCGGCATCGCGTATCTGCACCTGCTGATGATCAGCGGTAAAGGAAATTTGTGGCCAACGTCCCGATCCATCGATGCGCGCTTGTGCAATGGCCGAATTTATCCTAGCCGCTGCAGCCTTCAATTCATAATTATTGGCTAACGCAACTTGAATCAGTTCTCGTAATTGTGAATCCTCAAATGTTGCCGCCCACTGTTCAGGGATCGACTGGTTAGAAGTTTGCTTACTCCCCCATTCTTCCGGAAACTTGGCGCCCACATTTTGACTATCGCGCAAGGGTGGTGCAAAGCATCCGCCCATACTCATCAAAATAGTTGCAAGTATCAACGAAATCGCGATACGAACTACCGGTTTCATTGAATCGCAATGAGAGACTATGAATTTTACTGGCCGTACAACGAAAAAATTCATCGATAAAAGACACTCACGTCTCTAACAGGCCGTTGAAAAACTATCTGCGTTGCCGCTACGGTGTTAAAAACAGGTTCAAAATGCTCATTTATTACACATAAACTCCGCTTTTTCGCCTGTTTCTGCCTTGTATCGGCTGCCACGAAAACGTTTTTCAACGGCCTGCTAAATAAATCAGTGACGGGTAGCGCGATCATTTGAGCCGTCTTGATCATAATTAAACCCATTCCGGGGAGCAAAATTTAACAAATTATTTACTTCCAATGCTGTTTTAAAATGTGAACATTAATAATCTACACGTAATGAACCAAGGAAAGTCCTTGGCGCACCAACAGTAATAAAAGTACCTCCATTTGTGCCTGCATAGTAGGTTTCATCTGAAACGTTGTAAACGTTGAGTTGAGCCAACATGCGTAATGGACCAGCTTTGAATTGATAGCTTGTCATCAAATTTCCCAAAACATAATAAGGTAATTGAAAACTATTATCGAGATCGCCTTGACGTTGACCAACCCCTTGGATACCACCACCGATTCTCAATCCTCGCAACATTTCGTTACGAAACTCATAAACATTCCATAACGTGCCGGTATGTTCAGCAGCTAGAAACATACGGTGTCCTTGATTGGCTAAGCTATTGCCGACGAAAACATTGTTTTCATCAAAAACGGCTAGATTATCCTTAAGAATTTTGGCATAAGGCAAGTAACTATAAGTTGCTATCATGCTTAAACCAGGCAATACTTCCCCTGATACATCGAACTCATAACCTTTTGTTCGCGCTTCCCCTAAGAAAGCTCTGATTAAGTAATTTATTCCAGTTTTGTCGACAAAATCATCGGTAAAGTAGCTAATAATAGGCATTATTGTACGATTCGTAGCTGTAATTCTTAGCAGATTGCATACTATTCTGTCACCTGATGCTGATTTTCAGGGGTATTGGACAGAATTATTCTGTGGCCAGCATCCACACCTGACGGACATGGTAGAGATTAGCCAAGGCAAACAACAGATAAAGCGGTTGTGCATTCTTGAACAATCCCCCGTAACGGACTTTGGTATAACCAAATTGTCTTTTGACAATACGAAACGGATGTTCAACCTTTGCGCGTAGAGAAACCAGCATGCGATTGAGCATGGCATGTTCTGCTGGTAATTCCTCATCGCCCTTGCGTTTGAATGGCATACCCCAGACGGGCTCTTCCGGTTGTCGTTGTGCTTCCAGATTGCGGTCATTACGAGTATAAGCCCGATCTCCCAATACAATCGCCTCTTCGCTATGTACCAGTGCATCAATCATGTTGCCATCGGCCACTTTGGCCGTGGTGATTTCCAGGCTATGCACCGGACCGGAATCGGCATCTACGCCTATGTGTGCTTTTAATCCAAAGTAATAGTTGTTGCCCTTCTTAGTCGAACTCATTTCGCCATCTCGTTTGCGCTGCCGGTTCTTGGCCGATGCCGCAGCCGCTATCAGCGTAGCGTCAACTATCGTGTCCTGACGCAGCAATAATCCCTGTTGCCTAACCGCGCAGTCGTTTCAGCAAACAGGCTTTGCGCCAAGTGATGCTTCTCCAGCAGGTGGCGAAACTTGAGAATCGTCGTTTCATCAGGCATGATATCTTCTCCCGCATCTAGTCCTGCAAATTCACGCAGCACTGCTTCCAACGCAAATGGCTTGCGGCCCAATCCAGCCACCGGATAGTACGGTGCGATCCGATTCGTTCATTCTGACCAAGGAATCACTTGCTCCATTTCTTCGAGAAACTTTTGCCGTCGAGTTACTTTCGGTTTCTTGACAAATAATGGTATCGACAAGCCTAATTGTTTCATCAATGCGCTCCCTTACAGTGGTTACGATCTACCGCGTATTTTACAAGTTTTTGCGACTTAATCAGAGTCTTCTTAACGTAAGAATTATGGATGAAAAGAGACTTCCTGATAATGCGACAAAATGTCGCAGCTAAAATTTTCGCTACAAAACAACTGCAATTGCAGATGCATAGCCTGTGGGTGAGTCAATCAGCCAAGCTTTTATTTTTTGCCACGCTGGGTTTGTATTAATAACACTATATTCACCATCTACGTCATCCGGAACAATTGAAACTGCTTGAAGATGGTTTGTTATTCCGACGCCTAAAGCCTTCAATACAGATTCCTTGAGCACCCACTGCTCAGTAAAACGCCGTGTCACTTTTAACCCAAGTTGTTGTTCAACCGGTGTGAAAACTAATTGACTTAATCTGATTGTATCCAATTGGTAGTTATGTCTTTCAATATCAATACCTACCTCGCTTGAAGTTGATAATGCAATCAACGCATAGGCACCCGAGTGTGAAACATTGAATTTGATTCGATTATTTCCTTGCAATCCTGGTTTTCCGGATTCATTAGTAACAAATCTCAATTGTTTCGGCGACACCAACGTTTTCTCTCCAAGCAATCTTCTCAGCACCGCTCTTGTTGCAATTGAGCGTACTTGATCATCTCGTACATGAAAGCGCATTGCATACGCTCGTTCTGATTCGTTCAATAAAACCCAATCAGCATTCTGTAATGGTATTCTAAAATCAAAGTCGAACTGCCAGACTTCAATGTAATTGGGAATTGTTAACGGCAATGTCAGACGCTGAAGCATATTACTCGCATTACTTATTCCAATAAGAATCAAGCTCTCCTAGAAATGCATTGTGAAGGAGATGGTTCAAGTTATCCGACTTTATTTGTTGCTTCCACAGAGCAGATAAAGCAACAAGGCTTACCGTTTGTCTTAATTGCAAATACATTAGATATCACTCAAGATTATGCCAGTCCTACGACCGGGAAATTAAAAATCCTATTAATTATTAGAGATATTAATGGTTATGATCAAGAATCTATCAGATTAGGATCGAATTTAATTGATGCGGTGAATAAGCTCCGAACACGCCGCCGCCATTTCAATTCTGCTCGGCACCGCAAAACTCAACGGCCACAATCCCGCAAAATAGCTAGCGACACTCTCGAAAAACGCCCCACCTGGTCTAACAGCCAAATCGATGAATTGCTACCGCTTGCATCAGATGCTATTGAAGCATTGTTGAAGGAATATGGGTAGGTGGCGGGATTGGAGGGATACAGAGAAACCACCAAGGTTTGTACACCTTAGAATTATTATCTTCTATGAAGAAAAGCCTTATCCAAAAAATTTTTTCCTCTGATAAACCATAATGCTACCTCAAAAAATAGGGGGTAATACCATGAAATACCTTTTGGCGGAACCCACCTTATTTTGCGAGACTCGTCCCAAAAAAAAGCTACTGCAGAAGTAAACCCTTCGGTCTTAACGCCATGCCACCAGTAAATAGGGAAAAAAAGCATTTCACCCGCTTTGACTTCGCATTCATAGTATTGTGCGTTTTTATAAAGTGGATAAGTATTTAAATCAACTGCCTCACTAGTAATTTTGCTGAAATTAAATTTATGATAGAGAAATGGTGTCTGGTCAGGGGGAAAAATTTCTAATTTTTTTCGCCCAGAAACAACGCAAAGCAACGCTTTTCCAAATGGATGAAAATGTATTTGAGAGTACATATAGCTACCAATATAAAAGCCGCACTGAATTTTGATGTGTTAATGTAAGGAGGAGGTATGTAATCGTCAATTACTTCCGGCATGATTTTATCTGTACTTTGTTCACTGAGATAAAGTCGTTCCTCATCGGTTGGACAAGCATTAGCTTTATCAAGATATTCACCCAGCGTCATTATTTCAGTCTTCGCACCGAGATAATTGCCATTTTTCATGCGCTTAACCGGAACTAAGCGATTTTCTGCAAACGACTTGAAGTATTGAGAATTCCAAAGTGAAACAGCCCTCCATTTAGAAACGACTCCAGTTATTAAAACTGGTTTATTTAGATTCTCATATAATTTATTGAAATCTTCAATTGACGGTGAATCGATACAAGTTATTGGCAATGGATTGTTTTTTTAAGTTTCACTAAGTATTACCTTTCATGACAATGGTTATAAGAATTTGTTAAATTAGAATCATAGACAATAATGCCCCCCCGCGCGATCTTTTCTGCAAAAAATGCATATTACCCGTTATGATGTCTTGCAATTATCAAAGCTTCGCTAGACTTAATAATATATAAGTTAGAACACTTAAGAGCTAAAAATCACATATTCGCTGATAATTATCAATATGACAAATTGCCGCACGGCAATTTGTCATATTGTAGTCTCCTCGGTTACAATAACACTCAGCGTGTTCATACAACGATTGGAGATATGACACCGATCGAATTTGAAAAAAGACTTAATAAAGTGTCCGAATTTATTTGACCACAATAAGTCGGTAGTTTCAGGCAATTTTTGTACACATTTTCTACCGCCCCACAATGTGACAATTTGTCACATTGATCTTTTATAAGATATCAGTTTTAATTCGCAAATATATTTTTTAGTTATTAAGGTGTTAAGAATCAATTATTAATTGTAATTTGTTTGGAGAATTAACATCAATAACTTGGAATGATGATGAAGATACGACAATTTATCATGTAGTAGTTAATCATGAGGAACAATATTCAACTTGTGAAACCCCGTGGTCTTGCCACGGGGGTTGTTTATTAACCATGAAGTACGTAGCCGCTTTTATAGATCTACACTTGGAAAGAAATGTGATTATTAATGAGCTGACGACACTATGCGTTTCGGATTAACCATCACAGTCGGTATCATTTCATTATTGCTGGTCGGTACCATTAGTTTAGGTATGCGATTGTCTTTAACTGATGGTGAAACCGAAGTGGCAGTTGCGGGTATGTTAACGGAGGTTATAGTATCGCGTGATCGCTTTGGCATACCGGATATTGTTGCACAATCTAAAAAAGATGCCGTTCGGGCGTTGGGTTACGTAACTGCACGCGACCGGTTGTTTCAGATTGATTTATTACGGCGCAAAAGCGCGGGCCGACTTGCCGAAATATTTGGCAGTACTTTGTTAACACACGATAAGAAACAACGTGTATATGGGTTTGAGCAAGTGGCAACGCAGGTGTTATTACAATTATCCGATGAGCATGTCGCCTTACTAAAAGCTTATGCAGAAGGCGTGAATAGTTTAATTGACAATATGACCGTAGCTCCTTTTGAGTTTCTATTGCTAAATTACCGCCCAGCCCGCTGGAAACCGGAAGATAGTGTGTTAATCGTACTTGATATGTTTATAGCACTCAACACTTCTGAAGCGTTTGAACGAGATGTAAGCATCATGGCGGAAGCATTGCCTGCAGAGGTTTTTGCGTTTTTAACACCGAGAACGGATTTTTATACGCAGGCTGTTTTAGATGAAGCAACAGAAAAGGATTATCCTGTACCCGTTGACCAACTAGTCACATTATTTTCTACTGATGCGCCTAAGATATTTACCAATTTTGTAAAGACTAATTTTATATCGCTCGGCTCGAATGCTTGGGCAGTATCAGCGTCAAAAACTCATGACGGTCGCGCCATATTAGCAAATGATATGCATTTAAAGATTTCGGTGCCGAACATTTGGTATCGCAGCCAACTGCAATATGGAGATAAGTTAATTGCCGGTGTGAACTTACCCGGTACGCCGTTGATTGTCGCTGGTGCAACGAAATATCTGGCATGGGGACCAACCTCGCTGGAAGCTGATATTCTCGATTTGGTAAAAATTGAAATTAATCCCGACAATCCGGAAGAATATCGTACGCCGGACGGATGGAAACGCTTTGATATCCGGCGTGAAACAATTGCGGTCAAAGGCGGTTCATTTCAAGAGCTAGCTGTACAGACTACGGTTTGGGGACCAGTATCACCACAACTTCTGATGGGGCAACAGGTTGCATTGCATTGGACGGCGCTTGATCCCAGCGGATTTAGCCTTGACCTACTTGATATCGATCAAATGCAAACGTTGCAACAAGGTCTTGACCTGATTAACAGTACAGGTGGTCCGCCGTTAAATATGATATTGGCGGACTGTAATGGTGAAGTGGGCTGGACGATAATGGGTCGGATACCTATACGTACTGGACCGATTACGTTTGATGGTTCAATCAGTCATTCATGGGCAAACGGTTCGATGGGCTGGGTCGGCTATATTCCACCGAAGGCATTGCCGCGTCGTATTGGTCAGGAATTTATCGTAAACGCAAATAACCGCAGTATCGATAAAGATTACATTTATACCATCGGTCATGCATTTGTCAGTGGCTATCGCGCATACCGAATCTCAGAACGTTTACGTGAGTTAAATAAAATTAACGAAGAGGATATGTTAAAGCTGCAGTTGGATACGGTATCGGAAGTTTACCGTACCTATCGTGATATTGCTTTAGTAGCGCTTACACCCGAAGCACTTGCAGAGCAGCCGGATCGCATTGTGTTGCGTGATCACCTATTGGCATGGAATGAAATTGCCGAGCCCGATAGTTTAGGACTCGGCTTGATTAAACAATTCCGTGATAATTTGGCACAAATGATATTTGAACCTCTACTGCAAAATGCTCGCGCGCTGGACGATAAATTTCAATATTTCTGGTCGTACCTGGATGTACCTTTACAAGCATTAATTAATACCAACGACCCCCGACTGCTGCCAGACCGGCAACATTATTCCACATGGAACGTTTTTCTTGTGGCTCAACTCGAGAAAAGTGCTCAGGAACTCATGCAACAATCTTCTATTAATTCATTGCAAGCTTTGAGTTGGGGCAAGATTAACAAGGCAAATTATAGGCATCCGTTAAGCCAAGGTATTCCCGGTATCGGTCAGCTCTTGGATTTTCCACGCGAATCACTGCCCGGCTGCGATTTTTGTGTTCGTGTTGATTCAGTCAGTGCGGGTGCAAGCATGCGCCTTGTTGTTTCACCAGCGCATCTTGAGGAAGGCATACTGCATATGCCAGGTGGTCAATCAGGGCATCCTCTTTCAAGACATTATCAAGATCAGCACGCGTATTGGATGAAGGGGTTACCACTACCTTTTAAATCTGATGCGCCCTCGAATGAAAGATTATTACTTTTGCCAGAAAAATGAATCTATACGGGTTCGATCCTTTGCGTTTGATTATTTGATTTCTTGTCAAAATCAGATCTTACATGCCTGAGACTTCCAGACACAATTAAATTTACACTACCCTGGAATCAGCTGTACCGAAGAACCAACTACGGATCCAGATGCGATCTGGCTAAAGAAATGCAAGAAATCTCAGTTTGGCTACCGCGGTTACCTGGTAGTGTGGACGCACAAGATGGCTATGTGCGGGGATTCCGCCGTCCCTGCCAACAAGAGTGAAATGATACATTTGATGCATTTCTAAGCAGCTATCAATGGTGCACATATCGAGGCGAATCGGGTATATGCAAACAAGGGATCCGCTAGCAATGCCAATCGGCAGTTTCTAAGAAAGCAAAAGATCAAGAGCACAACCATGCATCGCGCGTACAAGAACAAACCACTCTCGGCACGCCAGAAGCTGGCGAATCAATTGATCAGTAAAAAACGCTATATTGTCGAACAGTGTTTCGGCATAATCAAACGCTTACTCAGAATGGGGAACCGTAAGGATTCCTTCGTAAATGAGTAACCTCTTAATCAGGTATGCTTCAGTTTAATAGAATGCAGACCCTTGTTTTCACCTTGCAAATATAGGAAAAGGCCATAACCTGCCAACCAATCATTTCTAGAAAGATCAAGAGCTACCGTTTAACGTAGCGCTAACCGAGCAAGGCAACTAAGGCTGAAAAATAAAAACACAATATAACCCCGCTCCGGTTGATGCCATGTTAGATAGTTTTGATAACCAATATTTCATTGCCGCCCTTCTGAAACTCATACGGTGCTTGCTTAACTTCAACATAGAAACCATCATTTGTAAGCTGTTCTATTACAAAGGCAAGATGTGGCGATGGAACACCGCCAAGCATAAGCAACGGAAACACACGAACTTCATGGGCTACACGCAACATTTCCTTAAGTGCTTGAAGATGAAATTCTGCCGATAAATGGGTGCTGTATAGAAACAGGAAATGTGACGACAAGGCTAAGTCGAATCGTCCTCTGTCGAAAGGCAACGATGGCAATTCCCCAGCAATATATCGGTCTTCTTGTTTTCCAGCATTAAAGTCTTCAAGGAAAGTTTCCATTGCCGACATCCGGATACGCCCAAGGTCTTCTACCGATGGAATAGTTTCCCAAATAAATTCATTTCTGTTCTTTCGAGTTTGCGCCATCACTTCTTCGTAAGTTTCGGCGATGCGGCTTTTGATCTGACAGACATCAAAAACATAGATGGGATCGAGGGAAATGATATGGCCGCCACGTTGACTCAGCTCCGCATTAAACGAGGCCGATCCATCGCCGCAGCCGAGAATTTGGCGACCTAAATCGTCATTGGTGAGTACGAACATCCGAAGGTATTCGTCATAGGAACGTCCCCATTGAACGACTTTTTCCAACGTAAAACTCATATCAAATTTCTCGTGAACTTGTAATAATGATAGGCAGAGACCTCACATGGACGCCCACGATTTGCAAGGCATTCAATAGTTGATGATGAATTGGTTTAGATTGCAGCCATACATTCGGATTACTTGTCCTGAACGAAATTTGATCTGACAGACAGGCCGCCTCGTTCTTTACACATTTTTCGCTTTTGATAAAATTTAGTCCGCTATTCGGAAATTTACCAGTAACTCCATCCTTGCGCCTGCCCCAGGCGATCCAAGTACACTGCCATCTCACACCCGCATCCGCGCACCAGGTTACGAGAAATATATTTTTTCACACTTATGCCGCACATAGATTATTGGTCAGTTTCTAACTAATACTAATACTCCGAATCTACACTGCTAGAGGTGTCAACGTATAAACTCTACCAAATTTTCCTGCGGTACGGATATCTCCGTGTTGCAGGGCAGCACGAACATCATCCAATTTATATGCGTCTTCAATCGATAAATAAGGCGACCAGCCCTCTCCTGCGTCTATCAACTCGATCTCAACTTCCGCAATGTATTGGCCTTCTCGTACCAATTTTGTTAGATGTTTATTATTCATCGTAATCTCCTCAAAAAATCATTACTCCACTTATTACAATCAGGACGATAAGCCGTAACGACAACAGCTGGCATGTCCGCATTTCTAGGAATACCCCACACTACATTGGATTGGCTTGTTATTTTTATCTTTTTGTAACACCAGTACACATGGGTCTTTCGGATAGCCTGGAAAATCTTCCACGACTATTGCCTCCCCCAATACCTGAAAGAATATCTCTTGCAAAGATATTGTCGTGCGACAACTCATCATAACCATGTTCAGATATACGGACATCCCCGTTACTAAGACTCCTGCACAACTACCCCTGCCATTGCAATAACCAACTAAAATAGAGGTAGTTAAAAAACCGTTGGGGCACAAGATGCAGATGAGTTTTGGAACGCTGGAATTGGCAGAACGATTGAAGCGAGATAATGTTCTGATGAAGATTGATGCGTTGATTGACTGGGAGGAGTTACGTCCGAAGCTTAGGAGTTTATATAAGCGCGAGTTATCGCATGGTGGAGGGCAGGACCATTTGATGGGCTGAAGATGTTCAAAGCGATTTTGCTGGGTCAATGGCATAGTTTGTCGGATGCGGCATTGGAACAAGCACTGAGCGTACGGATTGATTTTCTACAATTTTGTGGATTGTCCTTGACGGATGCGATACCGGACGAAACCACTTTGTGCCGGTTCCGTAACCGACTAGTGACCAGCGACCGACTCGATGGTTTGCTAGGTTCTATCAATGAGCACCTTCAATCACACGGATTGATGATCAAAGGTGCGACGGGAGCGGTCATTGATGCCACGTTGATTGAGTCAGCGGAACGCCCTAGAAAGACTATCACACTGGAAATGGATGTCGAAGGTAAGGCTGTTCAGTTTGAAGATGGCAGTCAGCCTGGAATCAGCTGTACCGAAGAGCACAGTGCGGATCCGGATGCGACCTGGCTAAAGAAAGGCAAGAAGTCGCAGTTTGGCTACTGCGGTTACCTGGTGGTGGACGCACAAAACGGCTATGTGCGGGGGGATTTACACCGCCCCTGCCAACCAGAGTGAAATGATGCATTTCGAAGCGGCTATCGATGGTGCGCATATCGACTCGAATCGGGTGTATGCCAACAAGGGATCCGGGAGCCAATGCCAATTGGCAGTTTCTAAGAAAGCGAAAAATCAAGAGCGCAATCATGCATCGCGCGCGTAAGAACAAGCCACTCTCGGCACGCCAGAAGCTGGCGAATCAACTGATCAGCAAAAAACGCTATATTGTCGAACAGTGTTTCGGCACAATCAAATCAAACGCTTATTCAGAATGACGCGCGCCAGCTACTTCGGTACGGCAAAAGTCAACGCCCAAGTCATACTGAAAAGTATCTGCGTTAATCTGAAAAAGCAGCCAACAAAATTTTTGTGGACAAGCCAGCACGGGGAGCAGTCCGTCCCAATGTTGCATAAGAGGAGGAAACTTCCTAAAAAAAGGAAAAAAACTTCACTTTTTACCAAAATGACATGCAACAATTATCATTTGGATATTTTTCTCATTACGCACAGCAAATTTACGCAGTTATGCAGAGGGTTTTTACTGACTAATGCTATAACCCGTTGCAAAGCCACACTCATGACAAAGTATTATCAGGTAAAATTATCAACACGGGATTATGCCACCTATTTTTACTGGAAATCATTACTCCAGCTTATCCCTTTATTTTTCATTGTAGTGTCAATAATAACAGGCCAACTCATGCAGTTAAATTTTGATTCAATTTTAAACGTTACAGATCGAAAAATTGATTGTGTCAAATTTGTGCCAAACTGTAATTTAAATACCACCATATGTGGTTGTGTGACACTGCTTTTGTGCTTGGCAAGCATTTCAAGTGGTTGATTTATAAAGATACAAAATTTATAGCTAAGTTTCGTAATCAGTAGGTCGGAGGTTCGACTCCTCTCAACAGCACCAAATAATCAATATGTTACAAAAAGTCTCCGGAAATTTCCAACTTATGTAGACGGTAAAGTAGATATAAAAAGCAAATGTGAAATTTGTTTTAGAAAATCCGACTTTGAAGTAAGCCGAATTTATAATCAAAACATCTCGAGTTCGTTCACACATTACTTCCAATTAGCAATGGAATTTCTCTAGTGGACCTTAATTTAAGGTCA
>Ga0073902_10000734_pt1 | contig 18682 bp, 13 predicted proteins | sample KloWWTmeKNB19Kit_FD_66667 | JGI IMG/M metagenome (GOLD analysis project Ga0073902, IMG submission 66667) | Active sludge microbial communities from Klosterneuburg, Austria, studying microevolution and ecology of nitrifiers - Klosterneuburg... | ecosystem: Engineered > WWTP > Aerobic digester >...
TCTCAGTTTGTCAAGGATTACCTCTTTACCAACTGGGACGGCACGGAGCGTCAGAATGACATCGCGAGCACGAGTTATACCGCTGTGCCCACAAACAGCGTGTTCGGTTCGATGACGGGTGTCTATACCAACAATATGGATCTCGTCTTCGGCGTGGGTAACCACTATGAGGACCAGGTGGACCCAATCGGCCCGGGCCAACCGGCCTGGCTTGATTCAAACGGCGCTGTCAACGGGTTGACTGCCGTCTCGACAACGCTGGCGGGCAAGGACTTCAAGGTAGTCTTCGTGGCCTTCCCGGTTGAGACCTTCGGCTCGGCGGCGGATAAGGCCGAGTGGATGCGGAATGCCACCGCATTCGGCTGCCCTGCAACCGTGCATCGGGCCTTCCTCCCCGTTATCTTCCGCGATCCGTCGATCCCGACGCCGACGCCGACGAACACGTCGACCGCGACAAACACGCCCACGGCGACGAACACTCCCACAGAGACCCCCATTCCGACAGATACGCCGACAGCGACAAACACTTCGGCGCCCACGGATACACCGACCGCGACCAACACGGCGCTGCCGACGGACACGCCGACGGCAACCAACACGCCGGGTGGCCCGACAGACACGCCAACCGCCACGCCGACAACAACTCCGACGGCGACCGAGACGAGCACGTCCACGCCCACCGCGACCGCAACAGCGACACCGCTTCCGACGCCCAACGGCATCTGGGGCTATGTCATGGTGTCGGGCACCAAGACTGCGGGGATTGGGGTTACGCTCCAATACTGCACTCTGGCGTATTCGTGTTCAACGGCTGCGACATCGACCACGGACGCATACGGGCGATACTTATTCGCCGGAATGCCAGCGTTGGATGGGTCGCATCTGTACTACGTGCAGTATGTCTTGACCAGTGGCGCCGAATGCTCAACGCGCATGAACGCCTACTTCGGGTCTGATATCGCGCCGTACCCCGTGGCAGGCGCAGCGCTGCATGCCGAGGACTTCGATGTGGCCAGCTTTAACCAGATCGATCCAAGTCTGGGCGCGTCGGTCGACCTTCCGTACACGTTCAGTTGGTATACGCGGACGGAAGATACCGCAGTCGTTGAGGCTGACAACTTCGCTGTTCGACTCTACAATTCTCCGCTCACCGTCCAGTTCTACTCAGCTGATCTTGGCGATGTTGGGCAGTACGAAGTAACTCCTGATGATGTCTTTGGATTCACCGATAGCACAACCTATCGGTGGAAGCCCTATGTGTTCCTCAATGGAGGGTTATCGTTCGGGTATGCCTGCTATGACACGTTCTCTTTCAATCCGATTCCGGGACAAGATGGCCTTTCCAATTCCGGACCGGTGTCCCGCCCGGCGTTCTCCAGCGTGAAGGCTGAGCGTCTAGCGGATTCCGTGGTGGACTTCCAAATGCCCTGAGGTCCAGGAAATCTAGTCCATCGGTGTAAAAATTCAGATGATCAGGGGCGCGGCCAACCGGCCGCGCCCCTCTATGTTTTTCTGGTCGTATACTCACGCGAATGTCGAGACCGTTCCTTTATGCTGTCGCCTGTATGGCCCTGTTTCTGTCTGCGTGTAAGGACGCGCCTCCTCCAGTTCCGCCAGCACCCGCCACGGGCAGCTCCGCGCCAACCACGGCCGCACCGGCCACACCCACCCCCATGAAAGACGACATGCCCAAGGACCCGCCGCGTGAGGGGATACTGCAGGCCGAACCCGCAGATAGCATGGAGGCCGCGCCTGCCATCCTGGCCGTGCGCGCAAAACTGATCGAAACACTGAACGCCAGCTCTGACGATATCGAAATCATAAGGGTGGAGAAGGTCCGTTGGCCGGACGGGACTCTGCCCATGGCTGCCGGTGCGACCCCCAGGCCCGACACGTTTGTGCGCGGCTATCGCATGTTGTTTCTGGCTGCCAACATTCCCTATGAGGGCCGATCAGACCTGTTTGGCGGGCGGATTGTGCTGGTCAAGATGCCTTGACGAGCGATCTGCCTCTGGTATAATTTCATCGTTCGCGGGGCAGTGGTTGCTGTCCCCCTCAGTCGCCGACGTAGCTCAGCTGGTAGAGCACACGACTGAAAATCGTGGGGTCAACAGTTCAATCCTGTTCGTCGGCATGGCATGCGGGAGTAGCTCAGACTGGTAGAGCGATTCCTTGCCAAGGAATAGGTCGCGGGTTCAAGTCCCGTCTCCCGCTCTGAAGGCAAACGGGCGACTTCGGTCGCCTGTTTGCGTCTCGGGCCTGTAGCGCAGTTGGGAGCGCGCCTCAATCGCACTGAGGAGGTCAGGGGTTCAAATCCCCTCAGGTCCACTCACAGGAATACGCAACACCCCGCCCCGGCATACGCCGGGGCGGGGTGTTGCGTATTCCGCTACCACATGTCTTTCGAACCGGCCTGAAAGGCCACCGCCGGCTCCGGTTTGGCGGCCTTGCTCTGGGGGGCCAACAGATTCAGCATTTTGCGGGTGTATCCCATCAGCCTGCTCTGATCGCGCGTGTTTGGGCTGGGGATCAGGACGTGCCGGTCGCCGTCGATGACGATTTCGGCCGGTTCCTTGACCGCGCAGTGGTTGACCCCGCCTTTGCCGGTCAGTGACTCCTGATATGCCCCGATCTGGGCGACCACGACATAGAGTTTTTCGTTGGGGCGGGGGACGGGCAGGCGCAGCCAATCACGATTTACGGTGCTGGGCGGCCACACATCCATCGAATCGCAAGTCACCCCGCGCAGCCACATGGGATAGGCCCGCCGATTCGCCAGATTCGCGGGGATGACAGGAAAGTCATGCCCGAGCAATAGCCCGTCGATGCTTGACTCGATGAAGCTGCCGTCGACGATGCCGAACAAGATGGGCGCGCCGCCGACCAGACCCTGGGCCTTGACTGCCAAAACGGGCATGATGTTGAAGTTCGCCTCGGCCGCGATCAGGCTGCCGGGCTCGAAGGCGAGTCGAGGCAGGGTCGTCGCCCCGGCGCGCTCGGCTTCTTCTTGAATCGCCTTCATCATGGCCTGAAACGCGCCGACGTGATCGTAGGCATCGCCCAACAGCGGCAGGCCACCGCCGACGTTCAATGTGTCGAGGCCCGGGCAGTCGCGTTTCAACTCGAAGAACAAGCTGGCCGACAGGCGCACCCCGTCGACGATTTCAGGCAGGCTGGGGCTTGCTTCGGCCGCGCCGACCATGGCATGGATCATCCGGGGGTGGAGCAGGGGATGCCCCGCAAGGCGCTTGAGCGCCCTGCGGGCCTGAGCGACCGTCAGGCCAAATCCCGCATTGACCGAATCCAGGCCAAGCCGGTCCGCAGTCAGGCCAAAGGCCAGGCGCACCCCGCATTGCATCGGAGCCGCGACCCGGCGCGAGAACCAATCCACCTCGTCGAGCGAGTCCAGGATCGGCACGACGTTCAGCCCGACGGCATGGGCGCGCAGAATTGCCGAGGCGTAGTCCTCGATGTAGCGATCCAGGGGCGGCGCGCCATCGTCGATCATCACGCCCTTGCGGGGCTTGCGATCGTCCAGGCGCTCGGGCGGCAGCTTAAAGCCATTGCTGATGACGGTGAACGCCTTGGGCAGCAGCCCAGCCTTGAACAACAGTTCCAGGTGCATCAGATCCTGGGCCGAGCTTGTTTCGCCCAACGCGCCCGCCTGATAAGCCGGCAGCACGACCCCGGCGTGCATACGGGCCTTGGCGGCGTAGTAGATGTCGGTCGGGGCCGGATAGCGGGTGTGCCGCCGGGCGGTGTCCAACAGCGCGCGAAGCTCGGTCACCCGCCGACGCACCCAGGCCGCATCGATGACCGACAGCGGCGCGTCATAGCGCTCGACCCAGTCCAGCACGCGTTTGTCCCCGTAGAGCAGGTCGCCCTTGGCGTCGTAGTTGAACTGCTGCCACAGGCCGGGCAGGGGATAGTCCTCGCGCGCGGCCACTTCGGCCCGCACGACATCTCGGTGGGGGGGGATGCATGCCATTCGCCCTTTGCGCGGCACGGTAATGCGATGAACAGATTCGGCAATCACGGGTGGAATCGTACCTCAGGATGAGGGAATGCGGATCCGCGCATGGCGGTGGTTCGCGCCGGGCGCGCCGGCGGGGCTCGTTAGCGCCTACCCGCGAGGTTTTGCACCGGTGCCTACTTGGCCTTCGAGCGCAGTATCACGCCACTCGCGTGCCCGACCTCGCCAACGTCGCCGCCGGCGCGCGAGTCGGTCATGTTTTGCTGCACGGCGCCGCGGTATTGCTCCGGCACGCTGACCGCCTCGAGCCCATACTCGCGCTCGGCAATATCGATCAGCACCCGGGCCGGTGATTCGCCGGCGCCCAGGCTGTAAACGCGCTTCTTGTAGGCGGCGGCGATGAGCTTGGCGGTGCCTTCGTCGACGTCGAAACCACAGATCTCGTGCAGAAAGTAGTGGATGACGTTCCACCCGCTCAGCGGGCCGAGCAGGATCTCGGACTCGGTCACCCCGAACTGATCCAGCGGATGGGCTTCATATGTGCTGGCGTCGTTCAGCACGGCCTTGGCGTGGACGCCCGCGGTGTGGGTGCGATTGGTCAGGCTGACCGGCTCTTTGCCGGGCACGAGCTTGCGCATCTTGTCGGCCATCATGACGTTGATGGGATATGACGCGCGCAGGTGATAGCTCTCGAGCCGGTCGTACTCCTTGTCGATGAAGAGGTTGTAGAGCAGGCCGGTCATGCTGGTGATCCCGCTCCGCTCGGCGATCCCCAGAATCGTCGTGTTCATGTAACGCATCCCCGCGCGTGCCGCTTCAAGCGCGTTGATGAGCGAGAATCCACGGTCGTCGTGGAAGTGGCCCTCAAGCTCGACATGAGGGTAGCGCGCACGCAGGGCCCGGACTCGCGCGCCCACAACGCCCGGGGTCGCGACCCCGACCGTATCGGGCGTGCCGAAGCGATCGACCGAATCCGCGACTTCGTCGTAGACCCTGAACAGATCGGACTCGGATGTGCGAAAGGCATCCTCGCCACTGAAGCGCAAAACGAGCTGCGGGTGGTTTCGGCGGATGTCCTCCAGCAACCCGCGCGCGCTTGCGGCGATACCGGCCAGATCGCGGCCATGGTTGTGCGCCCGCGACTGCTCGGACGTGCCCATATAGAAGTTCAGGCCATCAAAGCCAGCCTTGACCGCGGCGTCAACATCCGCCGGGTGGGTGCGCACATGGGCGAGCAGGAAGGTATAGCCCTTCTGGACCACGAGCTCATCGCGCGCCTGGCGGATCACTTCGAAATCGGCCGCTTCCTGCGGGCTGACAGTCGGGGCGAACAACTCGATGAACTTCACCCCGTATTCGATCAGCGCACGGGCCACCTCGACCTTGTCGTCGGTGCTGAAGAAGTATTTGAAGTGATCGTGAAGCAGGGGCGATTGCGTGCCGTCTCGCAGCGTGGTGTCGATGATTTCGAGCCCGCGCGGGCGGTAGTTGCGGAATGCGAAGGGAACCGACATGACAGGCTAGACAAGCAGGGACGCCAGCGTCCGTTCCAGGACGCGCACCCCCCGCTCGAACTCGGCGATCTCGACATGCTCGATGGGCGTGTGATCCAGGGCCGAATCGCCCGGCCCATACGCGACGGTCGGGCATTTCCAGTAGGGGGCGACGACGTTCCAATCCGAAGTCCCGGTCTTGTCGTAGAAAATCGGGCGGACTTTTTCCTCGCGAATGGCATCGATGAATGCCCGGGCAAGCGGCGACGTGCGGTCGGACTTGACGGCGGGTTCATTGCCCCGGAATGAAATGGTTGATAGGGTTTTGTCCAGCGAACTGGCCGCTTTCAGACCTTCAAACTCGTCCAGGATCTTCTTTTGCATCTGGCCGGGGGTGATCTCGAGCGGCAGCCGGAAGCCAATGAAGACATCGCACCACTCGCGCATGCCGTCATCGCCCGAACGGATGTCGCGCAGTTTGGGCATCAGCAGGTCGAAGGCTTTTTGCTTCTCGCCGTTGTACAGCTCGGCAAACGAGCGCAGGCTGTTCCATAGTTTCACGGCATATTCGCTCGGGTTGGGGCCAGGGCGGGCGGTGTGCTGGGAGGCCTGTTCCATATGCGCTTCCATCAACAGGCGGCCCTTGTAGCCGGTGGTGACGCCCTCGCTGCCGCTCGGCTCGCCGATGATGAGCATCTCGGGCGCGTATTGGGTAATGACAAATCGGGCGCCCTTGGCGTAGGCGCTCTCCTCACCGGTCGCGCCAATCACGACGAGCTGCCAGCCGTCCGGGACCGGCGGCAGTCCGCGGCCGCGGCGCCCGGACGCCCAGCGGCTGGCGGCGGTGATGAAGGCGCACAGCGGTCCCTTTGCGTCCACTGTCCCGCGCCCATACAGCTTGCCGTCCTCGATTCGGACGGGGACCTCGCCCGGGACGGTGTCGATATGCCCGAGAAAGACAAGCTGGCGCGGGCCGTTGCCGATGATGCCGATCGTATTGTCGGCGTCGTCGACGAAGGCGCGCTCAAAGCCAAGCGCCGCCATTTGGCGGCTCAGAAAGACGGCGACCTCGCGCTCTTCACCGCTCACAGAGCGGATGCGCACGCACCTTTCCAGCAGGCTGATCATGATGGATTGGCGAGCACGCGGGCGGTCGCTTCGACCACCCGGTCGATCTGCTCGCGGGTGATGATGGCGGGGGGCAGGAAGCGCAGCACGTTCAGGCCAGCCGGCAGGGCAAGCACGCCCTCGGCCTGCAGCGCCTTGAGAAACGGGGCCACCCGAGTCCGCAATTCGACCCCGATCAACAGTCCGCGGCCGCGGACTTCCTTGATGACGGGCGCATTAATCTCCTCGAGCCGCTCCATGAAATAGGCGCCCTTCTCGGCCGCTTGCGCAGGCAAATCGAGGCGAATCATCTCCTTGAGTGAGGCGAGGCCGGCCGCGCAGGCCAGCGGGTTTCCGCCAAAGGTACTACCATGCGTGCCCGGGGCGAGGTTCTTGACCGCGTCGCCGATCCCGACCGCCCCCATCGGCACGCCGCCCCCGATTGCCTTGCCCATCGGCATGAGGTCGGGCGTCACGCCCGAGCGCATGCAGGCGAACCACGCTCCCGTGCGGGCGAACCCGGTCTGGACCTCATCGATGATGAGCAATGCCCCGCGCTCGCGGCAGAGCGCCCGCGCGCCGCGAAGATAGTCGTCACTTGCTGGGTGCACCCCGCCTTCGCCCTGCACCGCTTCTACGATAACCGCGGCGGTCTGATCGTTGACGGCGTTCGTCAGCGCCTCGAGATTGTTGAAGGCGACGTGGCTGAAACCCGACAGGAGCGGTTGAAACGGCTCGCGATATTTCGGTTCGAAGGTCGCGGAAAGCGCGCCCATCGTGCGACCGTGAAAGCCGCGCACGGTCGAGACTACGTTTGGGCGACCGGTGCTCAGCCGGGCAAACTTGAGGGCAGTCTCATTTGCCTCTGCGCCCGAGTTGCACAAGAAGAAGCGGTTCAGGCCCGCGGGCACGACGGTGCTGAGCAGTTCGAGGAAATCAGCCCGGACGTCGTTGTAGAAAATTTCGGGGCATGAAATCAGAGTCTGAGCCTGTTCATAGATCGCGCGGGCGACAGCTTCATTGGCATGACCCAGGGTGCTGACACCCTGGCCCGACACGCAGTCGATATACGCGCGGCCCTGTTTGTCCCAGAGCGTGGCATCTTTGCCGCGCGCGATGACGATATCGCGTTTGGCGTAAACGCCGGAGGCGAGGCGTGACTCACTATCCATGGTTCTGTGTTTGCAGTGCCTGTCCGCATGAATCCGCGGTGATCAGCCGGGCATCATACACCGGGAGACAGGATTTCTGCGCGCTACCTGACGACTTCCCGACGATCCATAGCGCGTCAAGCGCGCGGCATGAGTCGCTGCTATTGTTTCGGCAGGCGTCGTGCGAGAGCGCAATCCCCGCGCGGGGCGCGGGTTGGCGCTCTCGCCAATGATGTTTGGGATGTCATCCCAAAAAACGGGTTCGGTCATGAGCCCAAGAGCCAATGACAAAACCCTTCCTGAGGCTGTATCCCCCGGCGAAGCCGGGGGATACAGCCTCAGGCCGAAGGGTTTGTTGGGACTTGTGAGGAATGGTGTGATGGACGAGCGAGTGACCTATGACTGCGCAAATGGGGTTGCGGTGCTGATGCTCAACCGCGCTGAACGCCGGAATGCGATCGATCGATGGATGCTGCAGGCATTGATTGCGGCCCTGCGCCAGGCGAATGAGGATCCGCAGGCGCGGGTGGTGGCGCTGACCGGCCGGGGGCGGGGATTCTGCGCGGGTCTGGACATGGATGAAAATAGAGCGTTGGATGATGAGGCGGGCGAAGAATACGCCCGGACGTGCGGGCAGTTGCTCCTGCGCGCGGCCGGGGCGGTCCGCAAGCCCATCATCGTCGCCGCGCATGGGGTGTGCAGCGGACTCGGGGCCTCCTTGGCCCTCGCCTGCGACATGCGGGTGATGAGCGACGACACCGTCCTTGATCCGGGCCCGGCCGATGGGAGCTGGGTGCCGGAGGCCGGGATGTCGTGGTTTCTCACCCGCCATCTTGGATATGGCCGGGCGTTCGATGTGATCGCCCGCCACGACCGGCTGACGGCGATGCGCTGTCTCGAGCTTGGGCTGGCCAGCGATGTGCTTCCCTGCGAGACGCTGATGGCCGAAGTGATGCGGATTGCGTCTACGCTTGCGGCGCAGCCCGCCCACGCGCTGAGCCACGCCAAGTCCGCCTTGCGGGATGCGATCGGGATGTCGTTGATGGATGCGGTCGCCAATGACGCGCACCTTCGCCGGCTAGAACGCGAGGCCGGAGAGATCCCGCGCTTGCCACAACCGGCTTCTGCCCGACAGGGCGTGGCGCGGGTGTAGTGTTTCTTCCGATGCGGATGCCGGCGCCCGGAGGGCGCCGGCATCCGCATCGGTCATTTCGAGATTACCGTCCCGCGCCCGGCCATCGCCGCCCGCACCGGGCCCTCCAGCCGGGCATCGGCAAAGACGACTTGCTCGACCCCTCCCGCGATGGCCTCGCTGGCGCCCAGAACCTTCTTCTTCATCCGCCCCTCGGCGAACGACAGCGCTTGTTCCAGTTCACTGTAACGCACGGCCGGAATCAGGCTGGCCTCATCGGGGAAATTCCGCAGCAGGCCCGGTACGTTGGACAGGATGATGAGCTGGCGTGCGCCGAGGGCGGCGGCAATGGCGGCGGCCGCCCGGTCGCCGTCCACGTTGATTGCTTCGCCATCATTGCTGCAGGCGGGCGGGCTGACGACCGGTGTGTAGCCCGCGCCGATCAGCAGGCGCAGCAAGCCGGCGTTGACCCGCTCAACCTTGCCCGTAAAGTCGTCGCGAACCAGGATCTGTCGCCCATTCTCGACTGCCCGGACTGAGGTCTTGCGCGGGCCTTCCAGCAGACGGCCATCCAAGCCGCTCAAACCGACCGCGTCGATGCCGCGCTTCTGCAGCCGCTCGACGATGCGGGTGTTCATCTTGCCGGCGTAGACCATGGCGAAGATGTCGAGCGTCTCGGCATCGGTATAGCGCGAGGTGTAGCCCTGCGCCGAGACCAGGGTGCGCGGCGGCTTGCCGAGCGCGGTCGAGATGCGATTGGTCTCATCCGACCCGCCATGAATCAGGACCACGGGCTGACCGTCTCGGACGAGCGCGGCCACGTCATCGCATACGAGATCGTAGTTGATTCCGGCGGAGCCGCCGACCTTGATCACGACCGGTTGGAACTGGGCAAAGGCATTTGGCATGGTGTTTTGACTGACGACTCCCCACAATTCGTTTTGTCGGAGTCGATATCCCCCGGTGAAGCTGGGGGATATCGACTCCGACTGTATGCGTTGTGGTTGGCACGATATCAGGGATGCAGCCCGATGAATCCGAGTCCGGCCCGTTCGTCGAAGCCGCGCATGACATTGAGACACTGCACGGCGCTGCCGGCCGCGCCCTTAACCAGGTTGTCGATCGCGCAGAACAGGGTGACCTTGGTCCCGCCCTCGCTCAGCGCAAAGCCTACATCGGCCCAATTGCTCCCGGCCAGGATCTTGGGTTCCGGCAAACGGAATATTCCGGTCGCAGCTTTGACGATGCGAACAAAGGGCTCGCCGCGATAGCAGTCGCGAAAGGCCTTCCAGATCGTCTTGTCCTGTAGCGGGGACTTGGCAAAAACATGGACGGCCGCCGTGGCGCCGCGGACCATTTCAATTGAGGTCACGGTCAGGTGGATGCCGGCGCTCGGCGCCGCGGCGCCGAGCGCCGCAAACATCTGTTCGACCTCGGCCGTGTGACGGTGACCGGCCGGCGCATACGGCCGCACCGCGCCGCTGCGCTCGGGATGATGCGAAGCGTCGGAGGCAACCGCGCCGCTCTCGCTGCTGCCGACTTTGATATCACTGACGATGGGCATGTTCGGGTCAAGCAGTCCGGCCCGGACCAGGGGCATCAGGGCGAGGTTCGTCGCAGTCGCATTGCAGCCCACGCCGCTGGCGTAGCGCGCGCCCCTGAGTTGGGCGCGGGTAAGCTCGGGCAACCCATATACGAAGCGGTCGACCCAGGCTGGGGCGGGGTGGGGGGCGCCATACCAGCGGGCGTAGCTTGCTCCGTCCTTCAGGCGGAAATCAGCGCTGAGGTCGATTACGGTCTCAGCAAGTCCCGCCCAACGATCAATCTGGTTAACCGCTTCGCCGTGGGGCAGGCACAGGAAAACGACATCACACGGCTGAACATCTTCGGGTCGGACAAATTGCAGGTTGCCGCCCGGCGTCCCGCGCAGATTGGGATGCAGGGCATGGGCATACTCGCCCATGCGAGAGCGTGAGGTGATCTGGGTGACCTCGGCGTTGGGATGATCGCTCAGCAGCCGCAGCAACTCGCCGCCGGTATAGCCCGTCGCGCCAATGATGGCGATGGTGAGTTTCGACATAGTTTCCCCTCGAGACATGCCGGCCGAGATGTTTTCACAGAAGAAAGGAAGAAGGGAAGGAAACCGTGAATCCTTCCTTCTTCCCTTCTTCTGTTAAGTGACTGACCCTACCGGACACCCAGCACGTATTCCGCCATGAGGCCCGGAATATCCACACCGGTGGCTGGCACGCTGTTGCGGAACTCCATGGTGTGGTTGACCTCGTTGACAAGCAGTCCGCGGGCCGGATCCTCGAACAGGTCGACGGCGACGATGCCGCCACCCACGGCTTTGGCGGCCGCGACCGAAATGCGCTCGAGTTCGGGCGTGACCGGGCAATTGCTGGCCTTGCCGCCGAGGTGTGTATTGGTGATCCAATGGGCCGAGGTGCGGTAGATCGCGGCCACACACCGATCGCCGATGACAAATGACCGGATGTCGCGCTGGGGTTTGGCGATCATCTCCTGCACGTAGTAGATATGTTGTTGATAGCCGCCCAACTCGTCTCGCAGCCCGACAACCGCCTCGGCCGCGTCGCGATCGTTGACGCGCACAACGCCACGGCCCCATGAGCCGACGACGGGTTTGAGCACGCACGGATAGCCGAGGGTCTCGATGGCCTTGAGCGCCGACTCTGGGGTGAAGGCCATCAGCACCCGGGTAGTGGGCACGCCCTGTTCGAGCAGCAATTGGGTGGTGATGAACTTGTCGCCGCAGTTCTCGATCACTTCGTGGCTGTTGACCGCCCGCACGCCGGCGACGCGCATCATGCGTTGGACGTACAGGGCCCGACTCTGCGAAACGCAGCGCTCGACGACGACGTCATATTGCCGCCACACGCTGAGGTCGTTCAGATCGAACACGGCCCCGCGGTCATCGATGACATCCGGGCGAACGCCGTGACGCTCAAACGCCTCGATCAGTTGCTTTTCTTCCGGCCGAACCAGGGAGCAGACGATGCAGACGCGCATCCCTATTCGCCCCAGTCTTCTTCTTCCATCGGGGCCAGGGCAAGGCTGAGCGGGTCGAGCTTGGTGACCTCCAATTCGGCGCCGCAGTCGGCGCAGCGGACGAGCTCATGGAGGAGCGGCGCGCTCTTGAACGTGATCGTCGCGCCGCACTCGGGGCATTCGGCTGTATTCATAAGAGCGATTTTACCGTGATCTGCCAGTGAACGATATCCCTTGGCTTCGTCGAGGGATATCGTTCACTGGCAGGGTGTTCGTTCCTATGCCCAAAACTGTCGAATCGTATCGACATAGCCTTCGATGTTATAACCGCCCCATCCGCCAGAGCTGGTCCGGCTGTCCCCAGCCTGAAAGATCGCGCCGCCGAGAGCGGGCGAGGGGAACGTCTGGCCGGCAACGACGAGGGGCCGCGTCTGGGCGTCAATGAATCTCGCGCACCACGTTCGGAATTGGTCCTGAGTGCTGGCATGCTGCGGGAATCCGCCTACGCCGCCCTCGTCAAGACCAGTCTCGCTGCAGTAGATGGCGCGCACCCGCGGGTCAAATCCGCACTTGGTAAAGAGGAATTCCCAGCGCCGTTCATACCAGATCCACTCGCCTTCGTCCTGAATGTGAGCGGGCGTTGGCGAGTAGAGGTGCATGTCCAACCCGAGCACGCCGGCGTTGTAGGCGGGGGCATAAACGCTGCGCATCAGCTGGCACACCGACTCGCTGGTGTAGTCGGGAGCCCCCATCGAAAAGCTGCCGCCGGCATAGCGCGCGCCCGTGGCGGCTCGGATGCGCTCGGCCAGCATCACATCAAAGTGGGCGCGCCGTTTCAGGTCATCATCGCTCTGGCCCAGGCCATCGCCCTCGTTAATTCCGGTGTAGATCAGTCCGGGATCCGAGGCGCCCTCGAGGCGGTCGAAGGCGCGATCCACGGAGGGAATCTCATTTCCAAACCAGCGTCGCGCCATGACCACCGCGTCTGGGAAACGGCGCTTCAGCTCACTCGCCGCGCCAAAATCGTCGATGACGACAAAGTAGCGGCAGCCAAGCGCCGCCCAGCGCATCGCCAGGCCGGTGTTCGAAATCACGTTGACGCCAAGCATGTATTTGCTGGCGGGCGGAGGCGGGGGCAGGGCTTCGCCCACCAGATAGCCGGCAAACACATACGCGACCGCGGGTTGGGACATATCGCCGGTATCGCTGACGCGCGCGCCGCCTGCCTGCAGGGCGATCATCGCCCAGTCGCCGTCAATGTCAAGCACGTCAACTTCAGCGCCCGGCGGCAGCCCCCCCAGCACGGCGGCCGTCAGGCTGGGCTGTAAACGCACGCGCAAGTAGGGGAAATTGTCGACCTTGACTCTGCGTTTCATAACGCGTGATTGTAGTATCATCTCGCGGCCTGAGGCCAGTGCGGCATTTCAGTCGCTTAGCCTGTTGGGCTGCCGCCAGTCGCGGGGCAAGAAGGAAACCCATGTCACATTCGGTCATCCAATCTGTGTCCACCCAGGTGGACTTCTCAAGCCAGGAACGCGATGTTTTGGCTTTCTGGGCGCGCACCTCGGCATTTGATCGCTTGCGCGAACGGCTCGCGAACTCAGAGAAGCGCTTCTCGTTTGTCGATGGGCCGATCACGGCCAACAATCCGATGGGCGTTCACCATGCCTGGGGCCGGACTTACAAGGACATGTGGCAGCGTTATCACGCCATGCTGGGCCACAACCAGCGCTGGCAGAATGGCTTTGACTGCCAGGGTCTCTGGGTGGAGGTCGAGGTTGAGAAATCGCTCGGGCTCAAGAACAAGCAGGACATCGAGGCGATGGGGATCGAGAACTTCATCCGCCTGTGCAAGCAGCGGGTGCTGAAGATGGCCGCCCAGCAGACCGAGCAGTCGATTCGCCTCGGATATTGGATGGACTGGAATAGCCCCGACGAGCTGCGCATGCTGGCCGACAAGATCGCCGAGGATCCCATGCAGCGGCTGACCCTGCAGCGCGGCGCGCGCGAAGTGAGCGGCACCGTCGAACAGCTTGTGGGCAAACTGGGCATGCCTGAACTGGCCGGCTCCTATTTCACCTTCGCTGACGAAAACAACTATCAGATCTGGGGCTTCCTCAAGGAATGCTACAAGAATGGCTGGGTCTATCGGGGCGGGGACGTCATCCCATGGTGCCCGCGCTGCGCGACCGGGATCAGCCAGCACGAGATGGAGGTCGACGGCTACAAGGATGTGCCGGATCCCGCCTTCACCGTGCGGATGAAGCTGTTGACCTGGAACGTCGATGCCGCCGCATGGGCAAGCCCGGAGGGGGCGGATGCCTGGAAGACCGCGGAGAACCGCTTTGCGCTGGCCTGGACGACGACCCCCTGGACCCTCCCGGCCAACGTCATGTGCGCGGTTGGGCCAAAACTGAGCTACGCCATCGTGCGTCAGGGCGACGCCGCCTATGTGCTCGGCGCGCAGACGCTCAAGCTATTGTCCGGCGACTTTGAGCTGCTTGGCACGATTGTTGGCGCCGGGATGGACGGCTGGACCTACGCCGGCCTGTTTGACGACCTGCCCGCCTGGCAGGCCGCCGAGGCCGAGTGGTCCAAACGCACGGGTCACGCCAACTTCGCCCACCGCATCATTCTGTGGGATGAAGTCGGTGAGGCAGAGGGCACGGGGATTGTCCACAATGCGCCAGGCTGCGGCCCCGAGGACTACAAGCTCGGCAAGCAGTTCGACACGCCCGCCGTCGCGCCGCTCGACGAGACCGGTAATTTCATGGCCGGGTACGGCAACCTGACCGGCCGGTTCGGCCACGATGTCCCGAACGAAGTCGAGCGACTGCTGCGCGACAAGGGTTTTCTCTATCGGCGCGACACCTATCATCACCGCTACCCGCACTGCTGGCGCTGCAAAACCAAGTTGCTCTACCGCCAGGTCGACGAGTGGTACATCTCGATGGACCAATTGCGCCATCAGATGATGAAGGTCTCGTCGACGATCAACTGGATCCCCGAATTTGGAAAGGAGCGCGAGCTGGACTGGCTGCGCAATATGCATGACTGGATGATCTCCAAGAAGCGCTACTGGGGCCTGGCCCTGCCAATCTGGGAATACCCCGATGGCTCCTTCGAGGTGATCGGAAGCCATGCGGAACTCAAAGCGCGCGCGGTTGAGGGCTGGGAGGCGTTTGAAGGACATACCCCGCATCGCCCGTGGATCGACCAGGTCAAGATCCGCGATCCCAAGACCGGCCAGATCGGGATACGCGTGAAGGATGTGGGCAACCCCTGGCTCGACGCCGGCATCGTCGCCTACAGCACGATGTTCTATGGCAGCGATCGCGAGGAATGGGAGCGCTGGTTCCCGGCTGACTTCATCACCGAAAGCTTTCCGGGCCAGTTCCGCAATTGGTTCTATTCGCTGATCGCGATGAGCACCGTCCTCGAGGAACAGGCTCCGGCCAAAACCATCCTTGGTTTCGCCACGCTTCTGGACGAGAAGGGCGATTCGATGCACAAGTCGAAGGGCAACTCAATCGAGTTCAACGAGGCTGCCGAGCGGGCTGGCGCCGATGTGATGCGCTGGACATACGCCCGTCATCGCTACGACGACAACCTGCTCTTTGGCTGGAAGTCGCTCGATCACATCCGGCGCGATGTTGTCATCCCGCTGTGGAACGTCTACGCCTTCTTCTGTAACTATGCCGCAATTGATGGCTGGACACCGGGCGGTCCTGCCCTCGGCGACTTGACCTCGCTGGATCGCTGGGTGTTGGCCCGCCTGGCCCAGGTGACCGGCGAGATTGGGGCTGCCCTCGAGGCATATGATGCGCGCACAGCCGCTCTGGCGGGCGAGCGCTTCGTCGACGACTTGTCCAAGTGGTACGTGCGCCGCTCGCGTGAGCGCTTCTGGCGGGGTGAAATGGACGCCGACAAGCGCGCCGCCTACGAAACGCTTTACCAGGTGCTGACCACGGTCTGCCGGCTGTTTGCGCCGGTGATGCCGTTCCTGACCGAGGCGATGTGGCAGAACCTTTCGGGGATGGGCCTGATCACGGCCGGCGACGCGCCAGCCGGCGCGTTCTCTGTCCACCACGAGCGTTTCCCGGACGCGCGCGCGCTGAGCGACGAAGAAAAGGCTTTGCTGGCGGATGTCGAGGTCGCCCGCACAACGGTGAATCTCGGGCACAGCCTGCGCGCGCAGTCCAAAGTCAAGGTGCGCCAACCCCTGGCGCGCATCTTCGTTGTTGCCGATCCCGCCGGCCGGGCCGCCATCCTGCGACAGAATGATGTCATCTCGGACGAGCTGAACATCAAGGCGATTGAGTTTTCGGCCCGCGAGAGCGATCTTGTCACATATCGCGTCCTGCCGGACAATCGCAAGCTCGGACCGCGGTTTGGCGCGGATTTCCCCAAGGTCCGCGCCGCGCTCGCCGCGGTCGATCCTGCGGTCGTCGTTGCCACGACCCGGGCCGGGCAGCCGGTCAAGATCGACGTTGCGGGGCAGGTGGTGGTGCTGGAGCCGGACGCCATCCTCGTCCAGGCCCAGCCGCGCGAGGGTCTTGTGGTGGAGGGCGCCAATGGCATCGTCGTCGCGCTGGACACCGCGCTGACTGAGCCGCTTCTGCGGGAGGGCCTCGCCCGCGATGCAGTCCGGCGGATCAACGATCTGCGCAAGTCTTCAGGGCTGAAGGTCACCGACCGGATCAGCACCGAGTTCAAAGCCACGCCCCGGCTTGCGGCGGCGCTCGACGCCTTCGCCGACTATGTCAAGGCGGAAACGCTGAGCCTGGCCCTGCGCCCATCCGAGCAGCCGGCCGGGCACACCGCCACCGACAGTTTCGACGGGGAGACGCTCGAACTGGGCATCACCCGCGCCTAAATACGAATGGCGAAATCAGCATCCCCGCGCGAAGCGCGGGGATGCTGATCTCGCGATTGCGCTACACTTGGTCCATTCGGATGCAAACGGCCCAAAAGACACGCACGATTGTTGAAGCGGACGCAGCCCTCACGCTAACGGCCGACCAGCAGCGCGCGCTCGGTGGCCTGATGTCGCAGCTCGACCGCACGCATGGGGTGCCAGGCCCGCACATGCTGACCCTGTTTGGCAGCGCGCGCGACATCGAAGAGGTCCTGCGGGTGGCCGCCCCGGATGGGCCGCGCAAGCCGAGAACTCCCGAACACCGCAAGGTCCTGTCAGCCTATGTAGACGCGGCCAATTTGCCGCCTTATCTGCGGCCATGGCAATACCTCGTCTTTGAACTGCTCGAGGCGCTGTCCGAGTCGGCCCTGGCCTCGGAGAAACCCGCCATCACGGCCCTGCGGTCTGAGCTTCTCAAGCTGACCCGTTTGCAGGAGGACGCGGATCGCGCGCCGGCCAACGAATCCGCGGCGACGGATATGGCTCAGGCGACGACAACATTCGTGAAGCGGTTCCGTTCCGCGCTGCCGTCCATGATCCTGAACACGGTGTCGCTGGCCAACTCCGTGATGCTCTTTGTCATCGATAATGCGCACCGGGCCGCAGCCGCCGACACCGCCCAACTACTGGAGGCATCCCGTTACTTCCTGTCCGCGCCGAGTTGCGGAGTGCTGGTGTGCGGCGATGAGATGCTCCTGCTCGAGCGCCTGAGCCATAGCGGAGCGGGCGTCGATGGCCGCGCGATTCTGCGTGGCTGGCAGACTGGGCGGATTGACATCGGGGCCGTCGTTGCGCAGCCGTCTTTCCGTGGCCAGCCGACGCCGGCGCCGACCAAGGTGGCCCCGACGCGCGAGGTCGTGCGGTCCGGTTCCGGGACCAGCCAGGCCCGGCCCGAACGGCTGAGCCTGCCCGCAACGCTGCCCGTTTTGCTGCCGATGATCGCCCTGGCGTCCGTCTTTCTGATCGATCAGGCGAGCAAGCTTGGGGTCGCTGGTTCGCCCAGAGCCGGGTTGGCCGGCGGGCTGTCGACTGGGGTGGAGCTGCTCGGTTTGGCGTTGGCCGGACTGATGTGGATGTGGGCGTCCGAAAGCGAGGGCCTGCGCCGGATCGGTTACGCGCTGGTCGCGGGAGGCTTGGCGTCAAGCTTGTTTGACGGAGTGGTGCGAGGCGCCACCCTCACCACGATCCGCCTTGGCGCGCTTCCGGGCTTCAGCCTGGCCCACGTGGCGATGCTAGCCGGGATCATCATCATTGCTGCCGGACTGCTTTGGCCTGCCACACCGCGGAAAGCTTGACAGATTTTCCAAATACGGCACCTCGGCGAAGCCGGGGATGCCGTTTTTGGGGTATTTGGTTATGACCACAGGCTGATAGATCGCGTCTGTTAATATCCGGCGAAATGGAAAATCCCGCGACGACCCAGGACCCCGTGATTGAGCAGCCCGCCCGCGCATCACGCTTTGCAGATCGGTATGGCGTGCTCCTGGTCGTGGCGGCCCTTGCATTGGTCGCCGATCAGGTCAGCAAGCGCCTGATCGAGGCCAACATCGCGCCGTATCAAAACACGCCGATCTTCGACTTCCTGGTGCCGTATCTCACGTTCACCCGGACTCAGAATACGGGCTCGGCCTTCAGCCTGTTTCCCGACGGCGGGATCGTGTTTTTCGTCGTCTTCATTTTTGTGGCCGGCCTGATCCTCTACTATGCGCCGAGGCTGCCGGCCGACGATCGCCTCTCACGCGTGGCTCTCGGTCTGCAACTGGGAGGCGCATTTGGCAATATCGTCGATCGCCTCCGCCAGGGTTACGTCACCGACTTCATCCACCTGCGCATTCCGCAGATCGGCTTCGACTGGCCGGTCTCCAACGTTGCCGACATCTGCATCGTTGGCGGGGTGGT
>Ga0073902_10000739_pt1 | contig 18609 bp, 29 predicted proteins | sample KloWWTmeKNB19Kit_FD_66667 | JGI IMG/M metagenome (GOLD analysis project Ga0073902, IMG submission 66667) | Active sludge microbial communities from Klosterneuburg, Austria, studying microevolution and ecology of nitrifiers - Klosterneuburg... | ecosystem: Engineered > WWTP > Aerobic digester >...
AAGAATGCTCCCAAAAAGTAAAGAAATACAGAAGATAATAACAGAAAGAGGAAATAAAAGTCCCCCGGAAACTGTGTATAAAGCGGGAGATGAATTCTGCATTAACGGAGAGTTCACTCTAGTGACATGGGATATCTCTAGTCACGCACTAAAATGCAGTTTAAAAACATTAGAGGAACCAGTAGAATTCTATCTTCCTGATTCATTAGAGATATTTGAGATTACTGGTAAGTACGTACATCCATGCGACCTACCAACTACTCATGATGAATACCTAGTGTGGAAGAATCAAACGGAAGGGGTTGTCTATCACCCAAAGGATAAGACTACTTATCGGTTAATGACTGATCCTAAGTTCAGCGCAACTGGAAAATACTGGTTGGTGAACGTTCCCGAAAAGGGACATCCAAAGGCTAGAAAAGCCAAAGAAGTAGAATCATCAGATATGGAGAACATACTAAGAAAGTTAATGTATAAGACTTTTGACGGTACTAAAGTTAAGGGGCGATTACTATACTTTACTATGTATGGATTACAGGTGACGCAACAGTCTAAAACACACGAACATAGGTTCTATGTAACCGACACAATGAGAAAAAAAGTAGTAGACAATGAATCGAGTCGTTTTGAGATTCGCTTCTATGTCGATATCGAGGGAATTCAATTTTTCATTAACTACAAAGTCTTACGTATTGAATAAGATAACAGTCCAGATGCCGTCGATAGATGGTAACATAAGATGGGTGGAAACTAATTCCGAAATCTTTATGATAGATGTAGTACTATACAATGAACAGAAAGAAGGCAATTCTTATAGACTCACAACAAATGAGAATGTAGTTACGTTTCGGACTAGAAAATTTAGATCTCAAAAACATGAAAATGTTTTTTGGCTAAATGTTCAACAACACGTTCCAATCACACTCAATCTATTTGAGCCTGATTGGCCGTCCTTAAAAGCAGAATTCTTTTTCAGAACGCAATTTACAGTAGACCGTTGGGATCTCAAAGTCGCCATAAGCAAATGCTTAGACTTTAATTACGACGGAGATATATGCAGAGTAGCGAACATTTCGTCAAGGCAATTAGAAAGGTATATGAGAGGGGGACAATTATACTTACCGCAAGGAGTTGACATATCCGCTATTGCGGATGTATGGTCAGGCGTACTTGCAGAACCAGCCAATTTATGGAAAAATCATCAAATACCAGCACGCCAATACTGGGAGTACTGGCTTTCCTCTTTTACGCACTAGTTACTGGTTGCGGAATTGAAGAGAGTCAGAAAATGACTCAACAGGAAATAGACTCTTTGTACGCTAAACAACCAAAGCGTATAAGTGAGACAGTAACAACGTGGTATATCTCCACAGAACAGGGGTTGCGTGAGCACAAACTTACATGGGTTTTTAAGGACAGCGTCATTACCATGTCACATGTGACTGGTAATCGCATATTCAAGGTGCTGCATCGCAACAACAATGAGTACTATGCCACTACTGTTAACATATTTGATGGTATCGTGGCTAATGTGTCTATAATCAGAAAAGATAACTGGATCAGTGTAGGGCTTACTAAGTACTACATTAATTTCGATCCGCCTATCTCTGAAGAACCCCGTATCATCGTTTCTCAAGCAAGAACTCATCTTGTACGTAAGGGGGACAACTACAGTAAATTAGCGCAGAAGTATGGGATATCTGTAGACACACTCAAAACACGAAATAAAAACAAAAACTTACAGGTTGGGCAAACAATCTTCATCGACGAATAGACTAAGCCCAGAGGAAGTCTGGGCAACATATAAAGGGGAGCCGACACTTGAGGCTCCAGTACAGAAGAAGAACACCTACAGACAGAAGGGACGCAGTGAATTTGCGCCATATTTTCGGCGTATTGATAATTATAAACATAGGATAGAGTTCTTCAAGGAACCATCTGGTAAATATGACGATAAAATTCGAGCGGCCCAATGTAAGCTCCAAGGTTTACTTGGAAAGAAAGCTGCCTCCAACATTCCCGCAGAGAACCCTGAAACCGAAATGGAAAACTTATCAGGAGGTTTTGAGCGACATAGAAGAGATAGGCGTAACGGTCGACGTCCACAATATATATCCGGTGTTCGTCGTTAGAACCTATTCAGGACCTTGTGTCCTATGCAGAGACTACACAGGAGAAACAGCTTGGGAAGCAGTGCGCACTGCTCTCAAGGCGACAGTGTTAATACTTCAGGACCTAAATAACAAGACAGTATGAGCAATCCAGCATTTGTCAGACCGAGTCGCTTAACAAACCTTAAATGCACTAAAAATGTACTTAAGGCGCTGAAGAAGGTGGCACAAGTTGACGATACTAAAGAACTAAACATGTGGGATGTTACATGGATTCTGCCCCACAGTTTAAAAATAGATCTAGTGCAGTTTGAGAATAAGAATTACGCAGTTCATATAAGAGATTCTAGCGGTAACATAGATGTTTACCGCGATTCTAAAACGCTAAAAACGGCGTTCGGTCAAGCGATTGTCGCCTATGTCAAACTATGTACAGCATCAAAATAGTTTATCTGGGCGCTGATCCGGAGATTGACGCCATCGCCGACTTCCTACGGCATAAGAAGTGTGACGTGAGCCTCGTTCAGCCGTATGAAAACTACAGCCCAATAGAATCAACGAGGACTGATATCCTCATAATTCCAGATGGAGGTGGGTATTACCCATTAACCAGTGGATGCTTTCCATTCGCATTTCCACCCCCAAGCAACCACCAGATGCCAAAAGCCAGTTTTGAAATCTTCAGAGTGAATTCGCTGATGTCTTACGTTAACAGAGAAATTAAGTTAATCGGTATTGGTTCTGGAGCAGTAATGCTCTACGACACCGTACTCAGCGGTAAGCTTAAATTCGACGAAGACGGAAGTCTTCAGCCGATGTTAGACAACAAACTTGCGGACTGGTCAGAGGGCGGACCATTTGACTACAGGACGGCCCACCTCGCGGGGCTTGAGCACTTCAATCAGAAGCAACTTTGGAACGTTATTACGTTTCTTTGCTCGCCCCCACCGTCTAACCCAACCCTAGTCCAAGTACCAGTCCTAAAGTAGTTTCTAAAATCGTTTCACTCAAATAGGGTGGGGAGGATAGCAACTCCCCACCCCTTAAAATTAATTATAATATCATGTTAGATCTACAAACACGCATCGTCGCATTGATTGCGATGCTCAATGATGACATCTCAAAAAAAGCTAAAGCGGCAGCTCAACAACTTCTTACTCTATACGAGAAGCAGGTTATAAAGCTTATAAACATACGATTGAATAACCACGATACCCCGTGGCGAGACTTGGTCAAGTCTATCGAGGATTACGAACTGGAAGCTGACGGATACTCTATCCGTAATGTGATGTGTAAGACAAATGGAGATGAGGACTTTCGTGTCGATTGGATTTTAATCGAAGATGATTAAAATAAATTTGGTGATTAGATAAATGTTTATTACCTTTGTGTAATTATTCACTTATCTAATCACCATTATGGTTATCAGAGAAATACAACCTTGGGTTAAGCAAACAATTGCTAAGAATAAACTTAGGGTTTTAAGAAGAAAGAAGGACGGCGTAGCATTAAACGTCTCCTACAGTGACTTTGGACTATCATGGACAGCTAATAAATCAGGTCGTCTATTGATGTTCAAACGTGCATTTGTCGTTCAAGGTAAGTTTATCGGTTTTAGAGATAAGAACGGTAACCTAGTGAAGGACGACTCGGTATATTGTGAGGACTTTGTTCCTAATGACAAGAACACTGAATATGCACAAGTAGCCGAGTGTACATGGGTAGCTAAAGCAATGAAGCTACTTTATGAGAGCTACACTTACAGTAATAGGCACTCTATTACTGAATAGAATACATTAATTCAGAATATATGGAAAACCTAAGTAGCTTCAGTCTCGCGTGGCGGATTGTAGCATTAGTGTTGTTGTTATTGAACGTGACTATGGTTTCACGTCAAAACTACGAACTTAATCAGATCAAATCTGAGCTTCAATTTCTTCAAGGTAAAACTGAAGCAGTGGACTCAGCTGTAAACAAAGTTAAATATTCAGTAGACTCATTATGGGGGATTCACCCGTGGAAAACGCTGAGTAAGAAAGTCAAACTTCACAGTTCTAATTTCTGCAGAAGCGGCACATTTCTAGGCTTTGTGCTCTATACCAAAGTAGATACGACTATATGCCCCAAATTTAAGGAGATTCTCCTTTCTTACACAGGGCCTAAGGTCAAACTTAATTCACTGAGGCGTCACAACGACAGGGGCTCACGCCACTACCACGGCCAAGCCGTGGACCTGGAGTTGAAGCACGAATTAGTGCATTTCCTTATCTCTGACGAAGGTCAGCGTTGGCTAGATACTAATAATCTAATGTTCTACATAGAGGGAAATCCTCGCAGAAGGACAAAGGTTCAGCAGTATGAAGCTGGTGAAACAGGTAAGTACGTCTACTGGAACAGAAGAGCGACAGGAGACCACATACACTTGGCGTTGAAAGCCTAGGAAGTGTTTTGTATTCACTTTTAAATTTCAATTTAATGATTTTTTTCATCATTCTCCTCATTGTGGGGAGCTTCGGAAAGTAACATGAACCAATATATTGTAGCCCCATACGAAGTGAAAAACTGAAAGAAATCGTCAATCGCATTAGCAAAGGGACTGGTCAAACAATGGCCAGTCCTTGCGCTTGACGTTGAAACTAGTGGCAACTTTGATTCCCTCTTTGAGCAGGAGGTAATCATGCTACAGTTATCTAATGGAGTAGATACCATCGTCATAGACACACGTCATGAAGATCCTACTTCGTTACTCAAATCAATTAGGGATAAGAGAATAATAGGGCATAACATCAAGTATGACTGCCAGATGATTCAGCTCAACTACAATGTTGAGTTTGAAAACGTTTGGGATACTATGTTAGCAGCCCAAGTACTAGAATGTGGTTTAGATAGTCCTAAAGGTTATTTCACCTTAGAGTCTACATCACGTCGGTACGTTAATCCTTATCTATACACGCTCCAGGGGAACCTGTTCATGCCAACAATCACAAAAGCAGTCAGAAAGACCTTTGTGACTACGGGCTTGGAACCATTCACCGATATCCAGATAGAGTACGGTGGCCTAGATGCCTTCGTTACTTTTCATCTATACAAAAAGCTAGAGAAGAGGCTAATTGAAGAGGATCTCCTTAAAGTGCTTGAAGAAGTGGAGAATGATTTTTGCAAAGTACTTGAGGATATGGAGATCGCTGGTGTTCCTATACACCAACCAATGTGGCTAGAGAACGACGCAGAAGCCTGTAGGATCGTCGCAGAGCGACTTTCAGAGCTTAATGCTATGACTGACTCAATCGTGAATTGGAACTCACCTAAGCAAGTTGGTGAGCTTTTCAAGACATTAGGAGTCGATCTGACTAAGTTTGATAGAAAGACTATGGAAGTGAAGGAATCTGTAGACAAGTTAACTCTTGAGAAGCAGATTAACAAGCATCCAATAGTAGAAGCTTACTTAGCTTACCGCAAAGCTGAAAAACTGCGCAACACCTATGGTGAGAAGTTCTTAAAGCACGTGGATAGAAATACAGGTAGGATACACTCTTCATTCATGCAGATTATGGATACTGGACGGACATCGTCTACTAGCCCTAATATGCAGAACATTGAACGCTCCTATATGTATCGTAAGTGCTTTAGAACAGACGGGGATAAGACTTTTGTCATAGCTGACTTTAGCAATCAGGAAGCTAGAATATTAGCTGACTTTGCGCAGGAGCCTAATATGATGCAGATCTTTAAGGACAATAAGGATTTGCATTTAGAGACAGCAAGGATTATGTATAATGATCCCACCATACAGAAAAGTGATAAGCGTCGACAGGAGGCTAAGTCTGTAAACTTCCTAATGGCTTATGGAGGAGGAGCATCCAAGTTGTCAACTACATTTGGTATATCAATGTACGATGCTTCGCGTACAATAGCAACCTACTTTGCTGCATTTCCAAATTTAGCAGCTTACTTCAAGAAGGTAGGAGAAGACGCGCGAAAGCTTGGGTATATACAGCACTCAGATATTTACCCGCGTAAGACGTTTATACCTTTCTACCAGAAGTACCTGGATATGAAAGCGTACATAGACAGATGCAAAGCTTACAAAGCGGATATCAATCCGTTAGTAAGAGATAAATTTGGGTACTACGACTCTAAGATACAGAGGCACGCCCAAAACTACAGAATACAGGGATTAGCTGCAACCATGAGTAAATTAGGATGTATTCTAATACGTAAGGCTCTCAAAAGAGCAGGCCTTAGTGCTAGATTAGTCTTGATGGTACATGATGAGGTTGTAGTAGAGTGCCTGCGAACAGAAGCAACATTAGTAAAACATATAGTTGAAACATCCATGCTGAAAGCTTCTAAAATGGTCTTGAAGACTGTAGTAGTTCCAGCAGAAGGACTAATATCAGACGAATGGTACAAGAAATAAAGTACACCCCTGACAAAATCATCAGCCTAGAGCCGCATCAGATAATGGTGTTCCCTTCTAATCTACTGGGTATTCACGGTAAAGGAGCGGCTAAAGATGCGCTGCAGTTTGGCGCAAAACGAGGAATAGGCACCGGTATGCAGGGGCAAACGTATGCCTTAGCAACTAAGGCAACACCGTACAAGCGTTTACCGATTGTCGGTAATCACGAGTTAGATATTACATACACAGTAGAATTGTTTATCAGATTTGCAAAAACTAAGCCCGAATTGGAGTTCTTAGTTACTAAAGTAGGATGTGGTAATGCAGGTTATACACCCGAACAGATAGCTCCCTTGTTTAAGGAAGCATTGCAGTTGAACAATGTGGTATTACCACGAGAATTTCATGAAATTCTGACTTTAAATGTATAACAATATCACCCTCACTATATTTGGGTTAATTGTATTTCTGGGAGGTGGCTTTCTAATGCACAGATACGCCAATCTTCCCGAAAATAAAGGACTCAGTTTTGGAGTCCTAATCAAAAAATTGATTATCCGTCAGATCTCCACGATTTTTGTGAGCTGTACAATCTTGCTTGTAGCAGGTGAGTCGCTCATGGCTGCATCGGTAGCTGGAGAGGATGATAGGGTGTCTGTTCTTGCGCGATTCATTTCGCACATGGCCATAGGTTTCTTGGCCTTTGTTGGTGCCTTATCATGGATGAAAACTGTAGCGAATTTTGTAACGTCGGTAAGAGAAAGAAACCCAACCAAAATAGTGGTGCGCTTTCTTTTATTAATCATCATATTCATACTCACATTTGGCGCGCCCGTAGCCAATACAATTTTGCTAGCACACGCGTTTAAGCAGAGTGCGCAGTTACATCTGTTTTGGCTGGATATGATGTCGAACGATTACGCGTATTTCAGGGCTATGGCAGAGTACGGAATCAGTATGCCCTATTCAAGCTGGAGCGCGCTGCACAACGCCATTGCGGCATCAGTGATACTAAATTTCGCTGGTATATTGATTATTGCCATAGAAAGTTTAGAATCCTATGCCACTATGAGTGGCACTTCTATTTTCGATGAGGATTTAGCAGAAAACGCTCCAACCAAGAAAGAAGTGCCTAATTCTAAGGACTCTAAAGCAGGTGAGGAGGCACACGAGGAAGAAGAAACTGCCCCAGACAAAAACAAGAAAAAGGGAGTAGAAAAACTTTCGTCTAATCTTGAAAGTCTGGTTAAGTATTTCTACGATAATACTCACGAGGAAAAGGTGAAGAAAGTGATGGAGCACATTAACAAGATCCTAAACGGAAGAAATGAACAAGAGAATATCGCGACGGGTTTTTCAGCCGCAACATTAATTAGTGAAATGTCAAAGGTTGACGTGAAGAATGTGGAGCAGGTGAAAAAGATGAAAGAAAAGATTGAGAAATTTATCGGAGGTTCCAAGTCAGGAAATAAAGACGCTTCTGGTAAAGTACTTTCATTGGAAGGCGGTCTTGGCTACGTACTAGGAAAAGAAAAAAAGAAGTAGCGGAAAAACACTGTGCAACTTGTTTTTCCGCGCTAAAGGAAGATAATTCAACTGACATCTGCGACGAATGTACCAAGAAAGACATAGGTCGTTGTTCAGTATGCCAGGACATTACACGTTTTAGAAAGCGTATATTTGGGGTAATAAAAAATCCTAAGTTATTTCATTCAGTAGGTTTCTGCATCAGTTGTAGTTTAACATCAGACAAGTTTAATAAGGACTCTGGTCTGTGTATGCACTGCAGCAAAGGCAAGCTAGAAACTGCACATGTGTGTAGCTCCTGCGCTCCTAAAATACAGCGAGTATGCGTTAAATGCAAAGAGGATGTAGAGATTCAGAATGAACAATTAGAGTGTCTCAATTGTTCTCTATCTGAGAATTGGCATCCTGCTGCTGAAACTAGAATACGGCAACAAAAATGTAACACATGCGGAACCAAGGCAATACTAGGACAATCGGGCACTTGTCATCCGTGTCATGTAAAGAGCCAACTCTTTGCGCAGGGAATGGGATGGGAAATCTTTGAATGCACTAGATGCGGTCAACATACGCGTAATGACGACATGTGCGACACTTGTCTAAGGAACCAAAGAATATGCGGTAAGGACGGCTGCAAAGCTAAGTTTGTTCCTTACCATTTCGATGATCGTTTCTGCGATAAACACAAACCTAGATGTAAAGGATGCCGCACAGAAATTATTTATGACGATAAGACCGCTCTATGTTCTTATTGTGTGAAGAAACAAGAAGCAGGAACATGCACATATTGTGGAAAATCAACTTATGATGAGTTTTCAGATGTATTTGGACACTGTTTCGATTGTGCAAATAGTCTTAAACAAAAGTAATATGAACAAAGACACATTACAAGCAGAAGCTTTGCACGCGTGGGTAGCGGCAAACTATATTGGTTTAGTATTGTTACCCACGGGTGTAGGCAAAACAAGGGTAGGGAGAATGTGCCACGATGTCTCCAATTCTGCTTCTACCATTATTGTAACCTCAAGAGTTGCGATACTAGACGGTTGAAAGAAGGAGTTTGGTGAGCGGGCTTCCACAATGATGGTAATCAATTCTGCTTCTAAAAAGGAAATGGAATGTGATCTACTGATTATTGACGAATGCCATAGAGCATTGTCTCCCAAAATGCGGAATGTTTTCAACTGCATAAAGTATAAGAAGTTGCTATGTCTCACTGCCACCCTACCAAAAGAGCAAGAGTACATCAACTTTCTATACTCCGTCTGCCCATTAGTTTATCAACAAACAATGACAGATGTTATGCAGATGGATAAAGTAGTATCTAATTTCCAAGTATATAATATGGAAACAGAGGCTGATTTTGAGACTAGAAAGAGGTATCGTCTTTTTCAAAGTCAATTTCAGCAGGCCTCCATAGAACTAGCTACCTTTAAGAGACTTGTACCAGAATTATACGAGTACAACAGCCTCTTCGATATCGCTAAAGTCTATTCTGCTAGAACAGATCCTCCAGATGTAGTTAGAGCTGCCAAAGCTTTCTGGTGGGCTATGTCGATGCGAAAGAGAGTTCTCTATGAGAATGAACATAAGATCAAGGTGGTAGCAGAATTGATAAAGAAACATCCAGATAGAAAGTGGCTTATATTCAGTAAAAGTATTAGTTTCGCTGATAAAGTTGCTAAAAGTTTAGGAGTTGATGCTTATCACTCTAAGACAAAGAACAAAGACGAAATCATGGCTAACTTTAAGGAAGGCAGAACGCATATTCTGTCTACCGTAGACGCAGTTAACGAAGGAGTTGATATACCAGAAGCTGATGCGGCAATAGCAGTCTCATCAGTTAGCACAGAATTAATAGGCACCCAGCAACTGGGACGGATTTCTCGTTACCTAACTGGTAAAAACGCCATATTTTTTAATTTATATGTTAAGGACACCCCTGAAGAAAGATGGGTAAAGGACAAGACAATAAATCTGAATCCCATATGGATACCACTGAACTCAGTCTCTACATAAAGTCTGAAGGCTTTAGACTTCCGAAGGACCATGAAGCTTTTAGAGACAAATCAGACAGAGGTGATCTATGTGTGTTCTGTGCGCAGCCTCATAGCCATATGCCGGTGTACCAGTACTTGGGTCCCCCCGACGCAGGTACTGGTGTAATTACTGGTGCACACTGTTGTGACGATTGTTACTACAGTGTGCACCGTATGGAACAAACTTTTGTCGGTTTTTCTCCAAGACTAACACTCATAAGTGATGAGTCATGGACATCGGAAAAAAGAAGGTACGAGTACGCAAGTAATGCTCATTTTGATGCTACTGTGCACTTTTGTTACCAGCACGCAGTAGAGGAAGGGCTAGCCCCTTTGAAAGACAAATGTTACTTCTGTCAATTAGACAAACCACCATCTGAGAATGATCATTTTATTGAGGTACCTGTCTCTACATCAGAAAGAATGACAGGCGGCTTTGTTAGAATGTGTAATAAATGTAAGTACCTGATGGAGCAATCCAAAGAAGTATTTGCAATTGAACAGCGAGCCGCTTTACGTGCTCCATCAGATGTGTGTGGTAGATGCGGGCATCACTATTTAGTAACCAATGACGAGTACCAGACTAGAGCATACATGTCTACTTTGGGTAAACACCACTGCCCAAAGTGTACCTATGTAAGATGCACAGTCAATGCTGGAGATGCACTTATCACAAGGAAGAATAACCTAACACGGCGATTTCAGGTGATAAATTGCCGGTATTGTTCGCAGCCATTTAGTTTTGATAAAACATTCGCTTTTGATTTAGCGTGTGAATATCTTATAAATGGCAAGCCCACATGTAGAAAGTGCAAAGAGCATGGTAATCCACCAATATACGCACTTCGGCACGGTGATTTCTTCATTCGTGTGTTTACTAGCAAAACAGAACAGCAGTATAAGATTACCAAAGTAAATGTAGCTTCTGAAAAAGAGACAGTTTACTTAATAGATAAAGAGAATATGCAAGACTTCATAGATAAATTGATCAGGGATGAGAGAGCCACCTAAAATTGAATCTCTGTTCTACTACAGCGAACCAGAAGCTAGTGTACAAGTGTTTGGATATCAAGAGGTTGGGAGTATCCAGATGTATTATTTTCAGATTCGGTTTACGTACGACCAAGAATGGAACGACGCTTCTAGTTTGTACCTAGATCCTTTAACATGTACATTCGACGCCTATGAATCATTTAGATACATTATTGAAAAATATAAGGGAATGGACTAATCGCCCTAAGGAGATTCCCTGGGAAGTTGCTTACATAGCCGATTTAGATTTGTTTATTGGCTACTATCTTCTCATAAAGAAACATCCAAACAAAGATGTTTTTCGCAGTTATCTAGTATCTCAATTTACAGGTAACAAACACTCTTTATGTCTAACAGGAGATCTATTACTCGCCTCAATCGGCGCTTACGAATTGCTTCTTCACATGGAGGAGCCGCCAATTCAGTAACTCCGGTAGTACACTGGACTTCATTGCGGGAGTATTTCTTCACCGTTAAAGGATACAAAGATGTTAAGATACTGCGGGTGCTGCTACAAAAATCTGTCTTAGGGGAGTATCGGATGCAAGAAATTATATTTGGTTTTCCTCCACGTACAATTGCTCTAGATAACTCAGCACTAGAAGTAGCTATGTTAACCATTGAGCAACTGCTTAAGAAATACGAAAGTATAGACTTCCGAAATAGTCAACAACCGATGCCCTTTTAATGAAAGACAAATTTGCAATTCCGTTTACAGTAAGTAGATTTGCTACATCTAAAGAAGCTGTTACTATGGAAGTGACTAAAGCATTTGTAGGTGGTTCCACCAGGTCCTTTATAGGCAGAGTAAACACCAGCAGTACAGCAATCTATGATGTAGAAGACAAAGATCTATTATATGTAATGCTTATGTGTTACGAAGCTTTTTTAAATTATGGTAATAGATAAAGACGAGAAACCTAGATGGGCAGATGAAGTAGTGTTGGACTATCACTCTGATGATTATCCTGGTTTTAGAGTAGTTATACTGAGGCTAACTCACAGCAGAATGTATAATGCCAAAGTAATGCTTCACAACGATATCATTGACAGTGTCAGAGCGAGACACGATGGTGTTGAAGTAGCACATATGATCAGTGACAAATTACAGAATAGGATAGCAATTCAAAGGAAAAAAGATGGCAGTGGTATACTCAAATAAGAAACTTTCCTACCGATTCTCTCTTATTATAAGATCCAATGGGAAAGGCGACGCTTTAGTTTACCAAGCACATGTTTATGCCAGAAACGAGAAAGGGACAAGCTTTCACGGAGAAACGTTTACGGATCTACTAGAATGCTACTTAGATATTATTGAGAAGATTATAAAGATAGAACAAGATCACAACGACTTTGAGAAACACACGTTGAAAAACGATTTATCAAAGGCATTAAACTGGGTGAAATATGACAATAAATGGACTTAAGGAACTAGCATCTCTAGCTGTTGAGCATGGAATTAGTCTAGGGGCTATGCTCGTACTAGTTACCTTTAAAGAACAAGGATTCTTTTTTTCTATTATTCTAGAGGAGCAATTTAAAGAATTGCTTGAGAATGAGTTAATGGATAAAGATTCACAACTAACTGATGAGGCATACGCTATCTTGAGCAAATTGAGTACGCCCGAAGTAAGGATGTTCAATGAATTCATTCAGCTGATTCCTACTTCAGATAGATTTGCTAATTACCCGCGTACTACCGCCTTACGTAGTAAATATAACAAGGCTATACTCAAAGAACTTTATCAAAGAGTAGTAAAGAGTGGAGTAGTCGAAGAAATTATTTTGCAGAAATTCTCCGCAAAAGTTGAAGAATTAAAAAGAACTTCGTATCTTTGTAACAACTTAACAAAAATGAGTCCTTATAAGATTCTTGAAGACATGTTAAGTAACAAAGACAATGGAGTTATTAACAGAAGTTCCGAAAATATTCTCTAATGCGTTACAGGTACACCACATATCCAAAGGTGTTGAGCGCACCAAGAAATATATCGAAGAACGCAAAGAAGGAGTAGTAAACCCCTTAAAAACCTTCTCCAATAAACTAAATAATATCCTCGAAGGAGGAGTAGAGTGGCAGAGAATTCTCACGATTGCTGGTCTATCTGGTTCTGGTAAATCCATTGCCTTGGAACAGCTGAAGCGTAGCTTTCTCGAAAACCACAAAGACATCGCAATACTCTCTTTTGAGTTTGAGATGATGATTGAGGATCAGATCCTTAGACGCGTATCAGCAGACGCTAATGTAGGAGCTAAAGATCCTATAAAAGGAAAGATCGACGCAACCCCTTTAATGGATGGGTACGCGGCAGAAAATCTTTTCTTTGTTGATAAGATAGGCTCTGTGGCAGAAATAGCAGCTACTGTACGTAACTTTATTACCTTTCTTCCGCCAGAGATAGGACTACTGGTAACAGTTGACCACTCCGTATTAACTAAGGGAAAGCAAGGAGAATCCGAGAAAGTGATTGTGGATGATTTGATGCACACCTTGGTGGAGTTGAAGAAAGAATTTGGAGAAACAGGAAGAAGATGCACCTTTGTAGTACTGTCCCAATTGAATAGGGACATTGAGGACTCTAATAGAGTGCTCAATCCTTTCCTGCACTACCCCACTAAAAATGACATATTCTGTAGCAGTGCAGTATATTACTCGTCTGACTACGTTATCATAACCCATAAGCCCAAAGATATCAATGGGATTCACCAGTACTATGGTCCGCCACTAGTACCAAGATTTCCACAAGGACTTCCAGTAATCTGCCCTACTCAAGAGAACAAGGCAATGATCTACTGGCATTTAATTAAAGACAGATTTGGAGAGCGTGCAATTCTTCCATTTGTCGAAGATTTTAAACACTCCAAAGTAATAGAATATGAGTTCCAGAAGTAACAAGACAGGTAACAAAATGTGGCTGTACCAGAACAGCCTAGGTCAGTTGATTAACTCGTCATCTATGGTAGGTGACGCAGTATTTTCAACCCTAATAAAATTTATCAGGCTGGATACTAAAAGTACTCAGTCTTATCATGAAGTAATCCAATGAATCAAGGCAAAATCTGCGGGAAATCCAGATCTCCTTGAGAAATTCACATCCAGAATTTGGCTAGACGAGGAAACTGGGCAGATAACAGAATTAGGTCTGGAACAGACACCACGATATTACTATATTCTATATGTAGCCAAGGCAATAGAAGTGATGTCGCAACAACAATTCAACAAACAGTTTAAAGTTATACACTAATGGCAGAATTAGTACAGATTAGTGGTCTACCGGCAACAGGGAAAACAACAGGGACTAAGACCCTGAATCCGGCAACTACCTTCTTCATTGACGGAGATGGTAAAGGCTTGTCTTGGGCAGGCTGGAAAAAAGACTACAACACAGAAGCAAAGAATTACATGAAAGCTTCTACAGCAGCAGAAGCGTATAAAGGAATCAAGTATGTCGTAGAACAACGGCCTGATGTTAATTGTATTGTGTTGGATACAATTAGCACTTTGATGACCAACGAGGAGATGGCAATTCTAGAGAACCCTAGCAGAGATGCGTGGGCGGATCTTGCAGTTGACGTATTTAAGTTGTACAAATACATCAGAGAAATTAAAGGTCGTGACGACTTGGTTGTTTACGTCATGTCTCACATCGAGCCCTACGATGTAAATGGAATTACGTTCTTTCGAATGAAAGTTCCAGGAAGAAAACTGAGCAAAACCAACCTTAACGCTCATTTAAATTACAATCTCTATTCAGTGGTTTCACCCACAGGTAAGCCGGGAGAGTTCAAATATGAACTAAAGACCAACACCAGTGGGACTGACGAGGCCCGCAGTCCTTTGGGAATGTTTGAACGTGTGGTCCCTAATGACCTAGAGTTTGTAAGAAAAACAATTGTAGAATCTAATAACTAACAGAATTTATGAATCCAGTACTAGGAATTCAAACAGAATTATTTTTCGAAGAGAAACTTGGCGGTGGCGGCACTAAAATCCCCGTAGGCATCCACACGGGTGTAAAGTTTGAGGGTATTGAGAAGGACCAGAAATGGTTTGACATCAAATACAGCAATGCGGATGGTCGCGCCATTCACAAGCGCTTGTTCTGCGAAGCCAACCCAAAGGATGGCGAAACGCTTGAGACAGCTATAACACGGCGTAATACGAATAATATTCGTCACGTTGTTAAGTTGCTTCGTATCTTCTTGGGAGATGAGGTAGCAATCACAGTCACTGCTCCAGATCATGATGCGTATATCCTCTATGCGGCAGCATTGCTGGCCCCATTCAAGGGTCAATTGGTCAATCTCAAGGTAACTCTTGACCGGGACGGTAAATACCCAGAACTAGGTTACTCCTCGGATTATGTCGAAAGGCATATTCCAGGTGTAGCCACTACCCTCAAGTTCACAAACAGCGAACAGGCAAAGATAGATGCTGGTCCTGTCTCCAAAGAGGCGCCCAAACCGGCTAACGATTTGCCATTTTAATAATAACTTAGGGGAGGCAGTAGTCTCCCCTTTTCTTTTTCAAGTATGCACACTTTAAAGTTTAGAAGTTTAATTGACCATTTAAAAGATCTATCACCTGAACAGTACGATCACGCAAGACTATTCGACGAAAATGGGGAAATGCCCGTGTGCGCTATTGGTTGGGCAAATCGGTGGGGGATTATAGAAGAGAGGTTAACGGTCACTGATTCATATACAGCTGCCGCCAAATATTTTGATATTACATTTAAAGAGGCCAACTATTTGTTTGGTTTAGGTAAGCACTCAAAACTTGGTGAAATTTCTCCAGATGAAACTCTTGAGCAAGTACTTGTATATTTCGAGAACTTTCTTGAGATGAAAGAGAAAGAGAACAACCTTTGGTATAACCGCTTAAAACTGGCATGGCAAAAGATAATCTTCTAGGCTACTTCATTAAGTATGCTGATGAGTCTTCCCAAATAGAAAGAGATAGAATTTATCAGCGTATGCGAGATACCTACTTTAGAGGTATCAAGCGAATCAGTTTTAAATGTACCGTTGAGCACACAATTATTATCGACGGTCATCCTAAGAACATTAAAGGTGTTGTTATGGGAGAGTTCATTACTAACGTAACAATTCTAGATGTAGCACAACAAGTAGAAGCTTACATACTGACCCAATGGACAGTTTTTAAGTTTGGCAATGATCTTAGTTACGAAATAAAGCAGCTATGATAGACACTAAGCAGTTTATGGAGCCTAGTCAAGAGCAGATAATGCAGTGAATTACTAGACTTCCAATCGACCTCAATAAACTTTATGTAAGCCCCTTCCGTAAGGACGAGAACCCCACATGCTCCTACTGGTACTCGAATAAAGGTATTTTATATCTGCATGACTTTGGTACTGGTAAAATGTACACCGCTGTAAAAGCAGCAATGGCTTTATGGAGTTTAGAATGGAAACAAGCAAATGACAAACTAAAAAGTCACTACGCCCAAATAAACGAAGAAGTGATAGAGGTATCACCTAAAATTCCTGTAGTTCTTGACTTCGTGTTTGATGAGTACAAGGGAAACTACTGGAACCAGTTTGGTATCACCTCAGCTACCCTAAAGAGATTTAATGTTAGGTATGTTAGAACTCTTTATAAAAACGAATGTGTAGCAGGAAGAAGTACGGCAAATAACCCCATATTTCTGTACACATTCATTTCTAAGCGAGTTAAGATATACAGGCCACTAAGTCCTGACAAGACAAAGAAGTGGGGCGGTAACGCCACTATGGATGATATAGGAGGGATCAATTGTCTTCCGAAAAAGGGAACTCTTTGTTTCATAACTTCTTCAGTTAAAGACTGCATGGTACTATGGGAACATGGTTTTCCAGCAGTGTGTATGCAAGGAGAAGGTTATGGGGCTTACGGAGAATCTACAGAAGTAATGGCTTCGCTGATTAAAGAATTAAAGCAGCGATTCCGTTACGTATTCTTTTTCATGGATAATGATACTCCAGGTAGAACATACACAGATAAACTTCATGCTTTACACGGGTTGGAGTACTGCTTTACCGAAAAAGAGAAGGATATCAGTGACTACCGTAAAAAATTCAAAGGTAATCTCACAACGAGACTACTTAAAAAGATAATCGTAAAGGCATGGAAAAAATCAGATGGTCAGTAATCAGGGCAGTAATAATCGCGGCTCTGATAACAACGGTCCTTATGGACCAATGGCACCAGTATAAATTTAGAGGCTTGTTATCCGGACAATGTGGGCTTTATGTGTTTGTGCGGTTTAAGTATCCAGACGCGCAGTTGTGGACAACCACACAGCGACTTGGCCCATTTAAGTCGGAAAGATTTGCAAACAGAGTGGCTGCGGACTTTCAAGCTTATGCAGTTTCTGGAGATAGTGTTAAAATAGAAATATTGGAAGATTGTCCTCAGTATTAAACGCCGCTTATTACAGAAAGGTAGATCTACGTGCGCATGAGCGGATAAAGGAATTAGTGGCAGAGCAGTGGCGAATTCATTGTCCTATCAGCTTCAATTTGGTGGCAACGGCTGCCACTAGATTAGCTAAAGAGAGCAAGAACAATCAATTCACTATCCTACCTTCTGAGGCAGATATATTCATGGCATTTAATGAGTGCCTGCCTAAGAATACAAAAATAGTATTGATAGGCAAACGTCCTATCATAGGCGGTAATGGTAAATGCTTTGACTTTCCAGTAGGATCTAAAATCCCCCCGTCCCTTCGTCATATCATTAACGATGTATACAAGGATACCGGAAGAAATTCATTAGCACTGACTAACGCCAACACCTACCTAAGGCATTTGCCAAAGCAGGGGGTATTGATGTTAAATTATAGTTTAACTAGATACTTAGAAAATGAAATTTCTCATAGAAGGTATTGGTCCGAGTTTTCAATATCTTTAGTGAAAGAAATGCAGTCATTAAAAGATGTTACCTTTGTTGTAACTGACAGCAGTATTGATATCAGTAAATACATAAGTAAGTTTAATCATCTGCATTATTACTTTCCTGGGCAACCATCAAATGGCTTATTCCTCAAGTTGTCCGAGAAATACAACATCATTTTCTGATTATGGCTCAAGCCACGTTCGACAACGAATTCATGCGGCAAATTGCAGCCGCAAACATTAAGCCTACGCACATGGGCGAATACAAAAAGCCTGTCAGCTTTCCGTTTTCCCCAGTCCGCGAAAGTACCCGTAAAGGTACTCAGCTCAATTCCAGCGAAGGATTGCGCATTGCTAATGAGATTGACAAGGTCGTAGCAATGCTACGGGCTAAACAGCTCAACACATCACTCATTGCTCCACAGACCGAATTAAAGATTGGCGACGCCCTCGACATGGGCAATGTCAACCAATATATCCAGCGGATGCCGAAGTGGGCACATCCAATGGCAATTATGCAGGGCCAAAGCCTGCCCGCAGAGTTCGAAACTGGCGAAGAGTTGGAAGAGTTCATCCTTGAAAATATTTTCGGGGACGTTCCG
>Ga0073902_10000740_pt1 | contig 18586 bp, 10 predicted proteins | sample KloWWTmeKNB19Kit_FD_66667 | JGI IMG/M metagenome (GOLD analysis project Ga0073902, IMG submission 66667) | Active sludge microbial communities from Klosterneuburg, Austria, studying microevolution and ecology of nitrifiers - Klosterneuburg... | ecosystem: Engineered > WWTP > Aerobic digester >...
GAGCACAGTCCCGATGGTAGCGATCCAGAAGTGGGTCGTAACCAGCTTGGTGCTATACATCTCGGTCTTGCCGAAGAGCTTTGGCAGCAGGTAATAGATGGAGCCGATGGAAACCATGGCCACCCAACCCAAGGCGCCGGAGTGCACGTGTCCAACCGTCCAGTCGGTATAGTGCGACAAGGCATTAACGGTCTTGATGGCCATCATCGGCCCCTCGAACGTGGACATACCGTAGAAGGACAGCGAGGTGATCAGGAACTTCAGGATAGGATCGTCGCGCAGCTTATGCCAGGCACCGGACAAGGTCATGATGCCGTTGATCATGCCACCCCAGGACGGAGCCAACAGGATCAGGGAGAAGATCATACCGACGGACTGAGTCCAGTCAGGAAGCGCGGTGTAGTGCAGGTGGTGAGGGCCCGCCCACATGTACGTAAAGATCAGCGCCCAGAAGTGAACGACTGACAAACGGTAGGAGTAAACCGGACGGCCAGCCTGCTTCGGCACAAAGTAGTACATCATGCCCAGGAAGCCTGCAGTCAGGAAGAAGCCCACGGCGTTGTGACCGTACCACCACTGAATCATCGCATCCTGCACGCCGGAATATGCCGAGTAGGATTTGGTCAGCGAAACCGGCACCGCAGCACTATTTACCAGGTGCAACAGGGCAACGGCAATGATGAACGCACCGAAGAACCAGTTTGCGACATAAATATGGGAAACAGTGCGCTTGGCGACAGTACCGAAAAAAACCAGTGCGTAGGAAACCCAGACCAAGGTAATCAGAACGTCAATCGGCCATTCCAGTTCGGCATACTCCTTACCTTGGGTAATACCCAGCGGCAAGGTAATGGCTGCCAGAAGAATGACGATTTGCCAACCCCAGAAGGTAAATGGAACCAGCGGACCACCCCAGAGACGGGCGTGGCTGGTGCGTTGAACACACCAGTAAGATGTTGCAAAAAGCGCGCAGCCACCAAACGCAAAAATAACCGCGTTGGTATGCAGCGGGCGCAGACGGCCAAAGTGCAGGAAGCCCATATTCAGCTCCGGCCAGACCAACTGCGCCGCAATGATGACACCGACCAGCATGCCAACAATGCCCCAGATGACGGTCATTACAGCAAATTGCCGTACAACCTTGTCGTTATATGTGGTTTTCGCTACCGACATGAACCCACCTCTCGTTAAATGAAAACTGAATACCCCCCTCCAACCCCGGGCGGCACATGGAAAGCGATAGTATTCTAGTTTATCGAAGGGGATTTGACATAGATCAACCTACCTATTATCTAAGTCAAATTAGTTCAAAGGGCGTAGCATTCGGGCCAATTCGCGTGCCATGGACAAAAAAAGGGTGCGTCGTAACGCACCCCAACCCCAACAGAGAATTTTCGTGGAGCTCACACTCCACACAGCCGCAATGTTGCCCGTCGCGCCTGAAGTGGACGTTGACACAAGTCAAACTTTTTCTGATTTCTTACTTTCTTCGGCATCATTTTGCGATTTCGGCATATCTTCATCCATAAGGATACGAAATCCAGGCCCTTCGAGATCATCGAACTGTCCGCTGCGCACCGACCACCAGAACGCGACGGCAATGGCAAAAACCAGGATTACGGATATCGGAATGAGTAGGTAGATACTTTCCATCAGTCAGTCTCCACACGCTGAATGCGCAGTGAATTGAGGACAACAAGCAAGGAGCTGGCCGACATGCCGATACCCGCCATCCAGGGCGTCACATACCCGGCAATAGCCAGCGGCAGGGCAATAAAATTGTAAGCGAACGACCACCAGAGGTTCTGCCGAATGACCTGCAGAGTTTTAACCGCACGGCGCAGGCCATAGCGCAGATGATCGAGATTTTCCGAAAGGAGGACAAAATCGGATTGCGTTCGAGCCAGTTGCGCGCCGCCCCCCATGGCGATTGAAACCTGAGCCTGCGCCAGCACTGGTGCGTCATTGACCCCATCACCGACCATCGCGACAACGGCACCGCCAGCCTGTAGAGCCTTGACACAATCGTGCTTGCCCTGCGGCGTCGCACCGGCACGAACATCTTCGATACCCAAGGCTGAGGCAACACGCCTGGCCACCGCTGGCGCATCCCCGGTTAGCAAGATAATCTTTTTACCGGCAGATCGCAGTTGCGCAATCAGCGCCGACGATTCAGGACGAATTTCATCGCCAATCCGGAAAAACGCCAGGCAACCGCTAGTATCGGCCAGCACCACAACCGTATCGCCGCTTTCCAGCCAGTCGACCGCAACATTCGGTAGCTCGGCATGGCTCAAGGCCAGCACGTAGGCTGGCCGACCGATCCGATAACGCCGCCCATTGACCACCGCCTCAATACCCTGCCCGGGCTCGCTGACAGCATCCGCCACAGTCGGGAACGATTCTCCTGCTGCTCGTCTTAGCGCCGTTGCCACCGGGTGCTCCGAGTTTTGCTCAAGTGCCGCGGCAATCGCCAGACACTCATCCCTATTCAAGCCTCCGACCGCACCGACGTCGATCAGGTGCATATGCCCCGTGGTCAGCGTTCCCGTCTTGTCGAAAACAAAATGTGTCGCCCGGGCCAGCGTTTCGATGGCGTGACCACGCGTTACCAGCAATCCATCCTTGGCCAGCGCACCGGCGGCAACGGTCAACGCAATCGGCGTAGCTAGCGACAGGGCGCAGGGGCAGGTGACAACCAGCACGGAAACCGTGACCCAAAGTGCTTTCGATGGCTCGACCAGATACCATCCCACCGCCACCAATACGGCAACCGCCAGCAGCGCCGCCACGAAGTAACTGGCGATACGGTCCGCCATTTCGACGATGCGCGGCTTCTCGGCCGCCGCCCGTTCCATCAGATTGATGATGGCCGAGAGCCTTGTCCCATCGCCAACCTGCTGGACCTGTACCACCAACGGGCTTTCGGCATTAATCGACCCGCCGGTCACCAACTCACCCGGCGACTTGGGTACCGGCTTGCTCTCACCGGTCAGCAACGCTTCGTTGGCGCAACTGACGCCTTCAACGACCCGGCCATCCGCCGGCACGATATCGCCGGCCCGGACCAGTACAAAATCGCCCGGCAACAAATCGCTGACGACGCGCTGCTCAGTGCTGCGGTCAACTGGAAAATTAGGCATTTTTTGGGCAAAGGTCGGCATCAGTTTGGCCAACGCCTCGGTCACGCTCAATGCCTTCTGACGGGCCGTCATTTCGAGATAACGCCCGCCGAGCAGAAAGAAAACGAACATCGTCACCGAGTCAAAATAGACTTCACCGGCCTGCATGTACGTCGCCCAGCAACTGGCGACAAAGGCGGCCCCGACCCCGAGCGCCACCGGCACATCCATGCCGACGCGACGCAGCTTGATATCCCGCCAGGCATTGCGAAAGAACGGCGCCGAGGAATAAAAAACGACCGGTAGCGTCAGCAACAAACTGGCCCAGCGCATCATGCTTTCAATATCGGCGCTCATGTCACCATTGGCGATATACACCGGATAGGCATACATCATCACCTGCATCATGCCAAAACCGGCGACCCACAGGCGCCACAGCGCATCGCGCCGCTCCTTGCGGGAGATTTCCTCATTCTTCGCCGCGTCATAGGGGTAAGCGCGATAACCGATGGCGGCGATGGCGCCTAGAATATCGGAGAGCTTGACCCGGGACTCGTTCCAGCGAACGCGCGCCCGACGGGTGGTGTAATTGATATCGACCGCCGTCACCCCAGGCAATCGGCCCACATGCTGCTCATTCAGCCAGATGCAGGCAGAGCAGGTAATTCCCTCCAGCAGTAACGAGGCTTCCCGCTCGTTTTCACCGAGTTCCTTGACGAAGCTCTTCTGGAATTCAGCATGATCGAACAGCACCAACTGTTCGAGGATAGCCGGCATCGCCTCCCGCGGCGACTCCGGTAGCGAGTCACGGCTCCTGTAATACTCTTCGAGACCGTTATCAACAATGGACTGCGCCACCGCCTGACAACCATAACAACACATCGCACGCGTCTCGGCAGCAATGTTTACCGACAGATCAACATCACCCGGAATCGGCAGGCCACAGTGATAACAGGAGGAGTCAGACATGCAAATAAAAAAGGCACCGAAGTGCCTTTGGGGTCAATGGCGGAGCCAAAGTATAGTTTATTTGGTCCCCATCCGGATGGCGCCATCCAGACGGATTACCTCGCCATTGAGGTAGGCATTTTCAACAATATGCTTGACCAGCGCCGCATACTCTGCCGGCTTGCCCATACGGGTCGGGAACGGCACCATTTTGTTGAGCGAATCCTGCACCTCGGGCGGCATACCCAGCAGCATCGGCGTTTCCATAATGCCTGGCGCAATGGTCATGCATCGAATACCGCTACGCGCCAACTCACGGGCCACCGGCAAGGTCAGGGCAACAATACCGCCCTTCGAGGCCGCATAAGCCGCCTGCCCCAACTGGCCATCGAAAGCGGCAACGGAGGCCGTATTGATGATCACCCCACGCTCCCCCCCGGCATCCGGTTCGCCCTTCTGCATCGCTTCCGCCGCCAGGCGAAGCATATTGAATGTCCCCACCAGGTTGATGTTGATCACCTTGGCGAAGCTTTCCAGGCGATGCGGGCCTTCCTTGCCAACCACTTTTTCCGCTGGCGCCACACCCGCACAATTAACCAACCCGTGCAGACCACCAAATCTGGAAATTGCCGTTTGAATGGCGTTGACCGCAGAAACCTCGTTAGCGACATCGGTCTCAACGAAGCAAGTGTCCGCACCGAGTTCCAACGACAGCTTTTCGCCCGCCTCACGATTCAAATCAGCCAGAACCACCTTGGCTCCAGCCTCCGCCAACACTCGAGCCGTCGCGGCACCCAGACCTGAACCGGCACCGGTCACGAGAAAAACCTTGTCTTTAATTTGCACGCTTTATCTCTCCAAATAAACTTGACCAAGGCACTCATGCAACCCACTGCATACGGTACCGTATGGAAAGAACGATGATATTACTTATATGGTGATCAAATCAAGCGGCATAGCATCAGCTGAGGCGGCAGCTCCCCATCCCTGGCGTTACGTCACCAGCGGGACCGGGCATGCATCCGAAATCAAACCCAACCCCATCGTGATGCGATTTTCCATTCAATCAAGCACCTTCCAGTCTTCCTCCCGCCCTACGCTCACGGTAGTCTGAAGTCAGTCAGTCGCTTCGATTGACTGCTTGCGCGTAATCGAACTGGAAGTAATCAGAAGGACAAAGCGCAAGACTTCTGGCTGACAATAACTGATTACAGAAAGCAAAAAGCCACCCCGAAGGATGGCTAAGTGCTTTTTCTTCACGATATTTGGTCGGAGTGACAGGATTCGAACTTGCGACCCCTGCGTCCCGAAGACAGCGGACAACCATGCAATAGAAAGCCCTCAGAAGCCGTATTATAATTGCTGGCACAGTCTTGGCACAATAGGGACGAAATGGCGACCATCAACAAACGCGGCGACTTCCAATGGCGAGCTCAAGTTCGCCGGCAAGGCTACCCAGCCCAGAGCAAAACATTCGAGCCGAGGGATAATGCCGAAAAATGGGCTCGCGCCATAGAGCACGAACTCGATATCGGTCTCTATATCAACCGTGGCCCCGCCGAAAAGAACACGCTGGGCGACATTCTCAAACGCTACCTGAATGAGGTCGTGCCCGCACACAAAGGGGCCGACGTCGAAAAGATTCGGATCAATGCCATCCTCAAGGCCAAGGTCAGCCAACTGGCCATGATTGCCCTGACCCCAGCAGCCCTGGCCGAGTGGCGCGACGAGCGGCTAAAAGCAGTAGCCCCGGCCACCGTTCGCCGTGACCTGGACATCATTTCTGCCGCCATCAATACGGCGCGAAAGGATTGGGGAATCCACATGGACAATCCCATTCTGTCGATGCGCCGCCCCAAGCCATCAAAAGCCAGAGAGCGCCGCCTGATCCTCGATGAAGAACAACGTCTACTAGCCACCCTGGACAACGAGAAGCGCGATGAACATGGCTGCCTCGGCAGCGGAACACGCAATCCGTGGATAAAGCCGTTGGTCTGTTTGGCCATAGAAACCGCAATGCGACGAGGGGAACTATTGTCGCTGGCATGGGAAAACATTGACTTGGACGAGCAGACTGCTTACCTGCCAGATACCAAAAACGGTACGACACGCTCTGTTCCTTTGTCGACTGCCGCCGTATCCCAACTGAGGGCACTACCTAGGCATCTCAGCGGGCGCGTGTTCCCGATCACAGAAGACTCGGTCAAGAAGGCTTTCACGCGTGCTCTGAAGCGAGCACGAGACGCCTACGAGAATGAATGCAGCGAAGCCCTTACCAAGCCAGATGGCCGCCTGCTGGATCTGCACTTTCATGATCTGCGCCACGAGGCGACAAGCCGTATTGCTGAAAAACTCGACAACATCTTGGAGCTATCAGCGGTCACTGGGCACAAGGATGTTCGGATGTTGAAGAGGTATTACCACCCCAGAGCATCGGCTCTTGCCAAAAAACTAGGGTAGCGCTGAATCACCGACTCAGTTTCCTCCTTGATTGCACTCAAGACTCTTTTTCCTTTTTCTTCTTTGGCACATACCTTTTCTCAATCGAGTCAATGGTAGCCTTGTTATTCATTAGGAATGAATCTTGTAATCTACGGAGCAGGCCTACGGAATGATTTGGAGTCATTTTTTGGCTCGGTAGTTTTTTCGTCGAATGAGATTTCAGTTCGATATCTCGCTGAGTTCGCACATCAATGCCTACTGCATCAGCCAAACGAGTCTTATCGTTATGCGGCAAATAGAACATGTATAGATGGCGAGCAACTAAGCCTTGCAGTAGCTTGTAACCGAAGTAATTCTTGTCCAATTTTTCTGCCAGCTCTTTAATCTGGTCAATTGGCGGCGTACCGGGATAGCTTAGTTTGGATGCCACCGAAACCACTTGATACGAAAGCCCTCCATCCTCCTGCGCTACTTGGTCAATGATTTGAACCAGCTTCGGTGAACCAATAATTTCCCCTTGTCGACTGACAAATGCATCAGCGACCGCCCCTACTGTAGAAAATAGAAAGCGCTTCGCGACGCGGTCAACCTTGTCCCGCGCTATCGAAGGGAAGTTCTTCTGCAGGCGAGATGTCACCTCAAGTAGTACGGCTTCTGGTTCCGTGTTGATAATTGAATTAAAGAAATTCACTCCGCGTAAAGGGGCATCAAAAAGGCGCTTTACTAAATCCGTCTTGACCTCTTTGACGATTGATCCATAACGCCCCTTGAGTACCTGCCCAAGAATTTCGCTCGTTTTGAAAAGCAAATTGAGTTGGGTGAATTGATCGAGCTCACGAATAGATGAAACCTCGTGATCAGGCAAAATTTCCGGTAGTTTTGCTGCTTTATCACTACTCTCGCGAGCATCTTGATTGTTTTTCACGACATTTGTCGTATCCACCAGAATCTTGGCCTTTTCGCTGACCCAAGTATTCAGTATCTCTGCATCTTGCTCTAAACGAAGCACGGGAATTTCGCTCAAAATCACCGAAAGTAGATCTGCGACCTCTTGAACCACCCAATTATGGTGAATATGGTGAGTCAGAAACAATACGATATTGGCATTTTCTTTCAGGTAGAGATGACGGCAGAGACGCTTGATGGTCTCTTTGAGTTCTGGCTGGTCTTCGCAATGTGTGGCCAGATATTTGGCGACGAAGAAATATTCTAAGTATGAGTATGCAAACGCATAGTCCCCGTTGCGCCGTACAAGAATTTTGGTGTCTTCAAGTAACTTGAGTCGGAGCAAAGGGTCAGTTGGATGGACTTTTTCCGAAAACCAGTGATTGAACTGAAGTATGGCATCGACACTGATGGCCTTTTGGCGTTTTGTGAAGAACTCCCAAGCAAGGTACACAAGATAGCTCTGAATCTCGTCAAACTCATCTGCCCGAACCTTGGCTACCGTCAGCGAGTGGCGGAACATATACTCGTAATATTGAGCAGTGCCAGCATTAGCCAACGAACCACGTTCGTTGACCTCAATGGTCTGCAGCAGTACTAGAGTATTGAAAGCTGTCATCGGGACCAGCCCCTTGCTCAAGACACCATTGATGGCCTTGTCTGCTGCCTGAACCTTAGCTTCGTATTCCTGTTCGCAAAGCTGGTTTCCAATCTGAAACCAGCGCCGAACAAGATCATGGCGAAGCTTGTACCCAAAACCCTGCATGCGATATTCAGCAAAATTCGATAGTGCAGCAACTGCCTCTTTTGAAGACATGACGGATACTTCATAGCGCTCACTGGCCACAATAACGATGCGCCCGAACTGCCCTTCGAGATTTTTGATGACCCGCGCCAGCACGTCACCACGAGATCCAAGTTCTTCAACGTTATCGACCAGCGCGACCTTTTCTTCAAAAGGAGCCTGAGCGAACTTCACCGTAGCCTCTTCGCCATACTGCTCGCTCACCACCCTATCAATTACCCTTCGAAAATGCTCTGGATTACCGGAAGCATCTTTTGCATCGAACATAATGGGCTTTTGGGCCGCGCTTAAGTATTCAGAAACCCAATGTTTGAGAAGACTAGTCTTTCCATATTGCTCATCGCCGTAAATAAGCACCTTGTTGTAAGCCGCTTTGGGTAGCAATAGTTCAGATGCACTTATCGATTCCGGACCATCACTATCCGCATCAAGATCGTGCAGTTCTGGGGAGACAAAGACATCGGATAGTTGTATGACCTCCTGCATCGGGTGGGTAAAAGTTGCATCCAACGATTCCAACCAAGCCTTTGCACGATCTGTGAGGTGGAACCCATTCTTGGGGCGACGTTTGGGAATATGCATACTTCGATCCCATACCGCATTTCCGCTTGCTGGCTGATAAAGCTCGCCGTTCCAGGAAAACGTCTCTTGCGCGACAGTTTCTGCATCCAAATCAACCAACAATATCGAGAAAGCTGATAACTCTCCCTTTTCTAGCGCCGGGGCTTCGAAGTACACAGACGACTGTTTTTCCTGATCAGTAACAATACTCGTTGATGCCGTATGTTCATGACCGGACATCACAATTTGATAATTCTCCTTCGCCATCTCCCTTAGCGGGTGATATGAGGCCTGTGCATACCAATTCAAAGGATGGTGCATCAACAAGATATTGAGGTTGGCGGCCGACTCCTGAATCTCAAGATAGCGCTCTACCGGAAATATTAGTTCTGCCTTGGATTCAGGCACCGTCGAAATCCAGCTGGCATTCATCGCGCTAAAGCGCAATGTCTTATTTCCAATTAAATATTTATATTCAGCCCAAAGCTCATCGCAGTACGTTAAACCGGAAGTACCAAGAGAACGTTGGAAGTCGTAGTAATCCTCAAGCGGTTCAGTGCAATCGCCAATCAAGTCAGTATCAATTTCAGGATTCTGTTCCCCACGAATTCCTTTGATCAACCGAAGCCGCGTCGTTTTTGAGGTCTTAAAAGTTCCATCATGATTGCCAGGCACCGAAATGATCTCAATCGGCCCAGCGAAATCATTGGATAGATCTGCCTTCAGCGCAGCTAGAAAGGTTGAAGCTAGAGCGAACTCGTCCTTTGTTCCTGAATTTGCGATATCCCCTGTGTAAAGTATGAAAATACCCTCAGAAGAAGAAAGAAGTGGCCTGAGCGTTGCGGCAATTGCGCCATGACGAGCCAGGATATGGCTATTGTCTTTCTGGATATGGCTGTCACTAAGATGAAGGAAGATTGTGTTCATTGCTTTTAAGTTCAAATATTTAGGTATGGTGCGAAGCGCACCGTAGGAGATCATCTTCTTGATGCAGTGCCGATTAAAATTTACATTATTTATTTGCCATAGTAATTCACAGCCAGAATCAAGGAACCCACAACTTAAAAATTGCAGGTCAAGCGGTTAACAAGTCCACTCCTCTCCAAGACTCTGCATCTGCCGCAACACCAACTCCACAGCGGCATCCTGCTGATCCGGCGGATATTTGTACTTGCGGAGGATTCGCTTGACCATCAGCCGCAGCTTGGCGCGCACACTTTCCCGCTGCGACCAGTCCACCGTAATGTTCTGCCGTAGATTCTCGGTCAGTTCGTGGGCGATTTTTTTCAGCGTTTCGTCCGATAGTTCGCGCACCGCCGATTCGTTATCGGCCAGCGCATCGTAGAAACGCACTTCGTCGTCACTCAGCCCAAGCTGCTCACCACGGCTCGCCGCCGCCCGGAACTTCTTCGCCATCTCGATCAGCTCCTCGATGACCTGGGCGGTTTCGATGGCGCGGTTCTGGTAGCGCTTGATGACGTTATTCAGCAGCTCGGAAAACTTCCGCTCCTGCACCACGTTGCTGGCGAACTTGCTCTTGATTTCGCCTTCGAGCAGGCGTTCCAGCAGTTCGACGGCCAGGTTGCGTTCGGGCAGGTTGCGCACGTCGGCCAGGAAATCGTCGTCGAGAATGCCGATGTTCGGCTTGTCCAGTCCGACCGCATCGAAGATGTCGACCACCTCTTCGGAGACCACCGCCGAACCGATAATCTGCCGGATGGCCAGATCGCGCTCCTCGTCGGTGCGCTTCTTCTGGCTAATGTCGCGCTTGGTCAGGATCACCTTCACTGCCTGGAAGAAAGCGACTTCCTCGCGTACCGCCCTGGCGTCATCAAGCGTGCAGCACAGCGTAAAAGCCTTGCTCATCGCCAGCGCGATGTCGGCAAAACGCTTCTTGCCGTCCTTTTGCGCCAGCACATGATTGGCGGCGCCAGCCAGGCGCTTGTGGCCGGCTGTCAGGAAATCGCTGTAATCGAAGCCATGCAGCATGGCGCGCAGGACATCGAGCTTTTCCTCCAGCACGGCATAGGCCTCGGCCGCGTCGACGGTCGGTCGACCGCGCCCGTTGCTGGCGGTGTATTCCTTGAGGGCGCTTTTCAGTTCGTTGGCGATGCCGATGTAGTCGACCACCAGCCCGCCCTGCTTGTCCTTGAACACCCGATTGACCCGCGCGATGGCCTGCATCAGGTTGTGGCCCTTCATCGGCTTGTCGACGTAGAGCGTATGCACGCACGGCGCATCGAAGCCGGTCAGCCACATGTCGCGCACGATCACCAGGCGCAACGGATCGGCCGGGTCCTTGAAGCGCTTTTCCAGCCGCTTCTTGACCTGGCCGCTGTAGATGTGCGGCCGCAGCAGCGCCTTGTCGCTGGCCGAGCCGGTCATCACCACCTTGATCGCGCCTTTTTCCGGATCGGCATCGTGCCACTCGGGGCGCAGCTTGACGATCTCGTTGTAGAGATGGACACAGATTTCGCGGCTCATCGCGACGACCATGGCCTTGCCGCTCTGCGCCTGGTTGCGTTCCTCGAAGTGGGTAACCAGATCGGCGGCCACGCTGGCGATGCGCGGCTCGGCGCCAACCACTTTTTCAAGCGCAGCCCATTTGCTCTTGAGCTGCGCCTTCTGGCTGTCTTCCTCGTCCTCGGCCAGTTCGTCGACTTCGTCGTCAATCTGCGGCAGATCTTCCTGCTTCAGCGATAGCTTGGCCAGCCGCGACTCGAAGTAGATGGCCACCGTCGCGCCATCCTCCTTGGCCTGCTGCATGTCGTAGACGTGGATGTAATCCCCGAACACGGCGCGGGTGTCGCGGTCCTCGCTGGCCACCGGCGTGCCGGTGAAGGCGACAAACGTGGCATTGGGCAGCGCGTCGCGCAAATGCTGCGCGTAGCCGACCTGGAAGCGGGTTTGATACTCCGCCGTAGGCTCGGCCACTTTAAGCGCCTGTGCATCGTTGGCTGCCCCCGCAGGGGCCTTGAAAGTCTTGAGCTTGGCCTCGAATCCGTACTGCGTGCGGTGCGCCTCATCGGCGATCACCACAATGTTGTGGCGCTCCGACAGCACCGGAAAGCTATCTTCATCTTCGCCCGGCATGAACTTCTGAATGGTCGCGAACACGATGCCACCGGAAGGCCGGTTGCCCAGCTTGGCGCGCAGGTCCTGCCGGGTATGGGCCTGCACCGGCTGCTCGCGTAACAAATCCTGGGCCAGTGAAAACACGCCGAACAACTGCCCATCCAGATCGTTGCGGTCGGTGATGACGACGATGGTCGGATTCTCCATCGCCGCTTCCTGCATCACCCGCGCCGCAAAGCAGGTCATGGTGATGCTCTTGCCGCTGCCCTGGGTGTGCCAGACCACACCGCCCTTGTGCGTGCCGCCGGGACGTGAAGCGGCCACCACCTGATTGATCGCCGCCCGCACCGCATGCACCTGGTGATAGCCGGCCACCTTCTTGACCAGCGTACCGTCGTCCTCAAAGAGTACGAAGAAGCGCAGGTAATCGAGCAACATGGCCGGCGCCAGCAAGCCGCGCACCAGGGTTTCCAGTTCATTGAACTGACCGAGCGGATCGAGCGTCACGCCGTCGATGGTGCGCCACTGCATGAAGCGCTCGGCGCTGGCCGACAGCGAACCCAGCCGCGCCTCGCTGCCGTCCGAAATCACCAGAATCTCGTTGTACTGGAAAACTTCGGGAATCTGTTCCTTGTAAGTCTCGATCTGGTCGAACGCCTTCCAGATGTCGGCCTTCTCGTCGGCCGGATTCTTCAACTCCAGCAGCACCAGCGGCAGGCCATTAACGAACAGGATGATGTCCGGCCGGCGGGTATGCTTCGGTCCCTTGATCGAGAACTGGTTGATCGCCAGCCATTCGTTGCGCGTCGGCTCAGCCCAGTCGATCAGCCGGACAAAATCGCCGCGCGTCTCACCATCCTTCTGATATTCGACCGGCACGCCGCCCACCAGCAAGCGGTGGAAATGCCGGTTGGCCGACAACACAGCCGGAATGCCCAGATCGAGCACCTGGCGCACAGCATCCTCGCGGGCCGCCGACGGAATTGCCGGGTTCAGGCGGTCGACCGCAGCCCGCAGGCGAGCTTCCAGCACCACCTGCAGATAACTGCTGCGCTCGGGACTGATACCATCCGGCGCCAGATCCGGGCCGTAAAGATGGGAATAGCCGACATCGGCCAACCAGCCAAGGGCTTCCTGTTCGAGTTGGTCTTCGGTCATGGCTTGCCCCGTTTCAACGCGTCATCAACGCGATGTAAGCCTGATAACTGTAGCTGCGGTTCTTCTTCTGGCCGGTCAGTTCGCTGACGATACCCAGATCCTCCAGTAGCTTGACCGCTGCGTTGGCGGTGGGAAAGCTGGTATTGAGCGCTTGGCGAGCCAATTCAACGGTAAAGCGCGGCATCATGGGCAGCGCTTCGAACAGGCGGTAACTCGCCGGACCAGCCTTGGGCGAGGCCAGCAATCGGCGGCGATCGGCGGCGATCAAACTGGCAATGGCGACGATGCTGCTTTCCGCCTCGCTGGCCGCCGCCGCGACGCCCTCCAGGAAGAAGCTGACCCAGCCCTCCCAGTCGCCTTGCGTGCGGATGGCCGACAACTGCTGGTAATACGCCGACTGGTGCTGCTTCAGATAGCCACTGAGATACATCAAAGGTTCGGGCAGCAGGCGCCAATGCTCCATCAGCGCCGCAATCAGCAAACGCCCGATCCGACCATTGCCATCGAGAAACGGGTGGATGGTTTCGAACTGGGCATGCACCAGTGCAATCTTCACCAGCGGCGGCAGGGACGGGGCCGAGTCGTCATGAATGAAGCGCTCGACATCGGCCAGCAAATCCGCCACGCGCTCCGCCGGCGGCGGCACAAACGCCGCGTTGCCGGGCCGCGTGCCGCCAATCCAGTTTTGCGAACGGCGCAACTCGCCGGGCTGCTTGCCGCTGCCGCGAACCCCGTTGAGCAGCAAACGGTGCGCATCGCACAACAGGCGCACGCTGATCGGCAAGCCCGCCGGATCGCGCAGATTGTCCTGCACCAGCCGGAATGCCCGCAGGTAATTGCTCACCTCTTCGACATCGTCGGTATTGGCGATGGCAAAACCGGCCTCTTCATCGAACAGATCGACCAGCGTCGCCTGCGTGCCCTCGATCTGCGAAGTCAGCAGCGCTTCCTTGCGGACGGCGCTATAGAGCAGCCAATCCACCGAAGGCACCAGCCCCGAGACCCCGGACAAACGCGCCAAAGCCAGCTCCGCCGCCCGATTGCCCGCCTCGAAACAGGCGGGCGCCAACCCCGGCTCGCCCGGCGGCAAGGGCAACGGAACAAATGCCTGAACCGCTTCGCCCAGGGTGGTGGAAGTTGCGTAAGTACCAGTGCGGCGCATGGTATGAAAAGATTCTTTAAACGATGCTCAGGATATTAAAGCAATCGTTAATACATTGTCACGCAATGAAAGAGTGCTTGAATAACACAGTCGTAGCGCGAACGACTACGACCGTAGCCGAAAAGGCTACAACGCCGCTACGACCGCCACCTCGGCTTCCGGCAAGCGCAGTTGCCCGGAGATCAGGCGGGGCAGCAGGGTGTCGCGGAGGGTGGCGAGGGTTTGGGCTTGCTGGTGGTTGCCTGCGACCTTCGCAAAGATCGGCTCGGCAATTTCGTGAAAAGCTCGCAGTACGCCCGCGTCTGGTTGAACACATTGTAGACCGGCAACTACTTCTGGTCGGACAGCCGGATATGCACCACCATCAGCGACATGCGCCAGGTGATCGATGCTGCAATCTGCTGTGGCAGTGAGATAGACAAACTCAGTGCTCTCTTTGCTTCTTGGCCTAAGAACCGCAAATCCGGTACTGCCGGTCAAATTTGCGCTGGCATTACTGACGAATGCGAAAGATCGATTGCCGGGGCGTACCGTCCCAACAATGGTGTCGCCGTCACGCAGCACTCGCCGCGCACGGCTTGGCGCCTCATCAAAACGGTACTCAGCGATCTCCGCAATCACATTGTCCTTTGTGTTTGCCAGATCGACGTAGGCCACCGTTTCTGGATAACTCTTGGCAGACCATGATTCAGGATTAAGTGCCGACAAGTCGCTCAGCGAGCCAACCAGCCACCCAGTCGGCACCACGCCCAATGCCGACTCCTCAAACCCATCCGGGAACAGCGCGGCGGTGGCTTCGTCCATACCTTCCGGGGCGCGGCCTTCCTGCTTGGCGCGGACGGGGTCGAAATCGACAAACCACGACTTGAACAGCGCCTGCGCGATGCCTTCGAGCGTGGCATTGGTTTCGCGCAGGAGGGTGATACGGTCGTCGAGGGCTGCAAAAAAATCAGCTAATAGTTTCTGCGTTCCAATGGGTGGAAGTAAAACTGAAAAGGCTTTTAACGAATCCGTATTCAACCGACCCGTACCGTGTCCTGCGCTATCAACCATATCCTGAAGACGTGGCTTGTTGCCCAAAAGTAGATACGGCACGAACTCAGCCAGCACACCTGAATGCGGCACCACGGCTTTGACATCTTGATTGAACGCCGCTGAATAACGTGTTCTGACAATTAGCACGTCGTTGTGCAACGTCATTCCACGCGTAAGCAATAGCGTCGTTCCCGGCTCTACGACTCGGGAGGCTGCCTCAACCCCAGCAGGGGTCAACGTATCTTCGGCGGACTCGACCCAAAACGACTTCATGTCTTTTGCTGAAATCCACGCAAGTCCCGGCCCCCAAAAATCTGGATTGCCAGTTGAAGGCGTGTTGCCTGATAGAAAAGATACACAATCTCCAAGAGCAAGTTCTGACCACTCAGAACCCATACCCCAGCCCCCCCAGCTTCTGCCGGATCAAAGCATCGAGTTCCGCGCCCTTGGCCATCTGTTCGCCCAGCTTCTCGGTCAGCATCTGCATCTTGTCGGCAAAGGCTTCGTCGTCGTCCTCGACTTCTTCGGCGCCGACATAGCGGCCCGGTGTCAGGATATGGCCGTGTGCGGCGATCTCGGTGAGTTTGACGCTGCGGCAGTAGCCGGGGATGTCGGCGTAGATTTCATTTTTGGCCGTTTTTTCGGGTTGACCGCGCCAAAGGGCGACGGTGTTGGCGATGCGGCTGATGACTTCGTCAGTGAATTCGGTCTGCACCCGGCTGATCATGCTGCCCAGCTTGCGGGCGTCGATGAACAGCACTTCGCCTTGTCGGGTCGTTTTCTGTTTGGCGAGGAACCACAGGCAGGCGGGTATCTGGGTGTTGAAGAAGAGCTGGCCGGGCAGCGCGACCATGACTTCGACAACGTCGGCTTCGACCATGGCAGCGCGGATGTCGCCTTCGCTGTTCTGGCTGGAACTCATCGAACCATTGGCCAGCACGATGCCGGCGCGGCCGCTCGGCTTCAGGTGGTAGAGCATGTGCTGCAGCCAGGCGTAGTTGGCGTTGCCTTGCGGCGGTGTGCCATGGAGCCAGCGCGGGTCACCTTCCAGACTGCCGTGCCACCAGTCGCTGATGTTGAAGGGCGGGTTGGCGAGGATGAAGTCGGCGCGCAGGTCCGGGTGCTGGTTGCGGGTGAAGGTGTCGCCTGGCTCGCGCCCGAGGTTGAAGTCGATGCCGCGAATGGCGAGATTCATGGCGGCGAGGCGCCAGGTGGTCGGGTTGGATTCCTGGCCGTAGATGGAAACGTCGCCGATCTTGCCGCCGTGCGCCTCGATGAATTTCTCGGATTGCACGAACATGCCGCCGGAGCCGCAGCAGGGGTCATAGACCTTGCCTTGGTGCGGGGCGAGCACGGCGACCAGCGTCTTGACGATGCTGGCCGGGGTGTAGAACTGGCCGCCCTTCTTGCCTTCGGCGCTGGCGAACTGGCCGAGGAAGTATTCGTAAACCTGGCCGAGCACGTCGCGGGCGTTGTTGATGTTTTCGCCAAAGCCGATGGTGGACACCAGATCAACCAGTTCGCCGAGTTTGCCGTCCGGCAGTTGTTTTTGAACTTCGGCGCGGGCGTAGCGCTTGTCGAGAATGCCCTTGAGCTTGGGGTTTTCGACTTCAATGCTGGCCAGCGCGTCATCGATGCTCTTGCCGATGTCGGTCTGCTTGGCGGCGGCGCGCAGGTTTTCCCAGCGGGCGCTTTCCGGCACCCAGAAGACATTGACCTCGCGGTAGTAGTCGCGGTCCTCCAACTCAGCGACGAGCAATTCGGTGTCGCTGTCATGCAGGAAATAGTCGTCGGCAGGATCAGCAAAGCGCCGGGTCAGTTCGGCGCGGCGGGCGGCGAAGGTGTCGGAAACGTATTTGACGAAAATCAGGCCGAGCACGAGGTGCTTGTATTCGGCAGCATCCATGTTGGCGCGCAGCTTGTCGGCCGTGGCCCAGAGGGTTTTCTTGATGTCTTCGAGCATGGCGCGGGCTTTGTCGTTGAGGCTAGTAGGCCGGCATTATGGATTGGCGCTGGTCAAACAGCCAATGTCGCATCGCCCGCAAACATTTTCGCGGGCGCGAAAATCTTCACATGCCCGACTTTAAGAAATCTGGCGCCTGCCTTGAACTGAAAAAATCAAGAAGGGACAAATTAGAAACCCCGGCAACATGCTGGCGGATAAACGCCCCGTACTCTTCTCGAATCCGCGACACTTGCTCCCGGTCAAATACGTGCAAAGTACGCAACTCTGTGGCAAAGCTTCCTCGAGCTGCTTTTAACCGCACAACTTGCGCGGTATCAACTTGCGGCTTTTGATTGTTGATCTCTGCCGAGTAGAGCGCGATGAGATGGTTAATACACTCACAGGCGGATTCGTAGGCGATTGCCTCTTCTTGGCTCCAAAGAGGCAAATCTGGATTCGTTTGCATGCGGCTATCCCGTCCTTCAACAATCAAGTCCCTTATTTTCCGCTTTTTGGGTCGGCTTCGGCGCGTTGCTATGTCTTCACCCGACATGCTTAGAAGAGGCAGCACAGCGTTGTATTACAAAAGGTGCGCTAGCGCGTATCCTGCCCTCGGCAATTTGTACCAATTAGCTGCCTCAATGCCTATCCTGCCATAGACCTTTCTCTGCTGAAAAATTCGAGTGGGCCACAATAGCGGCTGCAAAGCCTATCCTGCCCTCACGTTATTCTCTGAAAATTCAGTTGTATAACAATAGCGGCTACGAAGCCTATCCTGCCCTAGATTTCCTAAACATTTTCGCGTCCGCGAAAATCATGCAGAACGATGCAACTACATGTGGAATGAAAGTGGATTCAGAGTGGAATCATGTGGATCGATGCGAAACCACGTGGAATGAGGCACACTTATTGCCATTTCTGCTAGCCGATAGGACATAAAATGGACAAAAAACTATTGGATGACGTTGTGGCTGGGCTTCGATGCAAAGATATCGCTCTTGCTACGCAAGTTTTAAATGAGGCACTTGCCAATAGCGACCAAGAGAAAGTGCTTCTTGCTCTTCGCGAAATGTCTGGGGCGTTTGGTGGCCTCACAACATTCGCGGAACGACTCGGGATTGCCCCTGGTCGGCTTGATCGTCATTTATCGCGTAACGGAGATCCGCTATTAAGCGACTTCTCGGCAATCCTGAAGGGCATGGGAATGCAACTAAGGGTTAGGGCTCTCCAGTAACGGAAGATTCGAGCACTGCCTGCCATTTCATCTTTCTACACCGATCAATAACGACAAGAATTCGGACATCGGGATTCCGGCCATACCCTTTGCCGGGATACGGAGTTGAGGCCGCTTTAGCGACCTCAAGGGCTACCGCCCCGGCTCCTACCGG
>Ga0073902_10000741_pt1 | contig 18586 bp, 17 predicted proteins | sample KloWWTmeKNB19Kit_FD_66667 | JGI IMG/M metagenome (GOLD analysis project Ga0073902, IMG submission 66667) | Active sludge microbial communities from Klosterneuburg, Austria, studying microevolution and ecology of nitrifiers - Klosterneuburg... | ecosystem: Engineered > WWTP > Aerobic digester >...
GTCAGTTTTCAACCCTCTGGGGATTCCTATCCCCTACGGGGGAAGGTGTCTCCAGAAATCCAAACCGGGCCAAGGCCCAACTTTCAGGAGAATCACCATGTCATTCCTCGTCATCGGCATCATCGTTACCGGTTCTGCCATCAGCATGAAGGTCATCAACTTCAAGCGCGCTCACTTCGGTTAAGCACGCCGGGTCGATCATCCAACAGGGGTTTCCCTGTTGGATGATCGATTCGAAATTCTGCTGGTTTGTTGTTCAGAGTCTCTTCTTTGAGGGGCCTATGAACAGCCTTCGGGCCATAGTTTTTCAGGCAATAGACCATGCTGGGGTCGCCGAAACGGGAAACCGAAATCCAGTCTTTCAAATAGGCCTTCACAGGCCTTTTTCATTTCAAACCCCCGGGGAATTTACTTTCCCGCGGGGAGGTGGTTCCCATTTTTTACGGAGAACCATCATGGCTAAGTTGATCTGGCCGGCTGTGGCTAAGTGGCAAGGATCGAATCATCTGATCAATTCCACCGCCATTCAGGGCCCGGGAAACCGGCGCACCCTGATCTGGGAAACCGAGGCACACAACGGCGTCGCAATTATCGAGAAGGTCGGTGATGCTAAGAAGGGGCACTTTGTCGATTTTCGGATCGAACATAAGCCCTTCAAGACGGTGCAAGCCAGCGTGAAACGTGCCTATACCTTGGAACGGAAAAAGTCCGAGGGGTTGCTATGCTGATCATGCTACGCAACCGCGAACTCTTTCCTCGCGCCTACATTCCGATCAATCCGAATCCAGCGGCCTTTTTCAAGGTGCCGACGAAGGAGGAACAAAAGGAAAAACGCACCCAGGCAAAACTGCGCCGGGATATCTTGCGGGCATTGCAATTGCCGATGGTATTCACGCTGACAACGCAAATCAGCGAGGTACTGGAGGATATTGAAGAGGAAGTAATCTCTGTAACGGCCATTGGTCCCGCGCTCGACAACGAGCCGGTCGACTGGACGGTTGATGAGATTGTGCACTTGCACAGTGTCTTGCTTTTCCAAAGCATCAAGGCGCTGCGCGGATCAGGTAATCCGCGTGAAAAGCTCGATGTGCTGGAATGGATGTTTGCCCCGGATCTGGTTGGGGAAGTTGTCCGTTCCACGCCCACGGGATCTCGCCTGACTCGTGTAATGACCAAAGATTTGGCGTTTTCGTTTGCCCTCTGCTGCCGTTTGGAAGGACACGATCCGGAAATCTATCGCAATTTCATCAGGCAGGAAATGCCGGATGCAGTAAAGGGCTTCTTAGCGGTAATCGACGATATGGGCGATGTTGCTCATATAAATGCCGACGACCGTAGTACCTGGCTGTAATTCATCAACCCTATCGGGGCTCATCCGGTAGGGGGGAGCTCCGAATCAATTCGGAGAATCAAATGAAAACCGTTGACTACCCTGTCAATCCAACCTTCAACGTCAATTTCGGTAACAACGTCTCGATAACTGGCTGGTCTGAACCAACAGCGTTTACTCCACCAGTCGATCCGGATTATCGCCATCGAACGGAGTGGGTGCGCGAGATGCTTGGTTTCTGGTTTTCAGGCGAACGCGCCATGATGATCATCGGGCATTCTGGTTGCGGAAAAACGTCCGGCGTCGAACAGTGGCATGCATGTCTGAATTTGCCGTTGCTGGTCGTCGTGGCTCATCCCCGTACCGAAATCGCCGATCTGATCGGGCATTACGTTCCGACCAAGGAAGGGGGCATGGACTTTCATTACGGACCGGTGGCCAAAGCGGCGAAGGAAGGTTTGTCTGTCCTTGTGGATGAGTATTTTGTCCTCGATCCAGGGGTGGCTACGGGCATGAATGCGTTGCTTCAAGGGGGTATGTTGTATATCCCTGAGACGGGCGAAGTGATTCGTCCGGCAGAGGGGTTCCGTGTATTTGCCGCCACCAATCCGGCGGATATCGGGGCCGGTTACTTCGGGCGCAATACCCAGGATGCCGCCAATCAAGACCGTTTTTGGACGATCAAGATGGGCTACCCGGCACCAGAGGACGAAATTCCTTTGGTTACTAAAACGCTGATGGCTGGCATGGAGGATGAATCCGTGGCAACGCTGTTTGCGGAAAAAATGGTGGATGTGGCCAATCGTGTCCGAAAGCAGTATTGCGGCGTAAGCGATGCAGCGAGCGCCTTGGACATTACGTTCTCGACGCGATCGCTGAAGCGCTGGGCGACACTCTTTACCCTGTTCGATGTGCCTCGACCGGAACACTTCGCGCTGGAGCGTGCGGTGACCAATCGAGCTTCGTCGGAAACGGCAAAGGCCATTCACGATATCGTTGATGTTGTGTTTGGGACAACCTAATCTGATACCATATCTCGAATCTCCTCTTTGCCCACGGGTGAAGGGGAGAGGAAAGATTCAGGTAGAAAAAATAGTCTGATTTCTGATGCGAATCGGCATCCGAAATTTGATTTGTCTGAGGGGAAACTCTCGCAACCGTAGCTGACAGCCGGGACCGCCAAGGTCATAGTTAGCCAGAAAATTTTTCAACCGCAGTGCGGCACCAAAGCCCGCATATGCGGACTGCGGTGCCTTTTTTATGGGAGGTACCGTGGTAAGGCACAATCAACCGCCCGGCTCGACAGCCGGTGCAATTACTTCTCTGATTATCGGGGCAGCGGCGTTTGTCGTTGGCCTGGTGCTCATTGGGGCTGTTATGGCCCTCAAGAAACTCTTCGTTGGTTGCTATCGACGATGGGTTGTCAGCGGCAAGTTGGAGAAGGTTGCCGTGGGCGATGGGAATGCCGCAGCGTCTGTTGCTGTTACCCCCGTTGCTATTCTTCAAAATCCCTCACATCTTCCGCTGCTCGCAGAGGAAAACGATGTGGTCAGACCGGCCGAGTTAAAACGTGTCGATCTGAAGGGTGCTTTCCTATCCATTCGTTACTACGAAGCCGAGCGCCTTGCGAAAGCAAAGCTCACGATTTCGTCGAAGGTTGTTCAGAAGCGCGTCGGCTCGCCGGTGGTGCAACTGGAAGATCGTCAAGTAACTTCCATGGCCCAAGCGGCTGAGGAATTCCGTATCAGCGCAGAAATGCGTTTGGCCGGTAATGGAAGCAATGCGGAAAAAATCCCCATTCCGGACCCTGTGCCAGATGCCGTAGCAGTCGTGCCCGTTGTCGAACCGATAACGGCACCTGTTCCGCGTTCCGTTGCCCAGGATCAGGAAAAGAAACCAGCAATGCCAGCACGGAAACGTGCCCCATCCAGTAAGCGACTCTCCTACCGGGGGGTCCTGATCGATTCGGGGGTGGCACGAAGGACACAAGGGAACAACTCGTACAACCAATATCGCGTGCTATTGCACGACGACAACTTGGGCGGGGAGATGCCTTTGTGGGGAACCGACCTTGAGCGCGTGGTAAATGAATCTGGTGTTAAACCAGGCGATCAAATCGAAGTAGCCATCGTTGGTGAAACCGAAGTCATGATCAGAGGAGAACCCAAACCGAAAACGATCTGGGCAATTTCCAAAGTGTAATTCCCGTCTTTCGCGGACAACCAATCTCATCCCCGCGGACAGGCTCAGCTTGAACGGGGATATACATTTCAGAGGAGAATCAAAATGGCATCACTTAACCGCGTTTCTTTAATCGGACGAATCGGCACCGACTTGGAAATGCGTTACACAGCGGGTGGTGGAGACGGCTTTTGCAGCTTTCGCGTGGCCACCACGGAAACGTGGAAGGACAAAACTAGCGGTGAGCGTAAGGAGCTGACGGACTGGCATCGAGTTGTCTTGTACGGCAAGGTGGCTGAATTTGCCAAGCAGTATGGGAGCAAGGGCCGTGAGGTCTTTATCGAGGGCAAACTGAAGACTCGCAAGTGGCAGGACAAGGATGGCAAGGATCAATACACCACCGAAGTCGTAGTCCGCGAGTATGAGGGCTTCAAGTTGTTGGGTCCGAAACCGTCTGCATCGACTCAAAATAGCGGCGATGCTGGTACTGCCGACACGAAGGATACGAGTTACCCCAAGCCGGATTCCTTTGAATTCGACGAAGGCTAGATCCGTTCTGACTGGTAGCTGATATATCAATACGCATTCTGTGGGGAAACCCAAGACGGTAGCTGGTATCACCGGGTCTCAGACCTAAGCCAGCCAAGAGCAATTCGCTCAATTCAACCCTAGTGGGGATTCCATATCCCTATAGGGGTCATGGTGTCTCCGCATTCAAGTCAGGAGATATCATGAAAGCCACACAAGTTTTGGAGCAAGTAATCTGCTTCTCTCTGGAGGAAATTAGTCTCTGGGGGGCGCGTAAGAAATTGCGTGCAGAAGATGTGCCGCTAGGCGCAGGTGGTGAACTGCCACCGAAGGATCTGGCCTCACTGGGGTCGAAGAAGATTTTCAATCCTAAGATCCTCGCCAAGTTTGGCACACTCAAAAAGCAGGCTCATACAGCTTGCACCAAGGTCGGTATCAAGTTCATGGGAGGTTACGCTGTCCCTGAAAGCAAGGCCGACGCACTGGCGGTTCGTCTCGATGCCATTGGTGTTGAGTTCGACAAAGCCAAGGCCGACTTTGTTGCGAACTACGAAGCCGAACTGGCTCTGTGGGTTCAGCATCATCCCGGATGGGAAGGCTGGATCAATCGGGCCACGATTCCGGTGGCCGAAGTTGAAAACAAGTTCAAGTACGGATGGACCCCCGCGAAAATCAGCACACCGAACGCGGATGATCCAACCAACCGCTTGAACCAGAAAATGTCCAAAGAAGCCGGTGGCCTGGCTGGACGTTTGTTTGGGGAGGTTGCCGACCTGGCCGATAAGGTTCGTGAGCAATCTCTACTTGGGAAGGCGAAAGTCAATCGTCGGGTGCTTTCGCCCGTTCGGTCGATTCGATCCAAGCTCGGCGGTCTGGCGTTCCTGGATAAACGGGTCAAACCGCTAATTCAGGCAATCGACGATACCCTCGACCAAATGCCAGGTGATGCTCCAATCGAAGGACTGGCACTACAGGCGCTGCATGGCCTGATGCTGATGATGTCCGATCCGGAGCGGATCAAGCAATTTGGTCAAGCCGTTCTCGATGGCAATCCGATTAGCGAGTCGCTTGGAATTGTCAAACAGAAGCAGAAAACGCCAGTTGTCGTGCAGGAGGACAACGGCGCCGCCGAGAATCTGTTCGTCGAAGCTGTACCAGCGCCGGCAGAAACTCAAGCGGTCGAGGTAGTCATACCGAACCCGGTACCGACTATCGTTTCAGCTCAACTCGTTAAGCAGGTCATCTCCATGGATAACCTGTTCGCGGATCTTGATGATGTAGTGGAAACGCCGATGGTTCGCGTGACGGTGAAGGAAGAAATTCCCGAATCGAAGCCGGCCCCGGTTGCCCCAATGCCTCTCGTGGCTGCCCAGCAACTCAAGCAGACTCCTCCGCTGAAACGCATCAAATTCTAACCATTAGCCATCGCTCTTTCAGGGTGATGGTGGTTAGACAACAAACCACTAAGCCAACGGGGCACACATCCCGTTGGGGGTGGTGTCTCCCGAGGCCAACAAACCATAAGGAGAATTTTATGAAAGGTATTGAATGGCTAATCTTCGGTTGTGACTTTATTGCAACCGTGGCGTGGTCTATCATGTCAACCATTCATGCCGTCCGTTTGCTGAAAGGCGATTCGGAAGAATAGAAAAGGACAAAAAGTGAAAACATTGAAAGACCTCTGGACGGTGTTCTGGAGCGCCTTCTTGGAGACACCAAAAGGGATGTTTGAACCCTTTAGTGCATTCTTCAAGTCGACAGTCAGAAACCCAGTTCTCTATCGTGATCCTCACGGTACCCAAGATAGATAAGGACATCTTGTTTAACGGGCGACCTCTCTTTGAGAGGTTTCCTAAAATCGATTGCCGAAATTGGTAGTCCATTTCAGGAAGCAAGTTTGCCCGAGGGAAACCTCGCAACCGTAGCTGACAGCCGGGACCGTTGCGGTCGTAGTTAGCCTTTTTTAATTTCAACCCTGTGGGGATACCTATTCCCCATAAGGGGCATGGTGTTTCCGCGATTTCTGGAGAACCACCATGCAACAACGCACCATCAATGGCTCACTGCCAATTACCGCCAGGTTATTGGCGGACGATTTGGGCATCAAGACCCATTTCGGAGCTGAAGGATTTGCTTGTTTCCAGGATGATCAGGGGGGCAAGCATCTGTATATTCCCAACCTGCCTGCCGAAGACGATCTTGCTTCAGCCTTGGCATTGGGCGGGATCGTTCATGAGGACGGGCATTTCAGCGAAACCGACCTGCTCCTGATGCAGTCGATTACGGATGGATTCCTGCACGATCTGACGAACATCCTTGAAGATATCCGTATTGAGCAGCACCAGATCAGGAAGTATGCTGGGGCAAAAAGCATTCTCGCCAAGATGATACGGGCGATGGTGGATACGGGAAGTTTTAGGATTGATCCAGAAAAGGCCGGTCTTGTTGACGTCCTATTCGGCTACGTAGTTTGCGAGCTTCGAGTCAAGGTGTTGCAGCAGGAGGCTCTTGTGCCCCGTGCTTTCGATGCCGCCAATCTACTGGAAGGAAAGCTGCCAGGCGATGCCTTCGCAAAATTGACCGACATGATGTTCACGGTCAGGGAAACGAAGTCGACGGTTGAAGTATTGACTCTTGCAAAGCAAATCTTCGCGATGCTGCAGCATGAATCCCAGCAGCAAAGCCAACCGAAACCACAGCCGGAAGAGTCGGCAGGTGACGGCCAACCTGAGAGCGATCAAGGGGAAAGCCAACCCGACGAAGCTGAAGGTAGTGGTCAATCCGATGCTGCCCAAGGTGACGGCCAACCCAAGAGCGATCATGGGGACAGCCAACCGGACGAACCGGAAGGTAGCGGTGAATCCGATGCTGCCCAAGGTGATGGCCAACCCGAGAGCGATCAAGGGGAAAGCAATGACTCACGAAGGGGCGGTGATCAGTCCGATGAATCGAAAGCGCAAGAGGAATCCGGCGCTCAGAGTTCACAGACGGAAAGCGGCAACCAGGGAGCAGGCCAAAGCAACGGTCAGTCAGATGATCAGTCCGAAGCCGAAGGGCAAGAGGCGGCTCATCCGAATGGTTCGGCCAATGACCAAAGTCAGGGCGGCAGTGATGGTGCTTCAAACGGAGCGACCACCAATGACAATCCCGATCTTGGCGGAAGTGATGCAACAGCAGCCGGGGATACTCATCCGGCCGACCAGGGGAATGTTGGTGGTGACACTAACGATGGAACGGAACCTACCACTGGCCAGCCGATTGGAGAATTTTCTGGGGCTGACGCAAAAGCCGAGGCATTGGCAGGCCTGCTTGCGGACGATGATCTGTCATCCAAAAAGTGGGATATGGCGAACGTGATTGCCGAATTGCTTGGTGATCGCATGCTTGAGTCCGGCGCAGGTGCAGTCCGCTTGCCTGACGGTATTCCGATGCACCTCGAAGCTGGAAATGGGGAGGATGTATTGGCTCGTCTGCGGGCGGAAACCAACGCCGTACGTCGCAAGACGCTGGGGCTGCTCGAAGCCCAGGCACGAACCAAGATCCTTAATGGTCGTTCCGGAAATCGCCTTGATGCACGGCGGCTCTGGAAAACCAGAATGGGAGATTGTCGGGTCTTTGAAAAGCGGGTTGAAGGGCATAAGCAGGACACGGCAATTCAGTTGCTGGTGGATCGCTCATACTCTTTGAAACGCCTGATAACCCTCGCCTGTGATTCAGTCTTGGCTGTAGCTATGGCGATGGAAGGGGCGCAGGGAGTATCGACCTCAGTTGCTGCTTTCCCGTACCTCGGTTGTGGTCAGTCAGATGACGTGCTGGTGATTTCCCAGTTCGGGGAATCATTCCGTAAAACCGCTGCGCGCTTTCCGGCAATCGGAGTGGATGGTGATACGCCCATGGCAGAAGCCATGCTGTGGTGCGGCTACAACCTTCATGCTCAGAATAAGGAGCGCAAGATCCTCGTTGTAGCGACGGATGGGAAACCAAACGTTCAAAAGGATGCTGAATCGGTGATTAGGCAGTTAGAAGCCTCGGGGATTGAGGTAATGGCTATCGGGATCAACATCGATGTATCGGGTCTTTTCCGAACATCGGGGATGATCAGGGATATTCGTGACTTGCCAAACGTTCTGTTTGGCATGCTTCAGGAAAAGCTTGCCAAAGCCGCCTGATCGGTTCAAAATTTAATCGCACTTGCGACCGCCCCTTCGGGGGCGGTTTTTCAATACCAAATTCTTGAATACGGTATTGAAAAGCCGCCAGGCTACAAGTTGTTTAGTTGTCCATTGTGGATGACGAAAACGGGAAGCTGGCCCATATCAGCCTTTTATTGAAACCCTCGCGGGGAACCATTGTTCCCCAAAGGGGATTGGTTCATCCGCATTCTCTCAAGGAGTGCATCATGAACCACAATTTCATCTCTTCCATCCGTGCTGCTGTTGTGCTGGTTGTAGGCCTTCTTGGTCTGCTCCAATTCAATGGTGCTCATGCGTTTGAATACGACCTTTCTGGCCGTAACTATGACGCTCCGGAAGCTCGTCGCTATCAACGTGTTCGCGTTGGTGTGATCGAGGATATTCGCATCACCGAAACCACCCGTGAAAATCGTAACGGCGGCTACGCAATCGCTGCCCTTATGGGTGTCGTTGGTGCAGTCGGCGGCCAATTCGTTGGCGGCGGTAACGGTAAATATGCAGCCTCTGCCATTCTCGGTACGGGTAGTGCAATTGCCGGCAAGGTGATTGGTGATAACTTTGCGCGTGAGCGCAAGGTGACTGCCGAAATCATCGTGACGATGAGCAACGGCGAAACCCTCGCCATCGTTCAAGAAGTTGATCAAGACACCGCCCAACTGCAGCCGAATGATCGTGTTCGTCTGATCGAAGGCCAAGCCATTCGTGTCGTGAAGTTTCGTGCCCCCGCGGGTCCGATGCCCACATCTTACTAAGCCCAGGAGGGGAAGTTCCCCTCCGGGGAGCTTCTTCTTCACGTTATAACCCGGCCCTTTCCCGGGGCCCACCCAAGTGGCCCTGTAACGGGGCTTCTTCGGTGGGCCTCGGTTTGGGGCAAACAAGAGGAGAAGCCATATGTCTGAAATTCGAGACGAAGCATTAGGTCAGTGGCCCCGAATTCTCGAGGTCGCCGGCGTTGATCCAAAACATCTGGATGGGAAGTTCCACCCATGCCCTGCATGTGGTGGCAAGGACAGATTCAGATACCATGTTCGGCAAGGCGAGTACGCCAATCCGGATCTGGGTACTTACTTCTGCAATGGTTGTGGCGCGGGTGATGGCATGAAGTTGTTACTTGCCGTTCGTGGGGGCGGTTTCGCGGAAGCGGCTGCTTTTGCACGGGAGGTTATTGGCAACAAAAGCTATGTTCCGTTACCACTCATTCAGCATTCGCAGCAGAGCAAAACAAGGGATGCCACAAGCATCCATAAGTCGCTATCCAGGACGGCACAGGGTTGTAGGCCAGTGACGCCTGACGATACAGTGTGGAAATACTTAGTCGGGACGCGGTGGCTGGAGCTTAACGAAGTTCCTAAGGCCATCAAGATCCATCCGAATCTTGGATACTACGAAGAGCGCGATGGGGGGAAGATGGTCAAGGTCGGAGAGTTTCCGGCCATGGTCGCCGTAGTGCGTTCCCCTGATGGTCGGGCAGTCAGTCTGCACCGAACCTACCTGACGAGCAACGCGACAATTATTACCAAAGCACCGGTCGAAAGTCCAAAAAAGCTGATGGCAGGACTGGAGGGAATTGAAGGTGGAGCAATCCAACTTTTCCCGGCTAGAGAAATCCTGGCGCTGGCCGAAGGTATTGAAACGGCTCTGGCCGTCCATTGCCTGACAGGGCTTCCGGTGTGGGCAACGATTTCATCGGGAAAGATGAAGTCGATCGTGATTCCGGACTACGTGAACGAGGTTCTGATCTACGCTGACAACGACCTCCCTGACTATAGGGGAAAACGTGCCGGCCAAGATGCTGCTGACAGTTTGCGCGAGCGACTGGAGGCAGAGGGCAAAAAGGTGACCATCGTGTTGCCGAGTATCCCTGGTACCGATTTCGCAGACGTGTGGGAAGCGAAGTTCAAACCCAATGCTGCAGATAAAATGGCAGCTTGAGAAGATAGCGGGGGGAAACCCCCGCACTTCAATTCAAGGCTTGACCCGATGGCGAAGCGTGATAAAAACGCACCATCAATTAGGAAATCAAAATGAACATTCTGACCACATATAGCAAACACATCGCCGATAACCTGCACCAGGTGTATTGGCGTAACGGCGCCAAGAAACAAGGCGTCCTCAATATTCGCGTCGATGCACAAGTCGATGACCGAGAAATCGTTGCCGAACTTTCAGCTCTGCAGTGGCTTCTCGGACATCGATCTGTTTTCGGTGAGACTCAGGTAGGCAAGGGCCTTAGCCTGATTGTCTCGTCGGGTGCGATCAAAAAACTTGCGAAAGCCGCAGAGAAGGTACGAGATCTTCGTGATGCCAACTTAGGGAAACCGCACCTGTTCCCCTATGCCAAGTTCCTCGGGCACCGCTTCGCAGGCCTTGAGATTCAAGTCGATAAAGACGACTCCTGGGTAATGCCAAGAGCCCAAAATGATGTTGAAGAAATCATCATCGACAAGCCTCTGCTTGAGGTGCTGCTCATCCCGGCCATTGGTCAAGTCGAAATTTCCGATCATGCGATTGCGCGGTTTGCCAAACGATTGGCGAATGCCGAGCAACAAGACACATGGCGTTTGCTACGTCGTGTGATTGGTGGAAAACTGCGTCGTGCCCGCCTGGGCGAGGACTACGACCAGGCGCAAGCGGCCAAGCACGGGGAGGCTGGCCAGATTTGGGTTAACGATGAACTGAAATGGGGCATTGTGATTCGAAGCGGCCCGATACTGCCAGTAATGACTACAGCCTACGCCGTTCGTAAGATGGCCGTCGCAGATCGGGTCTAATGTTCGAAACGATGGCGAGCGATGACCAACCCGCGAATTAGAATCAGCGGTTTTTGATCTTCGTTGGCGTGGAGCTTAGAGTCGTAGGCGACCAACTGAGTACGCTCAACCGTTTCCGGCGGGAAAAGATCATTCTCGCAAAGCACATCGATCTTCCGACTCATGGATGAGCGTAGTCGGCGAACGATCAACTTACTTTCCAACTCAAGCACAAAGCAGCTCCCCGAGCGGATGTCGGTTTGCCCCATGTCAAAAACAGCCAAATCGTTGTTGTCGAGCCGGCCAGCCATTTCATGCCCTGATATCCGTAGCAAACCAAATGGACCAACGCGGTTCCTGCGATCGATCAGTATCTGGGGGAAGAGAAGTCGTCCACTCAAAGTGTCAGAGAAGTAATCGACCTCAACACTTGGAAACGTCTCTGGTTCGGAAGGCCGTCCAAAAAGCTCATCAAGCGAACAAGCCAGTACGTCGGCCATCTGCAAAAGGACTGGATAGGTCGGTACGCTCTGGCCGGAAACCCATCGATGAACCGTACTGCTAGCTCGTTCACCCATCAGTGCAGCAAAGGCATCGACTCGACCATGATTGATGGAAGGTAGACCGCGCCTGTCAAGAATAGCGTTCAGTGCGTCGGAGAAGGATTTTTTATGCGGTATTTGTTTTGGCATGACCGTTTTTGTTTAGATCACTAAGGTGGATTAGGCAACCACCAAATGATGAGTTGTTTGGGCCGGCCTTTCCAAGAAGGTTAACGTATAACGGGCAAAGTGATTTATGTCAAAGGGAAATTTCGCGGTGAATTTCTCATCCAAAGAAGTTATCACGATTTCCTTAACCAGCCAAGACTGACAATTTTGGCAGTTTCCCAACCGAGAAAGCAATATTTGCAGGAATGTAAGGGTTGCCAGCGTGCCAGATGGATGTAATTTCTCGTTCGGTAGGTCTAGTATCAATGTTCAAGCGATGGGATTTGCCGCATACCATATGAGATCGCGTCGATGTATAAAGTAATATGTTAAATACAAATCCATTTAAAATCATGTAATTAAATTGATATATGTCGTTAGTTAAGAAATTTGATCATGATAAAATTGGCACGAACAAAACCGGTTAAATCGATAAAAACGCTAATACTGGCCGTCATGTGTTAAAAAAATTTCAAGTTTTTGTAAACATTCTGTTTGGACAGTTACATAATCCCATTAATTGGGATAATTCAACACTTTGGAGTAAGGGGGTTGCAAGTGCTGTCGATTGGCAAAGAGAGATTGGCCGATATCTGGGAGTTGAACCACCAGTTCCTGGCCTTGGGAAGCAATCCAGAAACATGCATGGCAATTGGGCTTCCAGTTGATCTTCACATGGAGATTGGAAAATTATCTGCCGAAGAACTGGCTGAGGTATCGCGGACCGATATGTTGCTTTTTTCCGTCGAGACAATCCCATCAGTTGAGAATGTCAATGTTTTGCATAGCGAAGTTGCAGAGTTCTATCGTCAATTAGGGCTGACGTTTCGCGATATCGCCATGGAAGATATGGGGGTTGCAGCTTCTAAGCTGGGATTGGCGAAAGATGATTGCCAAACCTTGTTGAGGCTGCGCCTAGCCGATGCGCGGAACTACTTTGTAAATCGTCCACTTCGTGTCGCTGCTATCGGAACAACTCAGTTCCGAGTCCTGACATCCTTGCGCAGTCCGTCAGATCGAACGCAGTACGCGCTGCTCGCAGCGAACGACGACTAAAGTTGATCGACTGAGAAAAAAGCGCCAGTGTCATGGAACCCAACAACGAGATACCTACTTCAGCCTCCCTGGAGATTGTTTTAAGGGAGTTGGAGAAGGAAACATCTGTTGTTCACTTGTGTGCCCGGGGTGCGCGCTATGCGACGATTCGTTCGCTGTTTGAAGGGGGTGTTGTTTTAGCCAAGGTCCGTGAAATTAACAAGCACTTTCACGGTGAGCGCAAGGCCTCTAAGACGCGGGGAGGCACGCTTTATACAGAAACTCCGGTCAACCGAATGCATTCCTCCCTGATCGTGGCGATGTACCGTCGCATGGTCAAAAGTGGTATGTCCGACCTTGAAATTTACATCAAGGTGCACGAAGAATATGCTGCAACGTCACCCGGCGAGATCCTCTACGATATCGATGAGTTGATCCGACTGCTCCGCGCTCTGGTGATGGGATCGATTTGGTCAGATCGATGCCCGAAATGCAATTCCCTTGTCGTCATGCAAACCTCCGAACGAGCCGCCCACAGTTGTTGCCCAATGTGTTCGCCTCGTAAAACAGGCAAAAGCAAGAGTCCACGGCCAGAAGTATTCCTGCCGCCACAGGACGAAATTGAATCCATTGCCGGCGCTATTGCAAAGAGTAAGCGCATGGCAATCGAGTTGGTCCTGGCCGGCGCCCGTCCCCAGGAGGTTGATGCGTTGGTGCCCGGCCAAGAAGCCTATGCACGTGCCCTGTGGCCGCGGCTTTTAGGGCGACGTGCGCCGCAAGGGTCGCACACGTTTAACCAGAGCTATTACATAGAGACTATCGAGCGCCGACGCCAAACGTCGTACCTAGTGAAGAAATTCAAGCAATTGCGGGTCAAGGGCTTTTCCGGAGCATCGCTGCTGCTGGTCCTCTACAGGGACTACCTGCAAGTCTACGGCAGTATCCCCGAACCGATGAACTTCTCTCGTATCCGCTTCATCGTCCAATTGGCCGCGACCGATGAGCTAAAGCAGACCAAGTGCGAATGCTGCCGCGGAACCTACATCATCCTAAAGGATGAGATCCCCGGTGATCAGACCTGCCCGATCTGTCGAATGATCAATAGTCAGCAGCGCAAACAGCAAGGCGAAGATGCCAGTCAAGTGAGCCAGTTACAGGTCCGCGACGATGGTCGAATTGCTTGTCCTCTCCCCGGTGACTCAAAGCGGCGTCGGATTCAGGAGAAAAGCGAACGAAATCTGGCGTTTTAACCACGCGATTTATTTTTCGGGGCAAAGGATCATTGCCCCATGCTGAAAAACCTCTTCGCCATATTCGCCAGGCAACCTAAGGTTGCAACACAGGTTGCACCATCGGCCCACGTTCCGGCAAAGCCCGTCCCTGTTGGAGCGCCGGTATATCCACCCATTGATCAAGGTGTCGCATTCGGCTCTGCTGAAGCGGTTCTTGGTTCTCAGAAGGATCTCATTCGACGACTGCGACTCGGAGCAGGGATGGACCATGCCGAGTTTGATCATCTTTATGGATCAGTCCTTCGCTCCCTCGCAAGCTACGTCGATCTGTTACCGGCTTCGGCCGCCGGCACACACATGGGTCCTGGTGGTCTGTTCCGTCTCGCGCTAGAAATTGGGTTTTACTCGCGCCAAGCGGCCGAAGCCGTCATCTTCGCCGGTCGGGAAGGGGTGGAGTTACGCCGCAATCTGGAGCCCAGGTGGCGATATGCAACATTCCTCGCCGGCCTGTGTTGCGAATTGTATCGCCCACTCAGTCGCATGGTCGTTGTCAGCGATAAGGGGGAGGAGTGGCCGATGCATCGCATGGGCATGGGGGAATGGGTGGCCTCTATCGATGCGAAGCGGTATTTCATCCGCTGGGTGGAAGAGGATCAACAGTTCGTCAACGCCAGTGCCTCCGTGATTGCTTCGAGAATTATTCCGGATGTGGCAATGCAGTATCTGCAGGAAGGCCACGGGAAGATTATCCCGGCTATGCTCGATGCGGTGGTGATTGACGCCGCCCAAACAAAACACAATCAGATTGCCGACATTGTGGCCAGGATGCGCCGCAAGGTCATCGACCGCGACACCGTATTGGCACCGCAGAACTACGGGCGTTTGACTGTTGGCGCACATCTTGAGCCTCATCTGATTGATGCCATGCGTCAGCTTGTCCGAGACGGAGTATGGGTCTGCAATCAAAAAAAGTCGCGCCTTTGGTATGGCAAAGACGGGATGTTCATCGTCTGGCGCACCGCAGCCAAAGAGATGCGGGATGTGCTGGAGCGGGGAGGGGTGTCTGGTATCCCGCAGGATGCAACGACTTTGGCGGAAACTCTGCTCAAAGCAGGTGTCTTTGTTGCAGATAGCACCGGCGATTTGTATTGGAAGATAAAAACGCCACTCGGCGAATCAGAACTCATTGCGGTCCGTCTGGCCTCACCCGAACTGCTTCTGGTAGCCATTGAAGATGACGTGCCGCCCGAACCACTGGATGCCAATCTGGTTGTTAAGGATGCACCGAAAGCGACAACAGAACCCTTGGTGATTACACCGTTGGCTGTCCCTGCTGCGGAGCGAGAAGTCATCCAACCAGCCTCAACGGTGCCACCGGTCGAGGCTTCGGCGCCTGTGCCGCCGGCGACCCCTCAATCCCCACCAGCAAACCCGCCCAAGCAAGGTGACAGTCGGCCAGGTAAGCCGCGGCGTAGCTCCAAGTCTTATCCGGACATGGCTGGCCCCAGTGCCATTGAAGTTGTCGAGGAAACATCGGGTGTTGAGTTGCCTGAAGAGGTGGCCGGACAAATGTCTGCCACCGTGCGGGCGGTCATGTCGCAATTGTTGAAGGATTATCAGGCCGGCGAGTTGGCGGAGTTCATCGAACGTCAGACCGAAGGGGTTGCGATCTCGATGGAGCATCTGGCCAGCTACGGCGTCGAGGTTACCAAAATCATGATCGAGCTTGGCAATTTGGGATGGCTCTACGCCGCTCCAGACAACCCCAAGCGAAAGATCCATCCAGCCACGATCCAAGAGCGCCAAGTTCAATCTGCGATTCTCAAAACGCAGGTTGCGCTTGACCTCGGATTCAAGGTGTAAGGAGCGCCGTTGTGAAGCAAAGAAGCTATGAGAATCTTTTTCGTCCGGCTTATGAAGCCAAGGCCGCTATCGTTTGGAGCGCAGCGGCATTGGTTATGGTGGCCTTGGCTCTGACCAGCAAAGTGCCCAGTAGTGCGATCTGGTACATGGGGGGCATGTCTTTGGCCTTTGCCATTTGGCGCTGGCGCCAAACGATTGATCTATGGTCATTCAAGATTTCCCTCGCCGGCAAGCCGTTTCTCTTTATGAAGGCCTCGGTGCTTTCTCTGCTGATGCGTAAGGAGCCGACGAAGGCATGGTTGGGCTTTGGCTTTGAATGGACTCCACTACATACCCAACGGGTCTTGGAAATTCGTAAACGTGCGGTAAAAACCATCATGCCCCCCAAGTGGTATCTGGATTTTCGCAAGATCAAGCCGATGAGCGAGGTAAAAGGAGCGCCGTGGATACATGGCGTGGAGCCTAACGAACATCATATTTACGTGCCCCTGGAAGCTCTTGAAGGCCACGTTCTGTGTATCGGGACCACGGGCTCCGGTAAAACGAGGTTGCTGGAAACCGTCGTCAGTCAAGCCATTGGTCGAAATGAGACAGTCATCATTATTGACCCGAAGGGGGACAAGGAACTGCGCGACATCACGCGTCGGGCCTGCGAGTTCTATGGTCGTCCTGATGCCTTCGTCCAATTCCATCCAGCGTTCCCCAGCGATTCTGTTCGCATTGACCCGCTGCGCAACTGGAACCGGTCGACCGAAATTGCATCTCGGATTGCGGCGCTGATGATTTCCGAAGATGCTTTCCAGGCCTTCGCTTGGCGAGCCATCAATCTGGTTGCGGATGGCCTGATCTACGTCGATAGAGCGCCGAACCTGATGACTTTGCGGAAGTTCATCGAAGGCGGTCCGGATGAGTTGATGGAGATCGTTCTCCGCGAGTTCTTCAGTCGCAAGGTGCCACGCTGGGAAACGATGGTTGCGCCCTTCGTGATGAAGGCAAGGGACGGCAAATTGCCGCTCAAGCTCTCGCCGACGGCAACGCCGGAGCTGTTGGCCTATGTCTATTACTACCGAAAGGAAGTGCCGGAAAGCCAGACCGATCAGGTCGTCGACGGGCTGCTCTCGATGGTCGAACACAGTCGTGATCACTTGAGCAAGATTCTGGCCTCTCTGGTGCCTTTGCTGGTGATGCTGACGGCAGGCGAATTGGGGCCGCTTCTCTCCCCAGATCCGGAAGACATTGACGATCCGCGCCCGATCTTTGATACCAAGAAACTGATCAGCGGAAACCATGTGCTCTATCTCGGCCTGGACTCGCTGTCTGATGCGACGGTCGGCTCCGCAATCGGTTCGATCATTCTGTCCGACCTGACTGCGGTGGCTGGCGAAATTTATAACCACGGTGTGGGTAAACCCAAGAAGGTTCAATTGATCGTCGACGAGGCGGCCGAGGTAGTAAATGGTCCCCTCATTCAGATACTGAACAAGGCCCGGGGAGCTGGGTTTGTCACTTGGCTATTGACGCAAACCTTGCCTGATTTCATAGCCCGAATGGGTAGCGAGCCGAAGGCGCGGCAGATTTTGGGTAACTGTAACAACCTGATTGCGCTCCGGACGAAAGACCGGCAGACCCAGGACTTCATCTGCGAAACATTCGGAAAAACTGAAATTCAGGTGATCAGTCGGTCGAAGGCTGCGGGTTCCAGAACCGAAGACCACGGGATTGACTTTACGAGCAACGTCGGAGAATCCCTCCAAGACAAGGAAGTGGAATTGTTCCCGACCGAACTGCTCGGGATGTTGCCAGATTTGCACTACATCGCCTCAGTAGCAGGAGGCCGAATTATCAAAGGGCGTTTGCCAAAGATTGTTGAGGGTTAAACCATGGATGCTATCGCACTGAGCAAGCTGTACGAGAACGAACTGAACACCGACCAACTGATCTCGCCGGAGCAATCCTTGCGGGTCGCCTTGGCCCGCTCAGGGAAACGGACGTTTTTGAAGTCCATTTTCTATTGTTGGCCCAACCTGGAAGAAGCGGCTCGCAATCTGGCAAGGCTGATTTCGCACCAGTTCCCTGGCAAAGCCGGTACCGGCTATCTACTCGATGAAGCACTGATCGAGGCGAGTGAGGCCTATGAGCGTGCAGTCTCCATGTCGTTGCGGGATACGAAGGCGATGACCACCTTCTTGGAGAGCATGTTGGATGTGGTGGCCGAAGGCTTGAGCTGCTGGCGGGTGCACGGCATTGCCGATGACGGAGTGACCAGTGCATGGCCAGCTGTCACGTTGCCAATCTTCGAGTGGATCAAGAAGAGGAAGGTCGCCAAGATTGTCTTCACCAAACGGGAGGGGGTGATTGATCCGCAGGAACTTGGCGCAGTTCGGATTCTGCTGACCTCTGCCAGTCTTACGTTGAGTGATGTCATCAACGTGACCAGGGACAAAAACGGTTAAGCCATGGCCTGGAAAAAACATGTTCTGCTCTGGCTGATCGCGCTCTTGCTTGGGGCCTTGCTGGTTCCGGCTTTGTCCTCTTCTGCGGACATCATGCGGCGGGTTTTGCGTGAAATCACCTTGATTGAGGCCGTACTGGGGAAAAAAGAAACCGCAGAAATTACGCAATCAGCGAGCGCTATCTATCGGTCGCTGTTCCTTGAAACCGGATTGGTGGAATCCAGCAAGAAGGCGCTGGTGAGCAAGGAAGAACAACGATCATCCGAGGCAGTGTTTGGTGGCAGCGTAACAAAGATGTCGGACATTACCAA
>Ga0073902_10000747_pt1 | contig 18435 bp, 34 predicted proteins | sample KloWWTmeKNB19Kit_FD_66667 | JGI IMG/M metagenome (GOLD analysis project Ga0073902, IMG submission 66667) | Active sludge microbial communities from Klosterneuburg, Austria, studying microevolution and ecology of nitrifiers - Klosterneuburg... | ecosystem: Engineered > WWTP > Aerobic digester >...
CGAGGGCGTTGAGATGGTGATGCCTGGGGACAACATCGTGATGAAGGTCAAGCTGATCTCGCCGGTGGCGCTGGAGCAGGGCTCGAAGTTCGCCATCCGCGAGGGTGGCCTGACCGTCGGCGCTGGCACGATCGTCAAGGTTAAAGAATAAGGCTCAGCCATGGCAAAGCAAAAACTTCGCATCCGCCTGAAGGCCTACGATCACCGCGCGCTGGATACCTCGGCGCAGCGGATCGTCGAGACGGCGGAGCGCACCGGCGCGACGGTGGTGGGCCCGGTCCCGCTGCCGACCCGGATCGAGCGCTATACCGTGCGCCGATCGCCGTTCATCGACAAGGATTCGCACGAGCATTTCGAGATCCGCACGCACAAGCGGCTGATCGACGTGCTTGATCCGGATTCAAAGACGATTGACACGCTGATGCGGTTGAATCTGCCGGCGGGCGTCGACATCGAGATCAAGCTGTAGAGCGCAGCGCGCTGCAACCGCCATTGGGCGGCCCGGCGGGCGAAACACTGACATGAAGAAGATTATTGGACGCAAAGTGGGGATGACTCAGCTCTTCGATGAGAAGGGCAATGTCATGGGCGCAACGGTGATTGAGGCCGGCCCCAACTACGTGACCCAGGTCAAGACCCTGGAGAAAGACGGCTATCACGCCGCTCAACTCGGTTTTGGCGAGGTCCGCAAGAAGGGCGCGCTGACGCGGGGCGAGCTCGGCCATCTGGGGCAGCTCAAGCCGAACGACAAGCATCCCAATCGCCGCGCGCTGGAAGGCGTGCCGCCGCTCAAGCGGCTGATCGAGGCGCGCACAAAGAAGCCGACCGAACTCGTTGAGGGCGGCACGGTCAAGTGCGATGTCTTCGCCGTGGGCGAGTATGTGGACGTGGTCGGGACCATGAAGGGTCGCGGCTTCGCCGGCAACATCAAGCGCCACGGGTTTCATCGCCAAAAGGCCACCCACGGCGCCTCGGACCGCGAGCGCGCGCCTGGCTCGATTGGCGCCGGCACCACGCCGGGCCGGGTCGAGAAGGGCCAGAAGATGGCCGGCCACTATGGCAACACGCAGAAGACATCGTCGCATCTCAAGGTGCTGATGGTGGACCCCGAGCGCAATCTGATCGCTGTTGCCGGCGCCGTGCCGGGAGCCAATGGCGGGATCGTCGTGATTCAGGAGGGGCGCAAGCAGTAAACCCTGCGCGCGCTTCCGCCTTTGGGCGGGAGCGATGCGATGCGCTAAAGGCGAAATGAAAGTAGCACTACGCAACCTGGCCGGTGAAGAACTGGGCGAAGTCGAGCTGAATGCGAAGGTCTTTGAGGCCCCGGTCAGCCAGCCGCTCATGCACCAGGCCTATCTGCGCCAAATGGCGAACGCCCACCTGGGCACACACAAGGCCAAGACTCGGGCCGAGGTCGATCGCACAACCAAGAAGCTCTTCAAGCAGAAGGGCACGGGCAACGCCCGCCAGGGCAGCCGCAAGGCGCCGCATCATCGCGGCGGCGGCGTGGCCTTTGGCCCGGTCGTGCGCTCGTACAACGTTGATATGCCGCGCAAGATGCGCCTCGCCGCTGTGCGCAGCGCGCTGTCGCAGAAAGCCGCCGATCAGCAGATCATCGTCGTCGACACCCTGGAGATGGTCGCCCCGAAGGCGCGCGATCTGAACATGGCGCTGCGCAAACTGGGCACCACCCGCCCGCTGATCGTGCTGGGCGGCCGGAATGTCAATGTTGAGAAGTCGGTGGCCAACCTGCCCAACGCGCAGTCGCTGCAGGCCGCGTATCTCAATATCCGCGATATCTTCATCTGCCATCAGCTGGTGATCGACAAGGACGCGCTCGGCAAGATCGACGCGTGGCTGGGTCAGGAGTAAGCGATGCATCCGTATCAGGTTCTCCTCAAACCGCTCATCACCGAGAAGACCCAGTGGCAGGCTGGTTACGAACAGCCGCAGTACTGTTTCGCCGTGGATCCCAAGGCCAACAAGGCCCAGATCAAAGAGGCGGTTGAGCTCGCCTTCAACGTCACAGTCACCCGGGTCAATCTGCTGGTCATGCCCGCCAAGCGAAAGCGCAACCCGCGCACGCGTGGCGCCACGCAGAACCAGATCACGCGCGTTTCGCAGTGGAAAAAAGCGGTGGTCCAGGTCAAAGCAGGCAATCGAATCGCGCTCTTCGAAGGAGTGGCGTAATCCATGGGGATCAGAAAATTCCAACCCACGACACCGAGCCGGCGCGGCATGGCGCTGGACGATTACAGCGACATCACCGCCAGCGAGCCTGAGAAGTCGCTTGTTACCGATCTGCGCAAGAGCGGCGGGCGCAACTTCCGCGGCAAGGTCACCGTCCACCATCGTGGCGGCGGCGAGAAGCGGGCGTATCGCATCATCGACTTCAAGCGCGACAAGTTCGGCGTGCCGGCCCGCGTGGCGACGATCGAATACGATCCGAACCGCTCGGCCCGGATTGCGCTGCTCTTCTACGCGGACGGCGAGAAGCGCTACATCATTGCGCCCATCGGCCTGAAGGTCGACGACATGATCGCGAGCGGCCCGACCGCCGAGGCCAAGGTCGGGAACGCGTTGCCGCTGGCCAACATGCCAGTCGGCACGATGATTCATAACATCGAGCTTCGCCCGGGCAAGGGCGGCCAGATGGTCCGCTCGGCCGGCGTCGGCGCGCAGTTGCTGGCCAAGGAAGGCGAGTACGCCACCGTGCGTCTGCCCAGCGGCGAAATGCGCCTGGTTCTCCAGCGCTGCATGGCCACAGTCGGGCAGGTGGGGAACACCGACCACGGCAACATCAAGCTCGGCAAGGCGGGCAAGAAGCGCCATCTCGGCATCCGGCCGACGGTTCGCGGCACAGCGATGAGCCCGCGCGACCATCCGCACGGAGGCGGCGAAGGCCGCACCCCGATCGGTCTGCCCGGTCCGCGCACGCCTTGGGGCAAGCCGGCGCTTGGGCGCAAGACGCGCAACAACAAGCGCACCAACGTCATGATTGTGCGCCGGCGCAAATAAGGAGATAGAACGTGTCAAGGTCACTCAAGAAAGGCCCGTTCGTTGACCCAAAGCTGCTGAAGCGGATCGAGGGGATGAACACCAAGAGCGAGAAGAAGGTCGTCAAGACCTGGTCGCGCGCATCCACGATCTTCCCGCAGATGGTGGGTCACACGATCGCCGTCCATGATGGGCGGCGCCATATTCCGATCTACATCACCGAGAATATGGTCGGCCACAAGCTGGGCGAATTCGCCCCCACGCGCACCTTCCGCGGCCACGTGGCCAAGGAAGAGAAGACAGCGGGAGCGGCGGCTTAATATGTCAACCAGACTGGCTTCCAAAGTCGGCCCACAGGCCGCGGTCTCGATTTCCCGGGACATCCCGATCTCCGCGCAGAAAATGCGCCTGGTCGCGGATCTCGTGCGGGGCAAGAAGGCGACCGACGCCATCTCCCTGTTGCGCTTCACGCCGAAGGCGGCGGCGGAGCCCATCAGCAAGGCGATCGCTTCGGCGGTGGCCAATGCGGTTGAGAACAAGCAGATGAGCGCCGACGATCTGATCGTGAGCGCGATCACCGTCGACGGGGCGCCCCTGCGCCAGTGGCGGCGCTTTGCGGCGCGCGGGCGTTTCCGCCCGATCATTCGGCGCAGTTCGCACGTCAGCGTTGTGGTCTCGGAGAAGGAATCGGAGTAACCGATACGGCGCGGGCAGTCGCGCCGAAGGCAACACACATGGGACGAAAAGTACATCCTTACGGCTTCCGGATCGGGATCATTCGCGACTGGAAGAGCAAGTGGTTTGCGCCCAAGCGCGACTACACGAAGCTCCTGAAAGAGGACTATGACCTGCGCAAGTATCTGATGCGCGAGATGGAGAAGGCCGGGGTGAGCGACATCATCATCGAGCGCTTCCCGCCGAATCAGCTGCATGTGACCGTGCACACCGCCCGCCCGGGCGTTGTGATCGGGCGCAAAGGCGCGGCGGTCAAGAGCCTGCGCGAGGGGATCGAGCGGTTGACCATGAAGAAGGTCAAGCTCGATATCAACGAGATCACCAAGCCCGACCTCGTGTCGGCGCTGGTGGCTGACAACATCGCCCAGCAGCTCGAGCGCCGTATCCCGCACATGCGGGCGATGCGCAAGGCCGCTCAGGCGACGATGCAGCGGGGCGCCCTGGGCGTCAAGATCGAAGTGGCCGGCCGGCTAAACGGCTCGGACATGAAGCGCACCGACAAGGTCATGGAAGGCCGGATTCCGCGCAGCACGCTGCGGGCCGACATCGACTTCGCCAAGGGCGAAGCGCTGACGACCTTCGGCCAGATCGGTGTGAAAGTGTGGATCTACAAGGGTGACGTGCTGCCCGATCTGCCGCGCGAGGAACTGTCGCGGCCGTCGCGCACGCAGCAGGCGCCCGCGAAGGAACAGCGGTAAAAGAGGCAAATCATGTTGATGCCGAAAAGAGTGAAGTTCCGCAAGCAGCAACGCGGCCGGATGACCGGCAAGGCCAAGGGCGGCGTTGAAGTGACTGCGGGTGATTATGGCCTGCAGGCCATCGAGCCGGGTTGGGTGACTGCCCGCCAGATCGAGGCAGTTCGGCGCGTGATCGTGCGCGAAATGAAGCGGCGCGGCAAGATGTGGATTCGCATCTTCCCGGACAAGCCGATTACGGCCAAGCCCGCCGAGACCCGGATGGGCAAGGGCAAGGGCTCGGTCGATCACTGGGTGGCCGTGGTCAAGCCGGGCCGGGTGATGTTTGAAGTATCGGGTGTCACCGCTGAGATCGCGAAAGTGGCGTTGGTGCAGGCTGCTTACAAGCTGCCGATCAAGGCCCAATTCGTGTCTAAGGAAGCGCAGGGATAGCCGGAATGGTCGGAGATTCCCGAAGGCGCATCGTGAACACGATCGTCATCGGGAGTCCCTGATCGCGACAAGGAAACCATGGAAGCGAAGGAGATCGCCGGGATGCAGTCCCCCGAAATCAAGGCCAAGCTCGAGGATAGTTATCGCGAGCTTTTCAACCTTCGATTTCAACGGGCGTCAGGTCAACTCAAGGATACGAATGGGATTCGTCATGTGCGGCGGAATATCGCCAAGATGAAGACCATTCTGCGCCAGCGCGAACTGGCGGCCCAGTTGCAGGCGGCGGCGCAGCCGCTGGCTGGAGGTGCGAAATGAGCAGCGAAGATCGCCGCCGCCGGTTGATCGGCGTCGTAGTCAGCGACAAGATGGAAAAGACGATCGTCGTGAACGTGGAGCGCAGCATTCGGCATCCGCTCTACAAGAAGGTTCTGCGGCGCAGCAAGCGCTACCAGGCCCACGATGACACCGGAACGGCCAAGCAAGGCGACACCGTCGAGATCATCGAAACGAAGCCGATCAGCGCCAACAAGCGCTGGGCGCTCGTGCAAGTGATCAAGAAGGGAGACTAGCGATGATTCAGCAGGAATCTCGTCTGCAGGTTGCAGACAATACCGGCGCGAAGGAGCTGCTGTGCATTCAGGTGCGCGGCGGCGACAGGCGCCGCTACGGCGCTGTCGGCGATGTGATCGTGGCCACGGTGAAGTCGGCCAGCCCGACCGCCGATGTCAAGAAGTCGAGCGTCGTCAAGGCCGTCATCGTCCGGGTCAAGAAGGAGTATCGCCGCGCCGACGGGTCATACATCCGCTTCGATGACAACGCGGCGGTGATCCTGGCCGAGGACGGCGAGAACCCGCGCGGGACGCGCATCTTTGGGCCGGTGGCGCGTGAATTGCGCGAGCGCGGCTTCATGAAGATCATCTCCCTCGCGCCGGAGGTACTCTGATGAAAATCAAGAAAGGCGATACCGTGATCGTGCTGAATGGCAATGATCGCGGCAAGCGCGGCGAAGTGGTGCGGACGATCCCCGCCAAGAACAAGGTCGTGGTGCGCGGGGTGAACGAGGTCGAGAAGCATCAGCGCCAGCGCTCGGCGAATCTGCGCGCGACGCAGACCGGCCTGGTCAAGGTGGAGATGCCCATCGACGTGTCGAACGTCAAGCTCATCACCCCCAGCGGCAAGGCCACCCGGGTGAACTATCTGATCGAAAACGGCGAGAAGAAGCGCTTTTCGAACAAGCATGATGAGGTCATTGGGTAGCCATGGCAGACCTTCACAAAAAATACGCGGATGAAGTCCGCCCGGCCCTGGTCAAGCTGTTCGGTTACTCGAACGCGATGCAGGTGCCCAAGGTCGAGAAGATCGTCCTGAACAGCGGGATCGGTCGCGAGACCAACGACAATCCGAAGGCCGTTGACTTTGCGGTCAAGGATATGGCTCAGATCGCCGGGCAGAAGCCGGTGGTGGTTCTGGCCCGCAAGTCGATCGCCAATTTCAAACTGCGCGAAGGCCGCCCGGTCGGGGTGAAGGTGACCCTGCGCGGGGCCCGGATGTATGACTTCCTGGACCGCCTGGTTAACCTGGCGCTTCCTCGGATGCGCGACTTCCGGGGCGTTTCGCCGGACACCTTTGACGGGCGCGGTAACTACACGCTCGGGGTCAAAGAGCAGTTGATCTTCCCGGAGATCGAGTACGACAAGATCGACAAGCTGCGCGGGCTGGAAGTAATCATTGTGACGTCGGCCAAGACCGACGATGAAGGGCGCGAGCTGCTTCGGCAGTTCGGCATGCCATTCGCCAAGCCAGGGAAAGAAGGAAGATAGTCCCGCCCTTCGCCGGATTGGCGAGGGACGGGCAAAGCTGAGAAACAACAATGGCCAAGACCTGTCAACTGTATCGAGAGCAGCGCCGCAAGTTCAAAGTTCGCATCCGCAACCGCTGCATGGTTTCGGGCCGCGCGCGCGGCTACATGCGCAAGTTCGGCGTGTCCCGCATCGTCTTCCGCGAGATGGCGCTGAGCGGACTCATCCCTGGCGTGCGCAAGGCGTCCTGGTAGGCGAAGGAGAAGCATGGTTTCGGACACACTGGGCGATATGCTCACCCGCATCAAGAACGCTTCGGCCGTCGGTCATCCGACGGTAGCCGTGCCTGCCAGCGCGCTCAACGCGCGCGTCGCCGAGATCCTCAAGGAAGAGGGTTATCTCGAGGCGGTCGCGGCAGTCGAGAGCGGGCCGCGCAAGTCGCTGTCCCTGACGTTGCGCTACGTCGGCGAGCGCCGCGCGCGCAAAGCGGTTGTGACAAATTTGCGCCGGATCAGCAAGCCCGGCCGCCGCATGTATTGCGGCAAAGACGAGATTCCGCGGGTGCTCAACGGCATCGGTATCGCGGTCCTATCGACGCCCAAGGGCGTTATCACCGGCAATCAGGCCCGCCGCCTGGGTGTGGGTGGCGAAGTATTGTGTTACGTGTATTAGCCTTGCGTTCGCTTGCGAATGCCGGCTACGAAGCGTAGAGGTAATCTATGTCCCGGATTGGAAAGATGCCCATCACGGTGCCCAAGGGCGTCGACATCAAAGTCGACGGCGCGACGGTCACGGTCAAGGGCGCAAAGGGCGAGTTGAAGCGATCCTTCGACCCGCGTATGACGATCAAAGTCGATGGCGGGGTGACCACGGTCGCCCGCGGCTCGGATGAGCGCGAACAGCGCTCGCTGCACGGCCTGAGCCGATCGCTGCTCAACAACATGGTTGTGGGCGTGTCGGATGGCTTCAGCAAAATCCTGGAAATCACTCAGGACAGCGTGGGTTACCGCGCTGAAATGAAGGGCAAGGATCTCGAGCTCTTCCTGGGGTTTTCGCATACGGTGCACTTCCCGGCCCCGGCCGGGATCAGCTTTGCGACTGACGCGAAGACGCGCCGCATCACGATCAGCGGCATCGACAAAGAACTGGTTGGCGAGACGGCCGCCCAGATTCGCAAGCTCCGCCCGCCCGAGCCGTACAAGGGGAAGGGCATCAAGTACATGGGCGAGGTCATTCGCCGCAAGGCGGGCAAGGCCGGCAAGACAGGCAAGGGCGCCAAGTAGGCGATGCCTGTGATCGGGAAAGGGATTCAAGATGCCTAAACATACAGAAAACTCCAGGGAACGCCGCCGCCGCCGTGTGCGGGCCAAGGTGCATGGCACCCCTGCGCGTCTCCGGCTGAATGTGTTTCGCAGCAACGAGCACATGTACGCCCAACTCATCGACGATGTCGCCGGGCACACCCATGCCGCGGCTTCCAGCCTGGACCAGGCGATCAAGGACATGGGCAAGCTGACCAAGGTGCAGGAAGCATCCGCGATTGGCAAGCTCATCGCCGAGCGCGCGGTGGCCAAGGACATCAAGAAGGTCGTCTTCGACCGCGCGGGTTACCTTTATCACGGGCGCGTCAAGGCTGTGGCCGATGGCGCGCGCGCAGGTGGTTTGGAGTTCTAGACCGCGCCTGCCGGCCCCGCCGGCGCGCGCACTGAGATGAACATGGAAAGAAGGCAGCAGTTCAACCGCGGCGATCGCCGCGACCGCCGCGGCGGGCCAGGCGGCCCGGGCGGGCCGTCTGATGGCAAGCCCGAGCTGGACACCAAGGTCGTTGATATCGCCCGGGTGGCCAAAGTCATCAAGGGCGGGCGTCGCTTTGCGTTTCGCGCGCTGTTGGTTGTCGGCGACAACAACGGCCACGTCGGTCTGGGGACCGGCAAGGCGCGCTCCGTGCAGGATGCCATCAAGAAGGCGACCGAGCGGGCGCGCAACAACATGCAGGCGGTCAACATGCTCGACAACACGATCGCGCATGAAGTCCTGACCAAGCATGGCGGCGCGGTTGTGCTGCTCAAGCCGGCCTCGCCCGGAACTGGCATTATTGCCGGTGGCGGCGTGCGGGCGGTCTTGCAGGCGGCCGGCATCAAGGACGTGCTGACGAAGCAGCTCGGGTCCTCGAGCAAGCTGAACTCGACGTTCGCGACCCTGAAGGGTCTGCAGCAGTTGAAGAACATCAACGAAGAGGCCAAGCGCCGGGGCAAGGATGTCGCCGACGTTTCGCCATTCTGGAGGCGCGCGAATGTCCGAAACAGCCAGCCCTAACAAGGCCGTCACCGTCACCTGGGTCAAGAGCGCGATCGGCTATTCGATCCGCCAGAAGCGGACCATCGCCGCGCTTGGCCTGAGCAAGCTCGGTCAGACTGTCACCCGCCCCGACAATCCCCAGGTCCGTGGGATGATCGAGGCCGTCAAGCACCTGGTCGCGGTCAAGTAACCGCGCACGCCCAGCGATCAGGCGCATCCGCAGGATGCGCCTGATCGCCGGACTCGGAACGAACACATGAAACTGCACGAAATCAAACCGGCCAAGGGCGCCTTTCATCGCGCCAAGCGCAAGGGCATGGGCATCGCCGCCGGCCAGGGCCGCACGGCCGGGCGTGGCCAGAAGGGCCAGAAGTCCCGCGCCGGCGGGGTCAAGGGCCCGTACTTCGAGGGTGGCCAGCTTCCGCTTGTGCGCAAGCTCCCGTTTGCGCGCGGCCAGGGCTTCAAGAACCCGTTTCGGATCGACTATGCGCCGATCAACGTTGCGACGCTCGAGGAGCGCTTCAGCGCCGGCGACGTTGTGACGCCCGAGACGCTCATCAAGGCCGGCCTCACCCACGCGAGCGACAAATACGTGGCCGTGCTCGGTCATGGCGACATCGCCAAGGCCCTGAACGTCACCGCCCACAAGTTCTCCGCGACCGCCAAAGAGAAGATCGAGAAGGCGGGCGGCACGACAACCAAGCTCGAGGTCAAGCGCGGCGGCTACCGGACCCGGTAGCGCCCAATACGCCACATACGCCGCGCCCCGCGCGGCGTATCGGATAAGCACATGCTTCAAGCCCTACGAAATGCGCTCGCTCTCCCTGAGCTGCGAAACAGGATATTTTTCACCGTATTCATTCTGGTGATCTATCGCCTGATTTCGCATGTCCCGGTGCCGGGCGTCAACGTCGAAGTCCTGCGCCAGATCCAGGCCTCGGTCGAGCAGGGACAGGCGGGTGGCTTCGGCAACCTTGTCGGCATCCTCAACCTGCTGTCGGGCGGCGCCGTGACCAACTTCTCTGTGTTGGCGATGGGCGTGTACCCCTATGTGACCGCCCAGCTTATTGTGCAGCTTCTGGTCCCGATCATCCCGCGCCTGTCCGAGTGGGCCAAGGAAGGTGAGCAGGGCAAGCGCAAGATCAACCGGCTGACCTATATCGCCACGGTTCCCATGGCGATGCTCAACGCGATTGGCCAGGTCAACATCTTCGAGCAGATTGGCTTCCAAGTCACCGGCGGCATCGGCCGGGTCCTGCCAAACTGGGGGCTGGTGCCGGCTGAGAACATCCTGCCGACGCTGGTGACGCTGCTCACGATGACTGCCGGTACCATGATCGCGATCTGGCTGGGCGAGCTCATCACCGAGCAGGGCATCGGTCAGGGTCTGTCAATCATCATTTTCGGCGGCATCGTGTCGCGCCTGCTCTTCAGCCTCGTCACGGGCATCACCGGCCAGCCCGACACCGGCCAGCGCATTCTGGCTTTGCTCGCCCTGGTCGTCGTCCTCGTGGCGATGGTGGTGACCATTGTCGTCATCCAGGAAGGCGAGAGACGCATCCAGGTGCAATATGGCAAGCGCGTGCGCGGCCGTCGCATGCTCGGTGGATCGGGCACCCATATCCCGCTCAAGGTGAACTCCACGGGCATGATTCCGCTGATCTTCGCCCAGGCCATGCTGGTTTTCCCGGCGGTATTGGCGAGCTTTTTCGTCAACAGTCCGGATGCCACTGTGCAGAAGATCGCATTTGACGTGTCGAACTTCTTCACCGGGTCATCGACCGCATCTTCATCGTTCAACACCGTGGTCTACATGGTGATGTACTTCACCCTGGTCGTCGGCTTCACCTATTTCTACACGGACGTGGTGATGCAGCAGCAGGGTCTGGCGGAGAATCTGCAGAAGCAGGGTGGCTTCATCCCGGGCATTCGGCCGGGCAAGTCGACGGATACGTTCGTGACGCGGGTGATGCGGCGGTTGACCCTGGTGGGCGCCCTGTTCCTGGGCGGATTGGCGATTCTTCCGTATATCTTCGAACTGCTCAGCAACAATATTCCTGGGCTTGGCTTTCTCGCTCCGCTGGGTCGCAACTCGAGTCTGATCTCGGGCGCGGGCCTGCTGATCGTGGTAGGCGTGGTGCTGGACACCATGCGACAGCTTGAGGCGCAGCTGATGATGCGCCGCTACGAGGGCTTTATCAAGTGACGATGCGCGTCGACCTGCGCGCATACTGGCATGGCCTGATCATGATCGGCGCGCCGGGAGCGGGCAAGGGGACCCAGGCCGTGTTGTTGTCGCGGGCGCTCGGGATTGCCCATATCTCGAGCGGAGATCTGTTCCGCGAGAATATCAGCCATGGCACAGAGCTGGGCAAGCTGGCCAAGACGTTCATCGACCGGGGCGAACTGGTTCCCGACGACGTGACGATCGGAATGGTGCGGGCCCGTCTGGATCAGCCGGATTGTGCCGCTGGCTTCATTCTGGATGGCTTTCCGCGCACGGTGCCGCAGGCCGACGCGTTGAGTCAGGTGCTGGGGGATCTCAGCAAACGGGTGACCCTGGTGCCCTTCATCCGAGTCCGCGACACGATGCTGATCGAGCGCTTGACACATCGCTGGACGTGCCGGGCGTGCGGGGCGGTGTTCGGTTCCGAGTCGCTCCCGCCGCGCGACGGCTGCAAGCAGGACGTGTGCGATGGCGAGCTATACCGGCGGCCGGATGACAATCCGGATACGCAGCGCCGGCGGATCGAAATCTACAACAAGAGCACGGCGCCCTTGATCGACTACTATCGCGGCAAGGGGCTGCTGGTTGAGATCAGCGGCGAGCACACCGTAGAGCATGTGCATCGACTGATGATGGATGAGATCCGCAAGTCGGTGGGGTTGTACTGAGGCGAGCATGATCGTGCTGAAGACGACGGCCGAGCTGGCCTTGATGCGCGAGGCCGGGAAACTGGCCGCCCGGGCGCTGGCCGAGACGATCGCGGCAGTCAGACCGGGCGTGAGCACCGCTCAGTTGGACGCCGTGGCCGAGCGGGTGATCCGGGCGGGTGGCGGCACGCCATCGTTCAAGAACTACCGGCCGGCCGGATCAGCGCCGGATGTGCCGGCGTTTCCGGGTTCGATCTGCGCGTCGGTCAACGACGAGATCGTGCATGGGCTGCCGGGGCCGCGCCGCCTGAAAGAGGGCGACGTGATGAAAATCGACGTGGGCGCGTTCTACAAAGGATTCCACGGGGACACGGCCTGGTCCGTGCCGGTGGGGACGATCAGCCCGCAGGCGCAGGAGCTGCTGCGGGTGACCGAGCAGTGTTTGTATGCTGGGATTGCGGTGGCCCGCAAGGGCAACCGCTTCGGAGATATCGGGCACGCGATCCAGGCGCTGGCCGAGGCGCATGGTTTCAGTGTGATCCGGGAATACACCAGCCATGGGGTGGGCCGCGAGCTGCACGAGGGCTTCAGCCTGCTGAACTATGGCGAGCCGGGGCAGGGCATGTTGCTGCGGCCGGGAATGACGATCGCGTTGGAGCCGATGATCAACGCGGGTCGCTACGGGACAAAGGTCAAAAAAGACCTCTGGACAGTATCGACGATAGATGGTAAACTCTCTGCCCATTTTGAGCACACCATCGCCATCACGGATGGCGAGGCCGACGTGCTGACGAAGCTCGAATAGGGCAGGAAGATGGAAGCGCATCCGGTTTGCGCTGAAGAGCGCGAGGCCGGGTTTTTTCGCGTACCGCTGGACGGGCAACTGTCGAGAAAAGTCGGCGCAAATAGGCTGAAAAGCCTGTTCCGCGGGCGAAGAGCGGGATGTGGAAGTTCGTTGAAGCGAGGAAAACATGAAAGTTGCTGCATCGGTGAAGAAGCGGTGTCCCAAGTGCAAGGTGGTCAAGCGGCGCGGCGTGGTCTACGTCATCTGCGAAGTCCCGAAGCACAAGCAGCGCCAGGGGTAGAGCGAAGGGCGCCTGAAGGCGCTGACGGCAAGGCTGTCAGCGTGGGGTGCCAGTAAGGACGAAGAAGAGGAAAAATGGCAAGAATTGCAGGTGTGGATCTACCGCGAAATAAGCCGGTGCATGTCGGGCTGGCCTATCTTTACGGCATTGGCCGGCCGGCTGCGGCGGTCATTCTGGCCGAAACCAAGATCGATCCCGCGACGCGCATCAAGGACCTGACCGAAACGCAGGTTGCTCAGTTGCGCGAGGTGATTGAGAAGGAATACCGGGTGGAGGGCGACCTCCGCCGCGAAGTCCAGCTCAATATCAAGCGGCTGATCGAAATCGGCTCGTACCGCGGCCTGCGCCACAAGCGCAATCTGCCGACCCGCGGCCAGCGCACGCGCACAAACGCGCGCACCCGCAAGGGCATCAAGAAGACCGTGGCCGGACGAGGTCGCCGCCGCGGCGCGAAGAAGAAGTAACGGCCGGGGGCGCGGCGCGCGTTCGCCTGTCTCTGCGGCCTGGTTTTCGAACCAGGGCGGGGGGTTGGGCGAGCGGGTTGTCTTTGCGCCTGACCGCTGGCGCGTAGGGCCGCTTCCGTGTAGCGCAGAGCGCGATGAGATGGAAGCAGGCGATACGCAACGATTCAATAAACAATGGGTAAACCACAGGGAGCGGGCGCGCGAGCGCCGCGACGTCAGACGAATCCTCGCCGAGCCCGGAAGAACGTGGCTTTTGGCCAGGTTCATGTACAGGCCACGTTCAACAATACGATCGTGACCGTGACCGATAAGTCGGGCGGAGCGATCTGCTGGGCGAGCGCGGGCGGCGCGGGTTTCCGCGGCAACCGCAAGAGCACGCCGTTTGCGGCGCGCATCGCCGCGCAGAACGCGTATCGGCTCGCCATCGACAACGGAATGCAGGAAGTGGACGTGTTTGTGAAGGGCCCCGGCCCCGGCCGCGAGGCCGCTGTCCGCGCGCTGCAGGGCTCTGGCCTGCGGGTCAAGTCGATCACCGACGTGACCCCCGTACCGCACAACGGCTGCCGGCCGACCAAGCGCCGCCGCGTCTGATCTGAGGGACTCACACACATGGCACGATATACCGAACCCGTTTGCCGCCTTTGCCGGCGGCATGGCGAGAAGCTCTTCCTGAAGGGTCAGCGCTGCCTGAGCAGCAAGTGCGCGATCGAGCGCCGCGGGTATGCCCCCGGCCAGCACGGCCCCAACGCCCGCACCCGCCGGGCCAAGACCAGCGATTACTCGCTCCAGTTGAGCGAGAAGCAGAAAGTGCGCCGGATCTACGGGATCCTCGAGGCCCAGTTCCGCCGCTACTATGAGGCGGCCCTGCGCAGCCGCGGTGTCACCGGCGCGCAGCTCCTGATTTATCTTGAGCGCCGCCTGGACAACACCATCTATCGGGCCGGCTTTGCGCCCTCGCGCCAGGCTGCCCGCCAGCTCGTCACGCACGCTCACTTCAATGTGAACGGCCACCCGGTCGACATTGCGTCGTACCAGGTGAAGTCGGGCGACAAGATCACGGTCCGGGATTCGAGCCGCAAGCTCGAGTACTGGAAGACCGCGGTCGCCGAAAAGAATGAGGGCAACACGCCGCAGTGGCTGTCGGCGGATAAGACCGCGCTCACTGTGCTCGTCCAGGCGCTGCCCACGCGCGAGTCGATCGAGTTGCCCATCAAAGAGCAGCTCATCGTCGAGTATTACTCGCGATAGCGAGAATCGGCATCGCCGAATTCTCCAGGAGGGCTTCGTTGCTCACCCCATTCGTGTTTCCTAAAGTTGAAGGTGATGTTGTCACCCGAGACTACGGCCGCTTTGTCATCGGCGCCATGGAGCAGGGCTTCGGCGTTACGGTCGGCAATTCGCTGCGCCGCGTGCTGTTGAGCTCGCTTCCGGGCGCCTCGGTCACGTCGATGCGCATCACCGACGTCCATCACGAGTTCTCGGACATTCCGAACGTGCGCGAGGATGTCACCCGGCTGATGCTGAACGTCAAGCAGATCCGGCTGCGGATGAAGGGCGATGCCCCCCAGCGCATGCGGCTGGAAGTCCGCGGCGAGGGCGTGGTCACGGCCGGCGACATCATCGTCCCGCCCGAGATCGAAATCGTCAACCCGGAGCTGTATCTCCTGACGACCGATTCGGCCAAGGCCCGCCTTGACGTCGAGTTCCAGGTCGAGTCCGGGCGCGGCTATTCGCCGGCTGAGCAGCGCGGACGTCTGCCCATTGGCGAGCTGCCAGTGGACGCGATCTACAGCCCGGTCAAGCGGGTGAACTACGAAGTCGAGCCCGCCCGGGTCCAGAATATGACCAACTACGACAAGCTCGTGTTGGAAATCTGGACCGATGGCACGGCTCGGCCCCAGGATGTTCTGGCCCAGGCGGCCAACATTCTGGTCCAGTATCTGCTCACGATCGCCGGCGTCTCGATTGAGGATGCCCCGGCCGTGGTCAAGATCGACACCCTGGGGATTCCGCCCGAGATCGCCGCCAAGCCCATCGACGAGCTTGAGCTGAGCGTGCGGGTTTACAACGCGCTGAAGCGCACCGGCATCTCGACCATTGGCGAGCTGCTGGATCTGATGAACAAGAGCGGCGGCAACCTGACGAATCTCCGCAACTTCGGCGACAAGTCGATGCAGGAGCTTCGCGAGAAACTTGCGGCGCGCGGCCTGATTCCGGCCGAGGAAGGCGTCGCGGTTGAGGTGGCGCCGGCAGAAGAGGTCCAATCATGAGACATGGAGTGGCAGGCTATACCCTGAGCCGTACATCGGCCCAGCGCACAGGTCTGCGGCGCAGCCTGGTGACGGAACTGATCGATCACGGCCGCATTCAGACGACCGAGACGAAGTGCAAGGCGATCCAGAACCAGGCCGAGAAGCTGGTCACGGTCGCGAAGAAGAGCATGAGCGGCGACAAGTCGGTGCAGGTTTCGGCCCGCCGCCTGGTAGCAGGCCGGCTGGATGGCGGCGTGACCGTTGTGCGCAAGCTGTTCGAAGAAATCGCGCCGCGTTACGCGGAGCGCAAGGGCGGATACACCCGGATCTACAAGCTCGGGCCGAGAAAGGGCGACAACGCCCCGATGGCGCTGATCACCTGGGTGGAGTAGTGTGAAGTTTCGGGTCACCGTCGCCTACGATGGGAGCGCGTTCTACGGCTTTCAGGTGCAGGCGGGTGTCCGAACAGTTCAAGGAGAGCTCGAGCGCGCGCTGAATGAGATCGCCGGGCATGAGACTGGCGTGATTGGCGCGGGGCGAACGGATACGGGCGTGCACGCGACGGGCCAGGTGGCTGCTTTCTCACTCGAGTGGCGGCATCCGACAGTCGAGCTGGCGCGAGCGGTGAATCACCGTTTGCCGGCCGATGTGGCGGTCTTGGACGTGGCAGAGTGCCCGGAGACGTTTCATCCGCGGTTCAGCGCGGTCAGCAGGACATACGAGTACGCTGTCGTTGTCGCGGAGGCGCATCCGCTGCTGAACCGATACGCGTGGCTGGTCTCGCGCAGGCCGGACTTGGCCGCCCTGCAGGCGGCCGCAAAAAGGCTGGTGGGCGATGCGGACTACGCTGCGTTCGGATCGGCGCCTTCGGGCGAGATTACGCGCAGACAGGTGTTGCGGGCGGACTGGCGGATCGAGGATGTGAAAGCAGGGCTGGGCGTGTGGCCGGGCCTGAAGTTCACGATCGAGGCGAACGCCTTTCTGTATCGGATGGTTCGCCGGATGGTGAGGACGCTGATGCGGGCCGGAAACGGCGAGCTGAGCGCCGAAGATGTGAGCGAGATCCTGAGGAGCGGTGACCCGCAGCGCGTGACGGGGCTGGCGCCCGCCGCAGGGTTGTGTTTAGTCGAAGTGAAGTACTGAGGCAGGAAGATATGAACAGTCAAAAGACGTATGTGGCCAAGGCGGCCGAAGCCGCCGCCGGTCAGGCATGGCATGTGGTGGACGCCGATGGCAAGACCCTCGGGCGTCTCGCCACGTCGATCGCCCAGGTCATCATCGGCAAGCACAAGCCGACCTATACCCCGAACGTCGACACAGGCGACTTCGTGGTGGTCGTAAATGCGCAGAAGATTCGGGTCACCGGCAACCGGCTGACCGAGAAGTTCTACGCCCGCCACTCGCTTTACAACGGCGGGTTCCGGTCGGACATTCTGCGCGATCTTCTGGCCCGCGATCCTGAGAAGGTGATCCGGAGCGCGGTGTGGGGCATGATCCCGCACGGGCGGCTGGGCCGGCAGATGATCAAGAAGTTGAAGGTCTATGGCGGCGCCGAGCACCCGCACGCGGCGCAGAAGCCCGCGGCCATGAGCGTCTAGCGCTGTATTCAAGAGGCAAGCAATGACAGAAACGCAACGGTATTTCGAGGGTGTCGGCCGGCGCAAGGAATCGACCGCGCGCGCGCGGATCTATCCGGGCGGCACGGGCAAGATTCTGGTCAACGACCGCGAGAACGCCAAGTATTTTGGCCGCGAATCGGATGTGGGCATGGTCAGCGCGCCGCTGGCCGTCTCGACCACGACGGCCTACAACGTGAGCGTGCACGTGGTTGGCGGCGGGATCACCGGCCAGGCGACCGCAGCCCGGATGGCTGTGGCCCGCGCCCTGGTCACGGCGGACCCCGAGTTGCGCGCCGCGCTGAAGGCGGCGGGATATCTGTCGCGCGACGCCCGAGAGAAGGAACGCAAGAAGCCCGGTCTCAAGCGCGCCCGCAAGGCGCCGACCTACACCAAGCGCTAAGCGCATTCAGTGGAATCGGCGATCCGCGTGCGATATCCCCCGCCCCGGCGTACGCCGGGGCGGGGGATATCGCCCCCGACCTCCGATTCCGTCATGCGCGCAGCAGCCTGCGAGGAATGTCATGAATCTCGTCGAATCGATTGAAAAGAGCCTGATCGCCAACTCGAAGGTGCCCAAGCTTCAGCCTGGCGACACGGTGCGTGTGCACCAGAAGATCGTTGAAGGGGAGCGCGAGCGCATTCAGGTGTTCCAGGGCACGATCATCCGCCTGGGCAAGGGCGGGTTGAACGCCCGCTTCACCGTGCGCCGCATCGCGACCAACAACATCGGGGTCGAGCGGACCTACCTGCTGCATTCGCCGCGGATTGAGAAGATCGAGGTGGTCCGGCACGCCAAGATCCGCCGCGCGCAGCTGTATTACTTCCGCCAACTCCAGGGCAAGAGCGCCCGCCTCAAGGAGCGCCTGGTCGCCAAGACCGTCAAGGCCGCTGTCGCGCCAGCCGCGTCTGTTGCCGCTCCGGAAGCTCCGGCCGCCTAGACCGGTCTGCGTTTATCCGTCCGCCTCCGAGCCGCGCATCGCGCGGCTCGATGCCTTTTTCGATCACGGATAACACGGATGAGGACGGATTTCACGGAGAGGCTCGCGCGACCCACCTCACAGGTGCGCGGGAGACAGGACCTAAGGGTCTTCAAGACCCTTAGGTCCTATAGCCCATGGCGTTTCGGCGGGGGTGGAAAGTGATGACCGGGGCCCGAAAGGCCCCGTCTAAACGGACAAGGGCCGC